>OIWU01000768.1_pt1 | contig 36666 bp, 25 predicted proteins | sample 1587711 | NCBI WGS metagenome assembly OIWU01 (sample SAMEA3888909, study PRJEB22519) | human gut metagenome | biome: human gut; feature: human-associated habitat; material: faeces | place: Denmark | collected 2010 | reverse complement strand
TTAAAGGAAGATAACGGACAATAGCATAATAGGAATTAGGAAATAGGAGGTCGAGCGTCCCCGCTCGACAACACAAGGCAAGTCTGCTAATTAGGAGTTAGGAATTGCTTGGATTATGTTGTCGAGCGGGGACGCTCGACCTCCTATTTTTTCACTTTTTTACCTTGTTACTCTTAAACAGCCTTTTTACCTTTTTACTTTTTTACTCTTAAACATTGTGTCCGTTACCTTCCATCCGCCGTAGGCGGATTAACTCCCGATAACTTCGGCTAACTCCCGTTTTGCCCAAACGACAATCCGCCAATCCGTTTTTGCCCAAACGACAATTGTTTTTGTCAGAACAGCAAAAAGGTGTCACTCTTGGGAAGAGACACTTTTCTTGCAAGCTTTTTTGTGCTAAATTTGTAATGAAGACACGACTTTCTTCCGTTCCGCATTTGCGGTTTCCGCATCGCAGAAACGGTTTTGCCGGTGCTTCGCCGGCGGTGTCTTGCTTCTTTGTCAGCCATCAGTCGGAAAGAAGTTCGCAGATATACGGAATCTTGAATTTACAAATTTAATAATTACAGACTTATGAATAATATTCTACAACTGATGCAGCTTCATGCGCAGCGTCGCAGCACCTCGTCTCTGCGGTGGTGGCAGACGCTCGCCGTCATGCTCATGCTGCTTGTCGTGCCGCACACAGTGATGGCCGATGTGGTGTATTTCTACAACAACACCAATATCAAGAAATGGCCGTCGCCGTCGCAACCGTGGCTGGTGGTGGAGTTGTGTTACTTCGACAAACGCGGCAATGACAGCTTCTTCACCTCCGATCCTGAAATCTGGATTGATGGCGGCAAGGTGGCAACGCTCTCTGGCTTGCGCGTCGATACGCAGACGGCGGCTGACAAAGAGCGGAAGAACGACGGATGGTACAAGGACCTGCAGGTGGGCAGCACGCAGTACGGCAAGTGGTGGGTGCGCATGTACGACCCGCGCAGGAACGGAAACAAGTATTATGTCGATGTATATATCGTGCCGGAGTACATCAATTCAGGCAAGCATGTGCTTGAGGTGAAGGGCAGATGGCAGGCCGACCGTAGGGCGAACACCAACAAGGTGTATGGCTGGAAACCGAACGGCAACGGCGAGTTCTCGTTCGATGACGGCGGCTGGAAGCTTTCCAAGGTGTCGCGCAAGGACCACAAGACGGTCAGTGCAGTGATGGAACTCAGTTCAGGCGTCACCCCCACCACCGTGGGAGTAGGCGGGACTGCACCCGTGCAGAAACGCTTCACCACGATGGACAGGATGGACGACAGCCGCCAGTTCGGCAACAGCGGGTCGGTGACATCCGACTTCTCTTACAGTAACATCGCCGCAAAGGCGTCGGATGTGCACTTTGAATATGCTTACAAGGCTTCGTTCAGGCATCTCAAGGACTCTGAGTCCAGCAACGGAGGCATTGGCTCGCCCACGCTCTTCAAGTGGTTCTCAGCCAAACTCAGTCCGTATCCCAGTCCGGGCAAGCTCGGCGTGAGCACCAGTCTGTGGGACAAGAGCATCACACTGTCGTGGAACAGGCCCGCATCGGGCACCGACCAGGGCGGACGCTGGGCTGTGCTGCGTAGCGACGGAGGCTCGTCGGCGTGGGAGGTAGTGGCTGAAAACATCGCCTCCTCACAGACTTCATACACCGACAAGAGCCAGAGCCTCGGTTTCAACAAACGCTATTCCTACTGCGTCGTGTTCGTTCCCACAGGCATGTCGCCTACCGATATGCCCCAGGGACTCCACTCCGTAGCCGAGACAACGCTCACACCCAAGTTCGACATCACCATAAAAGAGGTGACGGGCGGTGCCGAAAGCATCGTCGTGAAGTGGGTGTCGCAGAAGTTTGCCAATGCCGCAGGCAAGAAGTTTGCCATATACCGCGCCGTGGAGAAGGGTTCTGGCTCCTACGAATGGGGCTCGCCCATTGCCGAGGTGAACGCCAGTGCCACCGCCACCGAATACACTTACACCGACAAGTCGTCGTTCAGCGGCTGCACCAACTATGTATATAAGGTGACGGCGAAGCCCTACGACGGCTTCGAAGCCAGCTCCGGCGAGACGGGACTCATGGCTGCCAGCATCTCCGAACACTCGAAGGTGGTGTCGCTGACAGCCACCAAGGGTGAGTACAACAGCACCGTCAAGTTGGTGTGGAAGGTGCAGACGCAAGGCCCCGACGAGCTGCGCTTCGAGGTGGCACGCCGTGTCATTGGCAACGACAAGTGGAGTGTCATACACACCACCAAGGGGAAAGCCGAGGAATATGTCTATGAGGACAATACGGCTCTGCCCGGAAACTACTACGACTACCGCGTGCGCTCCATCATGAATTGTGGTGGCAGCGACTCCTACACCGATGTCTCCGACCAGGGATTCTGCCGTTCCACAGGCGTAATATCAGGACGTGTGAGCTACGGCACGGGTACGGCGGTGCCAGATGCAAAGGTCGCGGTGATGAAAGCCGACGGCGACGACGACAAGTCGCAGTTCTACTCCATGCAGATGAGTGGCAAGAATTCGTACATACGCATTGATATGAGCGGCGACGAGCGGCGCGAGGCGTTCGGCGACAGGTTCACCATAATGATGATGGTGCGCCCTGATTCCGTGCAGATTTCCAATGCTTACGAAGTCTGTCTCATGTCGATGTGCGGTGAATACAAACTGATGCTTTTCAAAAATTATGACGACCTTTGTCCGTATATGCAGCGCTACGGTGAGTCGTCCTTCACTATCCTTCCGAGTTTCACGCTGCCGAAGAATCAGTTCAGTACAGTCGCTTTTACCAGAGACGGTACGAAATGCGCCATGTATGTGATAACGCAGGACGGCAGATGCAAGGAAAGGGTTAGGGAACTTGACTTCATTCCGAAATGGAACTACAACTACGGACTCGTGTTCGGAGCTGATAATTTCGGTGGATATTCGTTCAACGGCTGCATCGACGACATACGCGTCTATGGCGGTGTGGCTCTGAGCAAGGAGGAGATACCTACAACCGGCCTCTCACCGGAAGCGAGAAAAACCTCTTCCTCTACTGGCCCATGGACGAAGGTATAAAGAACCAGACGAAGGCTTTCGACTATTCGCGCAACAACGGCGTCGCCAACGGACGGCACGGGACTATCGTCGCTGGCGAACCTTCAAACGAACTCATTCCGCCCGCATCGATGTTCAGTCTGTATGCCCGCACCGACTCGTTGGGCAACTACACCGTGCGGGGCGTGCCTTTCTCAGGCGACGGCAACACCTACAACATCGTGCCGGAACTGGGTGTACACACGTTCACCCCAATACAGCAGAATGCCTTTGTCAGTGCCTCGTCGATAGTACACAACGGTGTGAACTTCACCGACAACTCGTCGTTCAAGGTCACAGGACGTGTGTTCTATCACGGCACAAGCATCCCCGTGGAGGGATGCAACCTCTATGTGGATGGCAATGTGTGCAGCAAGGATGGCGAACTCATCGCCACAAAGGCCGACGGAACGTTTGAAATAAGCGTGCCGATAGGCGACCACAGCATACAGGTGAAGAAAGACAGCCATGTGTTCACCGCAGGCGGACGATGGCCCGAAGACCCCAACGGCGCCGGAGTGAAGTACACCTTCGACCGCGAGGTGTCGGGGATAACCTTCTGGGACTCTACGCTCGTGAACTTCACAGGACGCATTGCGGGCGGCCCCGACCAGTATGTCGTGCCTCTCGGATTCGGAAAGAGTGTCAACAACGTGGGTCAGGCCACGCTGTCGCTGCTGCCGCGCACACAGAACGGAAAGCTCAACGTGGCGCCGCAGGATCCCAATGCCACGACAGTGACATTCCAGGCTGCCACGAAGCCGCGCACGCTCGCGTCGCAGGATGTGAACATCGCCAGCGAGTCGTGGATAGCAAAGGGCGACAGCTGCAACTACATCGTGATAAAGACCGACCCCAAGACCGGCGAATTCTCGGCTATGGTGCCGCCGCTGGAGTATGAGGTGCAGGGCGTGAGGTTTGTCGACAGCAACCTCAACAACGAAAATCTGAAGGAAGCTCTCGCCGGTTTCGCCAAGCTGACGGTGAACCTCACCAACCCGAGGATAGAATATACCGACTCAATAGAGAATTCCGACGGCACATATTCTTATTATAAGTATGTGGCGGCATTGAACCGTGAGCTGCGTGCTACGCCCGTCTTCGCCGTAGAGCAGGTATCCCCGAAGCCCAAGAAGGGTGCGTTCGGAATAGAGGAATACACCGTAAGCGACCAGGCCGGCGACGACTTCACCGTGCGGGTTTACGATGTCCAGCCCGACGGCAGCATACGCTACAACTACGGAGCACCGCTCTTCGAGACGCTCGGACACTACAGTTTCAAGCTGTCGGCATACGAGTTGTACACCAACTACGACCGGCTTTACGCCGCAGGCGTTGCTCCTGGCGCCTCGGAGATGGAGCAGTTCATCGACAAAGTGCCGTTGAGCGGACTCGGAGTCGATGTCAGCAACGCGATGGCTTCCACTCAGCAGGTTTACACCGAAGGCTCGCAGGCGGGCTCGGTGAAGGACCTTGCCACCGACGAGATGACTCTCGACAGTCTCGGCACATACACTTACGAGTGGGTGGCGGGCTTGCCCAACATCGTGGAACCTTACAAACGCTCCATGCAGATAACATCGGAGATAGGCAACGCCACGGTAGATTGGCTCAATCCGGGAATGGACGGCATCGTGCTCGGTGCGCTTCCGTCGGGCACCAACTTCGTGACACAGGGACCGAATCTTGTTGAAATGATTCTGCGCGACCCTCCGGGTTCGCTCTCCAAAGCCACATGGACAAAGGGAAAAACCACTACTAACTACAAATCGCACGGCTCGGTGTGGACCAGCGACAACTCAGTCACGATGACGAAGAAGCTCGGTGTCGATTTGAAGATAGGTTCGGGCATCGGCGTAATGTTCATACAGAACACCAAGGCGGAGTCGAACTTCTCGGCGGGCATCACCGCATCGACGACGGGAGAAAGCTCCAGTTCGTGGACGAGAACCGTGAGCTACGAGCGTGCCATATCCACTTCCGACTCTCCGGAGTTCGTGGGTCCGCTGGGAGATGTGTTCATCGGCTCATCAACCAACCTCATCTACGGCATGGCCCGTGAGGTGGATCTGCGTCGCAACACCGCCAGTCCGGGAACGGCGAAGCTCGGTGTGGAGGAGGTTATGACCACAGGCATGAGCTATACCACCGACTTCCAGTTCACGGCCTACTACATTGAGAACACCCTTATGCCCAACCTTGAGAAGCTGCGCAACAGTCTTCTCGTGACGGTGCCGAGCTATGAGGGCTACACCAACAACACCGGCCGCCCCGTTTATATCACCACTCTCAACCCCGACGACAAGGGATTCGGCACGAACAACAACGACCCGATGTGGGTGGGAAGCGTGAAGACGGCGCCGAAATCGGAGGGACAGTCCTACAAGCTCGTACTCCCGCAAGGCTACAACGAGTCGGTTGTCGATTCCATCGTGCTCTACAACATGTCGATAGACAACTGGAAGAAAGTGCTGTGCGCCAACGAAAAGGAGAAGGTCATGGCCAATAAGGAAAGGAGCAAGTATCTCACCCAGAACCTTTCATTCGATGGCGGAGCCTCGGTGACAATGACCGAGACCACCACAAACAGCAACACTACAAACTACGACATCACTGTTACCGGTGTGGTTCATTTAGGAGTGCAGATGGGACTTGAGGTGCAGGGTTTCGGTTTCGATTCCACCATCTCCACCGACACGGGTGGAGGAACACACGATACATCCAGCGAAACGACGGATGATGTCGTTTCCTTCTCCTATACTCTCGCTGAGGACGGCGCCGACGATGCCATCTCTGTCGATGTGTTCAAATATGGTGCCTACGGACCCATATTCCGTACGACAGGCGGTCAGACCTCCGTTCCGTACGAAGGCGAAGTGCGCACATCCTATTATGAGGAGGATGAGGTGCTGATGGTAGGCACGATGCAGATAGAACGCCCGCAGATTATGGTCGACAACAAGAAGTGGGCGACGGTGGCAGGAGTGCCTTCGGGTTCGGCGGCAAACTACACCTTGCAGCTGCAGAACATCTCCGACACCAACACCGACCTCTACTTCAAGCTCCTTGTGGGCGACGGTTCCAACCCCGACGGAGCTGTTGTCTCCATCGACGGAGTACCGCTCACCAGCGGACGACTCGTGAAAGTGCCGGCAACGGAGACTCTTTCGAAGAAGCTGCAAATCATGCAGAGCAACCAGAGCGTGCTCCGTTACGACAGCATCGCCATTGTGCTCGGCTCGGAAATGCAGTGGGATCCCACTTCGGTCTATGGGCAGATTGCCGACACGGTGTATGTCACCGCAGAGTTCGTGCCGTCGTCTTCGCCCGTGGAGATGAGGCTTAACAAGACGGTGCTTAACGCATTCACCAAGGAACAGCTTGACATTACGTTCCGCAACTTCGACCGCAACTACCACGGTCTGGAGTCGTTCCGCGTGCAATGCTATGCTCCCGGCTCTAACGGATGGAGCACTTTGCGCGAGTATGTGGTGAACCCCGACGCCAATTTCAAACCCGATGCCGTGCGCATGGCACTGCCCCAGGGCAACGATATAACCTACTCCTACGACATGAAACCCTATACCGACGGCACTTACCGCTTCCGTGTGCTCTCAGTGAGCAGGTACGGACAGCAGGAAATAACACGTTCGAGTGAGGAGACTGTCATTGTCAAGGACATGGCGAAGCCGCGTCCGCTGGGTCTGCCCGAACCTTCCGACGGTATTCTCGGTCTCGGCAAGGAGATAAGCATCACCTTCAACGAGGACATTGTGAAGGGAAAACTCTCCGCAACCGACAACTTTGAGGTGACAGGCGTGCTCAATGGGGCGACCGTTGACCACGGCACTGCGCTCTCGATGCAGAACACCACGGAGGCAGCCACGACCGAAGCCGACATCGACCTTGGCGGCAAGGACTTCTCCATCGACTTCTGGTACAACGCCAAGAGTGCTGGAACGCTGCTCAGTCATGGCGGAGGTGCCGAGAAGTTCACTGTCGCCGTCACCGATGACAACCGTCTGAAAGTGGGCGTAGGCAAGCGAAGCTACACTTCAGACGAGGAACTTCCGATGGGCAAGTGGGCTTATCTGAGCCTGAGCTACAAGACCGCTGACAACGGCGGCATACTGAATGCAAGCGTAGGATACGACGCTTATGTCGTGAAACTGTTCACCGACCTTCCCGTGGTGGCCTATTCGGCAAGCGGCCGATTCTCCGTAGGCAGGAACATGAGTGGTGCCATGCACGAACTCACGCTTTGGGACGAGGCGCACAGCATGACAAAGGCACAGGCCGAACGCCAGAGCACGAAGCTGACATCCACTCCTCACCTCATAGGCTACTGGCCCATGAACGAGGGCGAAGGCACCGTGGCTGCCGACCTCGCACGCCGCCGCCATCTCGCGCTGCCGGCTTCGACATGGTTTATCGACGGTTCCAGCTTCGCGGTGGAACTTGATGGCTCGGCTCCTCTCCTCATTCCGACGGGTCATATAGCCCCCGCCATGAACGACAACTATGCCGTAGAACTGTGGATGAAGGCCGATGTGCAGAAGGGTGAAGCCCGTCTGCTGCAGGTGGGCACCGCCGCCTTGACCTGCAATGCCGCCGGACAGCTCACGCTCACGGCTTCCGACGAGTCGCTGGGCAGCTCCTCCGCCACCGTTCTCGATAACGCCTGGCACCATGTGGCACTCAATGTGCTGCGCTCCGGCAACGCCACTGTCTATATAGACGGCCAGCGTGCCATCACGACGGCGGCTGCAAACATAGGCACTCTTGCCTCCGACGCCCTCATAATTGGCGCGCGCCGCACCGGCGACAACGTTTCCGAGGCTTTCGCCTACGACCGCATCCTTGCCGGAACAGTGGATGAAGTGCGCATCTGGAAGGCCACTCTCGACGCGGCTACGATAGAGTCGAACCGCAATCTGCGCCTCACAGGAAAGGAAAGCGGACTCGCCGCCTACTATCCCTTCGAGCGTCAGCGACTGAACGCAAGCCTGAAGCTTGAGACAGTGCCCGTGGATACATGTATGTCGGTAGTTGGAACGGGTCTGTCCGCCACCTGCAAGGGTGTCGCCCCCGTCTTCACCGACGACTCGCCGGCACTCCGCAAGAAGCCGGTGGAGGAGAACGTGAACTTCCACTTCACCGCCAGCGACAACAGAATTGTTTTTGAAATAACGGAGAATCCCGACCGCATAGAGGGCTGTACGCTCAACTTCAAGGTGAAGGAAGTGTACGACGCCAACGGAAACATCTGCGACCCCGTGTGCTGGCAGACCGTGGTGAACCGCAATCCACTGGCATGGCGCACCGAGTCGAGCACCGCTTCGGAATATGCCGAGGCACGCCTTGAGGCCACGAAGAAGCTCGGCACGTCGGCACAGCTCACCGCCTACATCGTGAACCGCGGCTCCACCGCACAGGCATGGCGCATCGACGGCATGCCGTCGTGGATGCAGCTGAGCTCCGCCAACGGCACTCTCGAGCCGCAGAGCGAGCAGAAGCTGACGATAACCGTGGCCCCATCGTGTCCCGCCGGACGCCATAACGTGAACCTCTATGTCACCAATGCCGACGGCATGAGCACCGCAATGGCAGTGGATGTGAAGGTGACGGGCGACGCTCCGCAGTGGAATGTGGATGCGGCGAAGTATGAGACGTCGATGAACATCATAGGTGTGCTCGCCATGGACGGCACGCTCAGCACCGACCCCGACGACATTGTCGGCGCATTCATCAACGGTGAGTGCCGCGGTGTGGCTCATCCCACATACAGCGCACGCTACGACAATTACTTCATACTCATGGATGTCTATGCCGACGCTGCCGAAAAGGGACAGAAAGTGGAGTTCCGCGCCTACGACGCAAGCGCCGACCGCACCCTGCCGCGCATCGCTTCGAACATGAATATTGTGTTCGAGTCGAACTCGCTCTGCGGTTCCTACCAGCAGCCGGTGATGTTCACCGCCCTGCCTTTCATCGAGCAGACAATCAATCTCGTCGAAGGCTGGAACTGGACATCGCTCGCCGTGACTCCCGACGACTGCCATGTGCAGAGCATCTTCGCCGACACTGCCGCCGACATCGACATAGTGAAGAGCAAGCGTGCCTCTGTCATGCGCTTCGAAAACTCATGGGAAGGCAAGAACTTCCTCATGGACAACAGCGAGATGTACAAGGTGAAGGCCCTCAATGCCGCTTCGCAGAAGCTGCTCGGCATGCAGCCCGACACCGACCGTCGCACCATCACCGTGCGTCAGGGCTGGAACTGGATTGCCTACAACTCCATGCAGCCTATGGATATAGCCGACGCCTTTGCGGCACTGTCGCCCGTCAATGGCGACCTCGTGAAGGGAAAGCAGGGCTTCGCGGTGTTCGACGGCTACGAATGGAACGGCACCCTCGCCGCACTCATGCCCGGACAGGGCTACATGTACCGCACGGCTGCCGCCGACACGCGCACCTTCCGCTATCCGGAGATGACGCTCCGCCGCTATGTGCATGAGCGTAACGGACTCCGCCGCAATGCCGACGATTCGCGTCTGCCGGAGATTTTCACACCCGTGGACGACGCTCTCTTTGCCGGCAACATGACGGTTGTGGCGCAGGTGACCTACGACGGCGCACCGCTTGCCAACGTTGAGGTGGGCGTATTCGCCGGCGACGAGTGCCGGGCACACGAGTACAGCGACGCCAACGGCATCGTCTATCTCACCATTCCGGGCGACCGTGCCGAGCAGCTCGGCTTCCGTGTGAGCTACGCCAACGAGGAATACCTCACCGAAGCCACCATCACATACGAGGACGACGGCGTGGTGGGCAACCGCCGCAACCCGTTCGTGATAGCGTTCACGCACGACACGCCTACCGCCCTCAATGCCGCCGAGGCCGACAACGGCTCCTACGGATGGACCGACCTCAGCGGACGGCGACTCGCCAAAGCACCGCAGGCCGACGGAGTGTACATCAGGACAAAGGACGGCAAGAGCGAAAAGACCGTGATAAGACGACACAAATGACTGACAGACTGAAACTATAGACTGATGGTGGGGGTGTGTCGTAAGGAAAATTTAATGAAGCCAGGATTCTAAGCTTCCCTTAATTCCGAAAAGTTCCTTACAGGCACACCCCCTTTTTCTTTCCCCTTTTTGTTCAACCAGATTATTATTGCTAACTTTGCAGCGTATTAATCAGTTAAAGGGGATATTCCCTTGCAAATTTAAAATCAAGACATACTATGAAAAGAATCATTCTTTCCGTTTTTGTGTGCTGCCTTGCCATGATGGCGACGGCACAGGTGTCGCGTCCGAAACTCGTCGTGGGTCTTGTGATTGACCAGATGCGTTGGGACTACATGTATTATTATTACGACAAGTATGGTGAAGGAGGCATGAAGCGTCTGATGGCTGAAGGCTTCTCGTGCGACAACCAGATGCTCAACTATGTGCCCACCATCACCGGCGTGGGACACTCCAGCATCTACACCGGCGCAGTGCCTGCCGCCAGCGGTATCGCGGGGAACGACTTCTACCTCGACGGCAAACGCGTCTATTGCACCGATGACCCCACCGTCACAGGTGTGGGCACCAGCTCGAAAGCCGGCTGCATGTCGCCGAGAAACTTGGTGGGAACAACCATCGGCGACATGTTGCGTGCAGCGACAGACTTCAAGTCCAGAGTGATAGGCGTGGCGCTGAAGGACCGCGCATCCATCCTCCCCGCCGGACATGCAGCCAATGCCGCCTACTGGTACGACAAGTCGGCGGCAGGCTTTATCACCAGCTCTTACTATATGGACAAGCTCCCCGACTGGGTGAACAAGTTCAACCGCCAGGCAGGAATGAAGAAAGGCTACGACCCGAAGGTGCATGCCGACGGCGTGACACTCACCTTCCGCATGGCTGAGGCTGCCATCAGAAACGAGCAGTTGGGCAAGGGCGACGCCACCGACATGCTCTGCGTGAGCATCTCTTCTACCGACGCCATAAGCCACCAGACGGGTACTTGGTTCTCCAAAGGCAAGGAGAACGAGGAAGTTTTCCTCACACTCGACCGCGACATGAAGGCGTTCTTCGACTTCCTCGACGCACAGGTGGGTAAGGACGGCTATCTGCTCTTCCTCACTGCTGACCACGGCGGCTCGCACAACCCCAACACTCTCAACGAGCACAAGCTCCCCGGCGGAGGCGTGGACTTCGGTGAAGTGAAGCGCACGCTGAACGAACAGCTCAAGGGAGAGTTCGGCACCGACATACAATATGTGAAGGACATCATCGGCGAAGGCATCTATCTCGACCACAAGGCCATCGCCGCCGCCAAGCTCTGCCTCGGCAAAGTGACCGACGCCGCCGTGCGCCTGCTCAAGGCCGACACACGCTTCCAGTTTGTCACAGCCTACGAGAAGGCCGGCACCTCAGCCATACCGCAGTGGATCCGCGAGCGCATCATCAACGGTTACTACCATGGACGCTCCGGCGACATCATTGCAATGACAAAGGTGAACTACTTCGACTGGGGTGTAGGTCCCGACTTCTACGGTTCAAGTCACGGCACATGGACTCCTGCCGACACCCACATCCCACTCGTGTTCATGGGATGGAACATCAAGCCGGGACACACCACACGCAAGACACACATGGACGATACCGCCCCCACAGTCTGCTCTCTGCTCCACATACAGATGCCCGACGCCTGCACCGGCAACCCGATTACAGAGCTGACGGACGCTGATGCGGCGAAATAACACCTGAAACTCACGGAAAAGACATAGGAGGCCGAGGAGTGAGACTGGAGTTATCGGAAGCTATCGGAAGTTAATCCGCCTGCGGCGGATGGAAGGTAACGGACATTACCATTATTCTTCAATGAGTTATGCTATTGTCCGTTATCTTCCTTTAACTTCCGGCGAAGCCTGACGTCCGATAACTTCAGTCTCGCCCCCGGCCTCCTTCTTTTTCGCTCACGCTCACTCACAGGCGCAGCCAGCCGCTTCTTATTTTCCGCTGCAACACCCCTCTTTTCCCATTGCAGCATCCCTCTTTTCCCATTGTAATATCCCTTATTTCCCAACTACAACATCCCTCATTTCCAAAGAAGCCTTCTTTGCATCCTAAAGAAGCCTTCTTTGCATCCTAAACAAGGCTTCTTTTGAGTACAAACAAGCCTTGTTTTTATCCTCATCGCAACCTCTCTGAAAATCAATGGGTTATAGGAGGTCGAGCGTCTCGCTCGACAACACCACCCAAGACACGGTTCCCCGAAGGGGGACTTATGTTATTGGTTGTCAGTAGGATGTGTAAGTCCCGCTTCGCGGAACATTATCCTCTCATGCTGTTATACCCACAGCTGCGCCGCTCCGCGGCTTGCAGTGGGTTTCGTATAGAGGTGTACCTTCGGCACACCCCGAGCGCATAATGAAGTTGCTTGCGAAATGATAGGAGGTTGAGCGTCCCGCTCGACAACACTAAACAAGCCCGCCAATTATGAATCATGAATTCTTAATTATGAATTATCTGGATGGTGTTGTCGAGCGGGACGCTCGACCTCCTATCGTTAATTCTGAACCAGCAAAGGTAATGGCTTTAACTTCTTTAACTTCTAGCGACCAACGGGAGCGATAACTCCTCTAACTTCTTTAACTCCTCCTCCCTCCTCTTGAATTAAAAAAATCTTGCCGAAATGTTTGCAGAGTCGCATAAAAGCAGTATCTTTACACCGTGATTTAAAAAGTGGCAGCCCTGCCGGGTGTAAAGGCGGCGGTTGCCATGCCATTAGAATCTATCCATACCACTCGCGCGAGCGTAAGTATAGAGAACATTTACGCCAGTAAAGGCAGGCAGAAAGGGCATAGCCCTGAGCCGCCGGCACTGGAATACGCCGGCAAAGCCGGCGGTGCTCTTCAGACAGTTGTTGGAAGAGGGTGTTGTCTTATTTACGACGGAGCAGGTTTCCTGAACCATAAACGCTTCCCCCTTTGTCCCGACTGCATCGTATGCAGACTTCCGTCGTGCCCGGCGAAAGCGTGCTTACACATTATTTATATATGCAACCCAGGTCCGGCAAGTCTGCGTACATGCGGGGCTCTATTAATAACCATCAAACATACAATGCCAATGGAAATGAAGACAGCTACTGCCGGAACAATGGAGTCCGGCGATATCCTCGTCCAAATCGCCCCCTCCGAAAGCGAAGGGCTGAGCATCGAGCTGCAAAGCTCAGTCGCCTACCAGTTCGGCGACCAGATAAAGAAAGTGATAACCGAGACGCTTGAGGGACTCGGAGTGACCCGTGCCGAGGTGAAAGCCACTGACAAGGGCGCACTCGACTGCACCATCCGCGCACGCGTAACGGCTGCCGCCGTGAGAGCTACAGGCAAGGACGTGTGGCAGGACTGACTATCTTGAACAACTACTAAAACCAGCAACCTATGCAACGACTCAGAAGAACAATGATGTTCGTGCCCGGAAACAATCCTGGCATGATGCAGGATGCCTTCATATATGGTCCCGACTCGATAATGCTCGACCTCGAAGACTCCGTGACAATGACCGAGAAAGATGCGGCACGACTGTTAGTATATAACGCGCTGAAGTCAATTGACTACGGCACGACGGAGATGGTGGTGCGCATAAACCCGCTTAACACTCCCTACGGCAAGAAGGACATCGAGGCCGTGGTGAAGGCCGGTGTGCATGTGATACGCATGCCGAAGACCGAGACCGCAGAAGAAGTGGTGGAGGTGGAACGCGAGATTGAACGCGTGGAAAAGGAGATAGGATGCCTCGGACGCACACAGATAATGGCGGCGATAGAGAGCACCCTCGGCGTGGTGAACGCTTACGCCATAGCGAAAGCATCGAAGAGAATGATGGGTATAGCCCTCGGAGCCGAGGACTACTGCGCCAACCTCAAGGCACAACGCTCGCCGGAAGGAATGGAACTCCTCCTGGCACGACAGACAATCGTTGTGGCAGCACGCGCAGCAGGCATCGATGCCCTCGACACCGTATATTCGAACCTCAACGACATGGAGACATTCCGCAAGGAAGTGGAACTGATACACCAACTCGGATTCGACGGAAAGTCAATCATCAACCCACGACAGATACAGATTATCAACGAAGTGTTCACACCCACGCAGAAAGCCATCGACAAGGCTCTCACCATCATCGCTGCCATAAAGGAGGCGGAGAGCAAAGGTTCGGGAGTGATAGCCGTGAACGGAAAGATGGTCGATCGTCCCGTAGTGATACGCGCACAGCGCGTGATAGAGCTCGCTCTGGCTTCGGGAGTAATTAAAAAGGAGGACTTGCAATGAGTAACTTGAAACAACGTGAGACCCTTGTGCAGCAGATTGCGGGCGCAATGGGCAAGGAAGCATATAAGGGTGGCGAACACAAAGAGGCGGAACCGCGCATGCAGATGCAGCAGCACAGCCCCAAGGTGGTGACTCTCGAAGAGGCAATACGCCGCACCGGACTGCGCGACGGCATGACAATATCGTTCCACCACCACTTCCGCGGAGGCGACAAGGTGGTGAACATGGTGGTGGACAAGCTCGCCGAAATGGGCTACAAAGACCTGCATCTCGCAGCATCGAGCCTGCAGGATGTGCACGAACCGCTCATAGAACACATAAAGAACGGTGTCATCAGCGAGATTTCTACATCAGGACTGCGTGGCGGACTCGCCAAGGAAATAAGCCACGGACTCATGGAGAAGCCGGTAGTGTTCCGCTCGCACGGAGGCAGAGGCGCAGCCATCGCAAGCGGCGAACTGCACATCGACGTGGCATTCCTCGGAGCATCGTCGTGCGACCCGCTCGGAAACGCATGCGGATACTCACGCTCGGAGAATGCAAAGAGCATCTGCGGCTCGCTGGGCTACGCTCTGCCCGACGCACGCTATGCCGACCATACCGTCATCCTCACCGACGACCTCGTGGCATATCCCAACACACCCAACTCCATTTCGGAGCATGATGTGGACTATGTGGTGGTGGTGGACTCCGTCGGCGACAGCTCGAAGATCGCTTCGGGAGCAATACGCGACACCAAGAACCCACGCGACATACTCCTCGCACAGGAGGCTGCCAAGGTGATAATCAACAGCGGCTACTTCAAGGACGGCTTCTCCATACAGACAGGTTCGGGCGGAGCATCGCTCGCAGCGGTGAAGTATATACGCCAGAGCATGATGGAGCAGGGCATAAAGGCTTCGTTCGCTCTCGGCGGAATCACAGCACACATGGTGAAGATGCACGAGGAAGGACTCATCGAACGCCTCATCGACGTGCAGTCGTTCGACAAGGTTGCAGCCGAATCGCTCAAGAACGACGCCATGCACAAGGAGGTGGCGGCCTACGAATACGCCGCAGCCAACGAGCAAGGCTCTGCCACACACTGGCTCGACATAGTGATACTGTCGGCTCTTGAAGTGGACGTGAACTTCAATGTGAACGTGCTTGTGGGCAGCGACGGTATCATCCGCGGCGCGATAGGCGGACATCCCGACACCGCAGCCGACTCCGCTCTCTCAATAATCGTATGTCCTTTGCTCCGTGGACGCATACCGTGCGTGGTGGATGAAGTGACAACGCTCATCACTCCGGGACGCACCGTCGATGTGGTGGTGACGGAATACGGCGTGGCAGTGAACCCCGCACGACCCGAAATAGCCGAGCGTCTGCGTGAAGCCGGCGTGAAGCTCGTCACACTTGAGTCGCTCCGCGACCGCGCCCTCGGCATCATCGGCACTCCGGCACCTCTGCCTTTCGGCGACAAGGTGGTAGGCGTGGTGATGAACCGCGACGGAAGCGTGATGGATGTGATCAAGAACATTGAAGAATAAAGACATAGGAAAAGGACTTCAGGGAAACCGGGGAAGTTGAAGGAATCCGCTCCGTCAGGCGGCAGGATGCTTCAGCTTCTCCGGCTTTCTTTTTTGCTTCCGGGTGCTGACGGCACCGCAAGGCACGCTTGCAGCAGAGAGGCAATATAAAAAAGATTCAAAAAAAAGCGCGAAAAATTTGCGGAATCACATAAAAGCAGTATCTTTACACCGTGATTTGAAACGGTGGCGTTTACTAAATGTCAATAGGTGCCGCCACATCATGAAATCTATCCTTACTACTCGCGTGAGCGTAAGTATTGAAAACGGTTCTTTTCAGCGTTTTGGAAGGGAGTGTTATCGTATTTACGTGGATTTGAAATCAATTCTTACAATGATGCTCCTTTATTGAAACGGTTGGAATCCGGACTGTGACGATGCTTTACACACAGTGCCGACGGCATTGTGGCGCAGTGAGGAAATACAGTAAATAAAGAAAAAGAGATATCTATGCCTATAACACTTCACCAACTTCTGGCAAGTCGCGACGCACGCCACGCCATGCAGATGCAGCTCATCGGGCAGCATCCGGGGCTCGTTCTGGTGTGTCTCACGGTGGTGATGCCGGGCAATGTGAAGCGCAACCGCCAGTCGCTCGTCGTCGCACGGGCGGCAGTGGAGGCCATGCGCGAGGCGTTCCGTCCTGCCGACGGGATGCTCACAGAGCGCGACCTTGAGACAGGCTACGAGGCATACATGCTCGTAGGAGGCGACATGCTCTCTGTGAAACGCACGGCGTGCGGCATAGAGGACACGCATCCGCTCGGCCGTCTCTTCGACATTGATGTCATAGATGGCAACGGTGTGCCCGTGCCGCGCAGCGAAGTGGGGGGCAGTCCGCGCCGCTGTCTGGTGTGCAGCAACGAAGCCCGCTACTGCATGCGCAACCATTCGCACACGCAGGACGAGATATGGCAGTGCATAAACGCCTTGGTGGATGCTTACACCAGTGCCCACGGCATGACCGACGCACCAGTGCCTTAACCCACGCCGAGCCTTATGTACAGCGAATACGAAATACGACAGATGCGCCTTTCCATTCCGCGCCAGCGCCGCATGGTTGAGGCTTTCCTGCAGGACAACGCCCTGCGCCTTGACGATGTGGACTATTATGCCGGCGTGTTCCGTGTGGATGGCGACGAGATGCTTGCCGGAGGCGGACTCAAAGGCAGTGTCGTGAAATGTCTGGCGGTGCGTTCCGACTGCCGCGACGAGGCTCTCTCATGCCGCATGGTGTCGCATTTGGTGAGCGTGGCCAATGCTGCCGGACACCAGGTGGTGCGGCTTTTCACCAAACCCTCCAACCGGATGGTGTTCGAGAGCATGTCGTTCCGTCTGCTTGCAGAAGCTCCCGAAGCGATACTCATGGAGACGGGAGTGGGCGGAATAGACGCCTACCGGCGCTATCTCGGCAGTGTCCGCGACGCTGTCGCCACTGCCCCGGATGCCGGAGAGACAGGCGTTATAGTGATGAATGCCAACCCTTTCACCCTGGGTCACCGCTATCTCGTGGAACAGGCGGCGCAGAATGTGGCACGGCTCTATGTCATTGCCGTGAAGGAGGAGGCTTCGCTTTTCAGCTACGACGAGCGTCTGGAGATGATACGGAGCGGTGTCGCACATATAAATAATGTGACGGTGTGTGAGGGAAGCGACTACGCCGTGAGCGCGACGACATTCCCCACATATTTCCTGAAACGCCTTTCCGATGCGTCGGACACGCAGATGATGCTCGACATCGACCTCTTCCGCCGGCATATAGCACCAGCTCTCGGAGCTACGGTGCGCTTCGTGGGCAGCGAACCCACCGATATGCTCACACGGCGGTATAATGAAATAATGAAACAGATGCTGCCACGGGTGGTCGAAACGGAACGCCTCACGGTGCAGAAAGCACTTCGTGAAGCCGTCGGCGACACTCCGGCAGCCGTCAGCGCAAGTCTTGTGAGGGCGGCGATGGGGCGGCATAGCCTGTGGGAGGCGGCGTCGATGGTGCCGCAGACGAGTGTGCCTTACATCATAGCACACCTTGCGACACAGGCTTTGCAGGCTGAACTCGACACCACACCCAAGCCCGGACTCGTGGATTGCCACGACAACGGCGCACACACCGACATGGATTACGCTCTGATGTGCCGCAGCATCCGTGCGCTTCACCCCTACTTCACACGCCTTGCAGTGATGGGTTCTGACGCCGCACTGCCCTCGCACGAGAGCATGGCAGCGGTGGGAATGGAAGCCGAACGTGCCATGTTCGCCGCCACAGGAGGCGTGAACACCCACAAGGGAGCACTCTTCTCAATGGGACTGGCGGTGGTGTCGGTGGCGCACGAAGCCTTCGTGCACGGCGCAGACAATGTCGGTGCCGAAGCAGTGAGGAGCGGCATCATGCGCCTGGCGGCAGGATTCCCCGACACAAGCGGCACGCATGGCAGCGCAGCCAAGCGCAGGGCAATGGCTGAAGAGGGCGCGGCAGTGACCGTAAAGGGTGCGCTCGACAACGCACGCGAGGGCTATCAGCAGCTCTTCGGAGCGTGGCTTCCATACTGTTCGGCGCAGTTAGCCGACGCCGACCCGTTGGCACTGCACCGCACACTGCTCCGCATAATGTGCGACCTCGACGACACCAACATCATCTTCCGTGCCGGAATGGCGGTGGCAGAGGCTGTGAAGGAAGAGTCGGAGGCTCTCCTCGACGGATTCTCGGAGGCTGCACTGCAAAGGATGAACACCAGCTTCGTGGAGCGCAACATATCGCCCGGCGGCAGTGCCGACATGCTTTCACTCACGCTGTTCGTCTGTTCAGTGTACCGGCAGGGTCACGGCGGGCAGGCGTCAGGCATCCCGCCCCGGCAGGATGAAGACAAAGAATAAAAGAAAACAAGAATAAATTACTAACTTTTACTACTTAATTCCAAAACATTGACATTATGATTGAACTCATTAATCATGGAGTCTATCTCCTTAACGGAACCGAAATCCGCGACGAATACCAAGGCGTCAATCCCGACGAAGGTCGCGAAAACACCATTACATACGGCATCCTTCGCTCTCACGATGTTGAGGGTAGCAAGGGAAAGAAGATGCGCATCCGCTTCGACGCGATGATGTCGCACGACATAACATACGTCGGCATCATCCAGACAGCACGCGCCAGCGGCCTGACAGAGTTCCCTCTGCCTTACGCCATGACCAACTGCCACAACTCCCTGTGCGCCGTGGGCGGCACAATCAATGAGGACGACCATGTGTTCGGACTTTCGGCAGCCAAGAAGTACGGTGGTATCTATGTTCCGGCAAACCAGGCTGTAATCCACCAGTATGCCCGTGAGATGATGGTGAAGTGCGGAAACATGATTCTCGGCAGCGACTCTCACACACGCTACGGTTCGCTCGGCAACATGGGTGTGGGCGAAGGCGGCGGCGAACTCGTGAAGCAGCTCCTGCGCAACACATGGGACATCAACGCGCCTGAGGTGGTTCTGGTGTGGCTCGAAGGCAAACCCAAGAAGGGTGTTGGCCCCCACGATGTGGCCATCTCATTGGTAAAGGCTACATTCGAAAGCGGATGCGTGAAGAACAAGGTGCTCGAATTTGCCGGCCCCGGCGTGAAAGAACTTCCCATCGACTTCCGTAACGGCATCGATATAATGACCACCGAGACGACATGTCTCAGTTCAATTTGGATTACCGACGACGAAGTGCGCCATCATTACGAAATACACGAGCGTCCGGAGGACTACCGCGAACTGCGCCCCGGCGACGTGGCTTACTATGACATGATGATTCGTATCGACCTCAGCAAGCAGGAATCGATGATCGCTCTGCCGTTCCATCCGTCGAACGCAGTGACAATCCACGAACTGCAGGCCGACCCTGTGGGCATCCTCACACGCATAGAAGAGGACGCACGCCGCCGCTTCGGCGACAAGGTGGATGTGCATCTTGTCGATAAAGTGGTGGACGGCAAGGTACAGGCCGACCAAGGTATCATCGCAGGATGCTCCGGAGGAACCTACGACAACCTTGCCGAGGCTGCCGCAATCATCAAGGGCAAGAGCATAGGCAACGACTATTTCACCGCTTCTGCCTATCCGCAATCCACACCGGTGTCAATGGCTGTGACACGCGAGGGCATCACTGCCGACCTCATCGAAGCCGGCGTTGTGATGAAGCCGGCATTCTGCGGTCCGTGTTTCGGTGCCGGCGACGTGCCTTCAAACAACGGTCTCAGCATACGCCACACCACCCGTAACTTCCCCAACCGTGAGGGTTCGAAACCCGGACAGGGACAGCTCTCGCTCGTGGCACTCATGGACGCACGCTCCATCGCAGCCACTGCCGCCAACGGCGGTGTGATAACTGCTGCCACAGATGTGGAATACGAGAACACACACAAGCCTTACGCTTACGACGACAAGATTTACAAGTGCCGCGTTTACAACGGCTACGGCAGGGCAAACCACGATGTGGAACTGCGCTACGGTCCCAACATCAAGGACTGGCCTAAGATGTACCCCATGCAGGAGAACATGCTCCTTGAACTCGCAGCAGTGATTCACGACCCCGTGACCACAACCGACGAGCTCATCCCTTCAGGCGAGACCAGCTCCTACCGCTCCAATCCTTTGAAGCTCTCCGAGTTCGCCCTCTCACGCCGCGTACCTGAGTATGTGGGTCTGAGCAAGGCCATACAGCAGCAGGACCTCGCACGCCGCGAAGGCAACGTGAGTGACAACGTGGCTGAGGCTCTCGCCAAAGTGGGAGTGAAGGCAGAGGAAACATCGTTCGGTTCGTGTGTCTTCGCCAACCGTCCCGGCGACGGTTCGGCACGCGAGCAGGCCGCATCGTGCCAGAAGGTGCTCGGCGGCGACGCCAACATCTGCTACGAATACGCCACAAAACGCTACCGTTCCAACTGTATCAACTGGGGTATCGTGCCGTTCACAATTGCCAAGGAGACTCCGTTCGAGCTGCAGCCCGGCGACAAGGTGTTCGTGCCCGGCATACGCGAAGCCATACTTTCCGGCAAGGAGGAAATCGATGCACAGGCCATAACAGCCGCAGGCGTGAAGCCGTTGCACCTCTACTTCCAGAACCTTACCGCCGACGAGCGTCAGATTCTTGCCGACGGATGTCTGATGAACTATTATAAAAACAAAAGATAAAACGACTAAAACAAGAGAATCCCGTAAGTATTGAGGTCGGAAGCCACGCCCTGCGGGCGGCTTCACAAGAGTGGCAATGCCGCCGGCGCGGCTTCTGACCACGGCTTACGGCAACTCGCAAAAAAACGAAAACCTATGGAACAGAAGATCAAAATGACCACTCCCCTCGTGGAGATGGACGGTGACGAAATGACACGAATCTTGTGGAAGATGATAAAGGACGAACTCCTTCTTCCTTTCGTGGACCTCAAGACAGAGTATTACGACCTCGGACTCGTGAAGCGCGACGAGACTTCCGACCAGATAACAAAGGACGCTGCCGAAGCGACAAAGCGTCTCGGCGTGGCTGTGAAGTGTGCCACAATCACTCCCAACCACCAGCGCATGGACGAATACAAGCTCCATCAGATGTGGAAGAGCCCCAACGGCACCATCCGTTCCATCCTCGACGGCACCGTATTCCGCACACCTATCACCATACCGAGCATACATCCCGCAGTGAAGAACTGGGAGAAGCCCATCACTATCGCCCGTCATGCCTACGGCGACGTTTATAAGAGCGTTGAAATCCGTGCCGACGAGCCGGGTGTTGCCAAGCTCGTGTTCGACGGTGAAAGCGGCCGTCACGAAGAAATCGTGGTACACACGTTCAAGGGTGCAGGCGTGCTTCAGGCCATGCACAACACCGACAAGTCGATACGTTCGTTCGCACACTCATGCTTCAAGTTTGCCCTCGACACCAACCAGAGCATCTGGTTCTCGACAAAGGACACCATCTCGAAGAAGTACGACGCACAGTTCAAGATCATCTTCTACGAAGTGTTCGAGGAGTACAAGGACGAGTTCGAGAAGCGCGGACTTGAGTTCTTCTACACACTCATCGACGACGCCGTTGCACGCGTGATACGTTCAAAGGGCGGATTCATCTGGGCTTGCAAGAACTACGACGGCGACGTGATGTCCGACATGGTCAGCACAGCGTTCGGTTCGCTTGCCATGATGACCTCTGTGCTCGTAAGTCCCGACGGCAAGTACGAGTATGAGGCTGCTCACGGCACCGTGACACGCCACTACTACAAGTACCTCAAGGGCGAGGAGACATCCACCAACCCGATGGCTACAATCTTCGCATGGAGCGGAGCATTGCGCAAGCGCGGCGAACTCGACGCTCTTCCAGATCTCGTGAACTTCGCCAACCAGCTTGAAGCAGCCTGCTTCGAGACCCTCAACGAAGGCATCGTGACTAAGGACCTCGCCGGACTTATGGAAGGCGTTGAGCCGCAGCCCAAGACCTCGGCAGGCTTCATAGCAGCCATCCGCGAGCGTCTGGAGAAGAGACTATAAGACAACAGAAACCACAGAATCCCGCTTTTCCGCATCGGAGAGGCGGGATTTTTTTTGCAGGACAGCAATGGTTAAGAGTAAAAAGGTAAAAAAGTAAAAAGGTAGGGGAGGTGTGTAAAAACGGGAGTTAGCCGAAGTTATCTTCCTTTAACTTCTGGCGAAGCCTAACTTCCGATAACTCCCGTTTTGAAACACCGCCGTCCTCACAGGTGATGATTTTTACTTTGTTTCCAAATACTTATTCTTTTTTGTGATAAAAATTTGGAGTTAAGTATATTTTTCCTATCTTTGCAAGAGATAGACTGCACCTCAGCAATTTGAAGCAAGCTTCATTGCATACAGGTTGTGCGCAGTCTTCACAACAATGTACGGATGTTATTTTTAAAACCAACAATCAATTTATTAACTAAAAGAAAGGAAAAAGTATGAAAAAAATTCTTACTCTCCTCGCACTTATGGTTGCGACATTTGCAGCATTTGCAGCATTTGCGGCGAACCGCACGCAGGCGCGCTCTATGGAAGAAAACGACGGAGTGCTGACCTACGAGCAGTCGTTGTTCTGCCAGGGCGGTTGGATGTTCGGTGACACTCCCATCGAAACAAAGAAAGTCACCATGACAGTGACGGAAAACGAAAACGGAACTTATGACTTCAATTTCCCCGACCTCCATGTTGAAACAAAGAGCATGGGAAATACGAAGATTGACGGCGGCTTGACTATCAAAGGCGTTGCTGCCAAGAAAAGTGAAAGTGGCTACACCACTTATTCGAAAGATCTTGGTGAGGGTGGTACCAACATGACTCTGCACGGTGTTGCCTATGGCGACAAGATCTATGTCAAGATGGAAGGTACTTTCATGTACATGGCAAATTGTGTCCTCGTTTACGGTACAGAAATCGTAGCTCCGGAAGAACCGGAACCGGGAGTTTCTTCTACAACATATAGGGACAAGGCATCTTCTCTCTTCAAGGACAACACTACCAACTTCGATGAGGCTGAAGTGGAAGTGGCAGAAGCAGGCGAAGGCGTATATAACTTTGTTGCAAAGCAGGTTCGCATTGCTTCAAATGATATTGCCGACTTCACTATGCCATCGGTTGCAGGAACAAAGAATGCTGACGGTAGCATCAGCTACTCATACAACGGCGCAGCCAAGACAACAGGCGTGAGCGTTGTGGCTGGATACCTGGGCTTCACAGAAGGTGGCGATGCAAGTGTCAAGATGAACGGAAAGAGCAAGGACGGAAAACTCTATATGACATTGGAATTCACTGCTAATGGCAGCGACGCCGTTTACACTTTCGGCGAAAAGATTGAAGGTACAGAGCCGGAAAATCCCGATCCCGGAACTCCTGATGTTGAAGGCACTGTAGTAGGTACCGACGGTTATGCTCCTGCCGGCGAGAAGTTCGCTTGGGACGCAGCAATCGACTGGAACACACAGAAGCTCGTTGCAGCTATCGACGTGACTGGCTGTACAGGCACTAACGAGGACATCCTCTCATTGGGCAGCAACATCGACTCTTGGGCAGGTGTTCACTTCCACCTCTATTACACAAGAAGCAACAATACTTTGCAGGTGAACTATCTTGACCTTGAAAAGGGCAATACTGTCCGCAAGGATGTCGTAGTGGCCGGCGACGAACTTCTCATTGAGATTTCAAAGGCTGCAGGTCTTACAGTGAACGGCGAGAGCATGAACTACCTCAACGAAAGTGGCGAACTCACAGAGGATTACGAGAATGTTTATAAGGAACTATGGGCTCTCACCAATGTTACTTTCGGTAGTCAGGAAGGCGGCGGCCGTAGCCACGCTACATATAAATATGTGCGCATCCAGAACATCGCTTCTGAACCTGCATTCACAGCAGAGACATTCACCGACAACATGAGCGTTACAGAACCGGGCGCAGAAGCAAAGAAGACCGAAGACAAGCAGCTCGACATCAACACTTATAACGACGGAACTTACGGCGTGACCATCCACAACGTGGAAGGCGCGACAGAGAATCTCGGCGACATCACACTCAAGGGTCTTGAGAAGACTGAAGCCGACGGCGTGACAAAGTACACTGCCGAAGCTCTCACAGCCACAGTCAATGGCAAGGACATGACAGCTACCGTTGCCGGTGTCAAGTATGCTGACGGCAAGGTATGGTTCAAGTTCACTTTCGTTACTGCTGAGCAGACCACTTATGTTGTGGAATTCGGTAAGGAGCAGAAGCCGGCAAGACAGTTTGCTGAAGGCCATGCTTACAAGGGCACGTGGAACGTATATATCCCCACTGAAGAGTTCGACGGCACTGTCGATGTTATCGAGCAGGAGGATGGTCTGTTCGCTCTCCGCGTTCACGGCTACAAGTACAAAGGCAAGGTTACTCCGACATTCGTTATTCCTGACCTCAACGGTACAAAGGATGGCAACAGCGTTTCTATCAACGAAATGAGATATGTCCTCGTTACTTACGAGGCAGGTGCTGAAGCAGGAGATGCTGACGCAAAGAGAGTGAGATACTTCGGCTTCATCTCTGTGGCAACTGAAGACGGCGACATCAGAATCGACGCAAGCTATGTAGGCTTCGAAGGTACAGAGGAAGAGTGCACAAGCGCTAAGTTCATCGGTAGCGACAACGCTTCTGGCATCAACGGCATCAATGCCGCCAACAACGGCAAGGCAGAAATCTTCACCACAACAGGTGCAAAGGTGAACGCAATGCAGAAGGGTATCAACCTCGTTCGCAAGGACGGCAAGACCGTGAAGGTTGTAAAGAAATAAGACCAAGTAATATGGATTAAAAAAATCCTCCTCGGAATTTCCGAGGAGGATTTTTTTAATTCATAATTAAGAATTCATAATTCATAATGGGTGTGCTTGTAATAAAACCATCATATTCTTTTAAACTTTCTTTTTCTTACGCTTGTTCAGATTAATTTGCTAATTTTGCGTATTCACAAATTGAAGGAGCTGAAATGGAAAAGGAAAACAGAATTTTACAGTTTGTCAAGAACTGGACTCTGCCCGTGAGCATCTTCACAGGCATTGCCGCCTACCTTGTGTTTGCTCTCATACCCGCACTCGATGCGGCAGGGACGGCTATGGCGCCATTCTTCGATGCCATGTTGCCCGTATTCATGTTCTGCGTGCTCTTCGTCACGTTCTGCAAGGTGGACTACCGCAAGTTGCGCCCCGTGTGGTGGCATCTGTGGGTGAGCGTGTTCCAGGTGCTCACCATCGCGCTTGTCATGGCATTCATTATGGGGCTGCATCTCTCCGGGCTTCCGCTGGTGCTCGCCGAAGCCGTGCTCACCTGCATCATCGCGCCGTGCGCCTCGGCTGCTCCCGTGGTGACGCAGAAGATAGGCGGCGACCTTGAACAGATGACTACCTTCACGTTCCTCTCCAATTTCATCACGGCACTGCTTGTGCCGGTGTGCTTCCCACTGATAGACAAGGCCGCCGACATGACATTCCTCACGGCGTTCGCCGCCATTCTAAACCGCGTGTTCTCCGTGCTCGTCATGCCTATGGTGCTCGCATATATCGTGAAGCACGCCACACCCGGTCTGTGCCGCCGGATAACCGAAGTGAAGGATCTCTCGTATTACCTCTGGGGGTGCTCGCTTCTCATCGTGTCGGGGACGACCATGAAGAACATCTTCCATGCGTCGTGTAGTCTGTCGTTCCTGCTTCTCATAGCTTTCGCCTCGCTCATGCTCTGCTTCGTGCAGTTTGCCGTGGGGCGTTACATCGGTCGCCACTTCGGGCAGACGGAGAACGCGGGACAGGCGATGGGGCAGAAGAACACTGCCTTCGCCATCTGGATAGCCAGCACCTATCTGACGCCGCTCTCCTCCGTGGGGCCAGGCTGCTACATTCTCTGGCAGAACATCATCAACAGCATCGAGATATGGACTTACCGCAAGCGGAATGCTTCGCATTGACTCCCACAGCCCCTCTTGATTTGCCCTGCCACAGGCAGGAACGATTTTTGACGCAAGTAGTTGGCACTTTCAGGAAATAAGTGTATATTTGCAGATGATAGGCTGCATTTGCAGTATTAACCAATCAAACGTATGAGTTATGGCTGAAATGAAGGACAGATTCGTCAGGTTCGACTGGGCAATCAAGCGGTTGCTCCGCCAGAAGGCAAACTTCGGGGTTCTCGAAGGGTTTCTCACCGTGTTCCTCGGCGAGAAGGTCACCATTGTCGATATTCTTGAAAGCGAAAGCAACCAGCAGGATGAGTTCGACAAGTTCAACCGCGTAGATATAAAGGCGAGAAACAGCAAGGGCGAGATAATAATCGTAGAGGTGCAGAACACATCGGAGGTGTTCTATCTCGAACGCATACTCTATGGCGTGGCGAAAGCCATAACCGAACACATTTCCTTGGGCGACGACTACGGGGAGGTGAAGAAGGTGTATTCCATCAGCGTGCTCTACTTCGACCTTGGCGAAGGCGACGACTATCTCTACAAGGGGCAGACGAGCTTCTTCGGCATACACACCAACGACGAACTGAAGATAACCACCCGCCAACGCGACGCCATCGTGCGCAAGGCTCCCGAAGAGATATTCCCCACCTATTATTTAATACGCGTGAACAACTTCGACCGTGTGGCGGTGTCGCCGATGGAGGAGTGGATGCGCTATCTCAAGAAAGGCGAGATAAGTGCCGACGCAAAGGCACCGGGTCTGCAGGAAGCCCGCGAGAAGCTGCTCTACTATCAGATGGATCCGGCAGAACGCCATGCCTACGATGAGCATCTCAATGCCGTCATGATCCAGAACGATGTGCTCGGCAATGCCCGTGCGGAGGGACTGGCGGAAGGAAGAGCGGAAGGGAGAATAGAGGGAAGAACGGAAGGAAGAGCGGAAGGATTGGCTGAGGGCAAGACTTCACAGCAGATGCTTACCGCCCGCACAATGCTTTCCGACGGTATGAGCATCGACCTTGTAGCGAAGTACACGGGTCTGACAAAAAGCCAGATAGAAGCTTTCGCTGCTGAATAAACGAACATTTTTACGGCGTTTTCTTGTGGAAGTGAGCATTAAATGTTATCTTTGCAAGTGATAAAGCGTTCCAGACACCCCGAACGGATGCTTCGTGGTGTCTGGAACGCAACTTTTGTATAAACTTTAAAATATAATAAAATGGAAGAACAGAAAAACCCACAGGTCCAGATCGGACTCACCCCGGAAGTAGGCGTAGGCGTTTATGCCAACCTCGCACTCATAACTCACTCAAACACTGATTTCGTACTCGACTTCGCCTGCATCCTTCCCGGACTGGGACAGCCACAGGTGCGCAGCCGTGTCATCATGGCTCCCGAGCACGCAAAGCGTCTCTTGCAGGCTTTGCAGGAGAATGTCTATAAGTATGAGCAGACATTCGGCAAGATAGAAATCCCTAACCAGCAGGAGCGCACAATCGCTCCGTTCAATGTGAAGGGCAACGGAGGCGAGGCATAACAGCTTCTGCTTTTCTGGATATTGGTATTCCCGTGGATGTGCCATAGCAATGGTGTATCCACGGGAATGTTGGTTTCTGGCGTTCCGTCTCTTTTGTGGACAGGGCATGTGCGTTTTCCACAGGTTTTGGCGTACATACGCACGGTGGCGGCTTCGGGGCGGTTTCACAGGTGTGTGCGCTGCGGTGGTGCCAGCAGGCAGATGCTTGTGTTGCGGTTGCTGGGAGAATGGATGGTTGCTTTTGTTCGGTTGTGGGTTATGTGTGCAAACAAACGTTAAACTAACCTGTTTTTGTTTAAATCATCAATTCTTGCACGGCGTTGCTTTTTATATATTAGGTAGTTAGAGAAAAAGTTTGTACCTTTGCAGCCCGAAATGGCTTTGTAATATGGCTGTTTCCATGACTCGACAATTAAAATAAAATATATAAATTAAAAAAGTAAAATTATGCCTACTATTTCACAATTGGTAAGAAAAGGCAGACGAGTTCTCGTAGATAAGAGCAAGTCACCAGCTTTGGATTCATGTCCTCAGCGTCGTGGTGTTTGTGTCCGTGTTTACACAACAACTCCAAAGAAGCCTAATTCGGCAATGCGTAAGGTTGCCCGTGTTCGTTTGACAAACTCTAAGGAGGTTAACTCTTACATCCCAGGAGAGGGTCACAACTTGCAGGAGCACTCAATCGTGTTGGTTCGCGGTGGTCGTGTAAAGGACCTTCCTGGTGTTCGCTACCACATCGTTCGTGGAACACTCGATACAGCAGGTGTTGCCAATCGTACACAGCGCCGTTCAAAGTACGGAGCAAAGCGTCCTAAGGCAAAGAAGTAATCAATAGCTTTTGATTGTCGGACGATATTTATTTTATTATTAGTTTTGCTGGAGAATTGTTAAAAGACAGGTTGAGTAAATGTCCGAGAGAGGACGTTGAAGAACAGTAATAGACAGCCCCAGGCAGACAGAAATTTTTCAAAACAAAATGAGAAAAGCAAAACCAAAGAAGCGTGTGATCCTTCCGGATCCCGTGTACAACGACCAGAAGGTCTCTAAGTTTGTAAACCACTTGATGTATGACGGTAAGAAGAATACCTCATACGAAATTTTCTACAAAGCTCTTGACACCGTTAAGGTGAAGATGGAAAAGGAAGAGAAGTCGGCTCTCGAAATCTGGAAGCAGGCTCTCGACAACATCACTCCGCAGGTGGAGGTGAAGAGCCGCCGTATCGGTGGTGCTACTTTCCAGGTGCCTACAGAAATCCGTCCCGAGCGCAAGGAGAGCATCTCAATGAAGAACCTCATCGCTTTCGCACGCAAGCGCGGCGGCAAGACAATGGCCGACAAGCTCGCAGCAGAAATCATGGATGCTTACAACAATCAGGGTGGTGCCTACAAGCGTAAGGAAGACATGCACCGCATGGCAGAGGCTAACCGCGCATTCGCACACTTCAGATTCTAATATATTAATAAGGTAAAAAGGAAAAATGGCAAACCGCGATTTACATTTGACTCGTAACATCGGTATCATGGCTCACATCGATGCCGGTAAGACCACAACTTCTGAGCGTATCCTGTTCTACACAGGTAAGACTCACAAGATTGGTGAGGTGCACGACGGCGCTGCTACCATGGACTGGATGGCCCAGGAGCAGGAGCGTGGTATCACTATCACATCTGCCGCAACAACATGTAACTGGAACTATCTTGGCAAATCATACAAGATAAACCTGATTGACACTCCGGGACACGTTGATTTTACCGCTGAGGTGGAGCGTTCACTCCGCGTGCTCGACGGAGCCGTAGCAACATATTCCGCTGCCGACGGTGTGCAGCCGCAGTCTGAGACCGTATGGCGTCAGGCCGACAAGTACAACGTACCGCGTATCGGTTATGTGAACAAGATGGACCGTTCAGGTGCTGACTTCTTCGAGACGGTACAGCAGATGAAGGACATCCTCGGTGCCAACCCTTGTCCTATCCAGGTTCCTATCGGAGCAGAAGAGAACTTCAAGGGCGTTGTTGACCTTCTCAAGATGAAGGCCATCCTTTGGCATGACGAGACAATGGGTGCAGAGTACGACATTGAGGATATTCCTGCCGACCTCGTTGACGAGGCTAACGAATGGCGTGAGAAGATGGTTGAATCTGCTGCCAACTTCGACGACGCTCTCATGGAGAAGTATCTCGAAGGTGAGGAAATCTCAGAGGAGGAACTTATCGCTGCTATCCGCAAGGGTACTTGCTCAATGGAGCTTACTCCTATGTTGTGCGGTTCTTCATACAAGAACAAGGGTGTGCAGCCGCTTCTCGACTACGTTTGCGCATTCCTTCCTTCACCGCTCGACACAGCCGCTATCGTTGGTACCAACCCCGACACTGAGGAAGAGGAGGATCGTAAGCCTTCTGAGGACGAGCCGACATCGGCTCTCGCGTTCAAGATCGCTACCGACCCGTTCATGGGCCGCTTGGTGTTCTTCCGCGTTTACTCAGGTAAGGTCGTTGCAGGTTCTTACGTTTACAACCCACGTTCACGCAAGAAGGAGCGCATCAGCCGTCTGTTCCAGATGAACTCAAACAAGGAAATCCCAATGGAGTCGATCGACGCTGGTGACATCGGCGCAGGTGTAGGCTTCAAGGATATCCGCACAGGTGATACTCTTTGCGACGAGGCACATCCTATCGTGCTCGAGTCAATGTCATTCCCCGACACTGTGATTTCTATCGCAGTTGAGCCGAAGAGCCAGGCCGACATCGCAAAGCTCGACAACGGTCTTGCCAAGCTCGCCGAGGAAGACCCGACATTCACCGTTCGTACCGACGAACAGAGCGGACAGACCATCATCTCTGGTATGGGTGAGCTTCACCTCGATATCATCATCGACCGTCTGAAGCGTGAGTTCAAGGTTGAATGTAACCAGGGCAAGCCTCAGGTTAATTACAAGGAAGCTATCACCAAGCCGGTTACTCTCCGCGAGGTTTACAAGAAGCAGTCTGGTGGTCGCGGTAAGTTCGCTGATATCATTGTTACAATCAGTCCGAAGGACGAGGATTACAAGGAGGGCGACTTCCAGTTCGTAAACGAGGTTAAGGGTGGTAACATTCCTAAGGAATTCATCCCCTCGGTACAGAAGGGCTTCGAGAACGCAATGAAGAACGGTGTGCTTGGCGGCTATCCGATGACCGACCTCAAGGTTGTGCTCACCGACGGTTCGTTCCACCCGGTTGACTCTGACCAGTTGTCATTCGAACTCGCAGCACTCAACGCCTACAAGAACGCATGCCCGAAGGCTGGTCCCGTGCTCATGGAACCTATCATGAAGGTAGAGGTTGTTACTCCGGAAGAGAACATGGGTGATGTTATCGGCGACTTGAACAAGCGTCGTGGACAGGTGGAAGGCATGGACGAGGCTCGCTCAGGCGCACGCATCGTAAAGGCCATGGTGCCACTGTCAGAGATGTTCGGTTATGTGACCGCTCTTCGTACCATCACTTCAGGCCGTGCAACAAGCTCTATGGAGTACGACCACCACGCACCGCTGTCAAGCTCTATCGCCAAGGCAGTGCTCGAGGAAGTGAAGGGTCGCGCCGACCTCGTGTAATACGACACATACAGAAAGTGGAAGCAGCATGAAATAACGACTGCTTCTGCCTTCAAAAAGAAAACAAGGGAAATGGAGCGTTGCTTAGCGAATGACTCTTAAGGAGCGTACTCCATCTCCCATTTAACAATACTTTTAATCAACTTAATAAAAAAATGAGTCAGAAAATCAGAATTAAGCTGAAGTCTTACGACCACAAACTCGTCGATAAGTCAGCAGAGAAAATCGTGAAGGCCGTGAAGGCCACTGGCGCAATCGTGAGCGGACCGATTCCATTGCCAACTCACAAGCGCATCTACACAGTGAACCGTAGTACGTTCGTAAACAAGAAGGCACGCGAGCAGTTCCAGCTCTCAGACTTCAAGCGTCTTATCGACATCTACAGCTCAACAGCAAAGACCGTTGATGCTCTGATGAAACTTGAGTTGCCAAGCGGCGTGGAAGTAGAAATCAAAGTATAATAATTTTTTTAATATTAATTGAAATGCCAGGATTAATTGGAAGAAAAATCGGAATGACATCCGTTTTCAGTGCCGACGGTAAGAACGTACCGTGCACTGTTATCGAAGCAGGTCCTTGTGTTGTGACACAGGTCAAGACCGTTGAAACAGACGGTTACAAAGCAGTTCAGTTAGGATTTGGTGAGGCAAAGGAAAAGAACACCACCAAGCCTATGATGGGATGCTTCAAGAAGGCCGGTACAACACCTAAGAAGCACTTGGCCGAGTTCAAGTTTGACGAGGAGTACAACCTCGGTGACGTTATCACCGTTGATCTCTTCGCAAATACAGAGTACGTTGACATTGTAGGCACCTCTAAGGGAAAAGGCTTCCAGGGAGTTGTGAAACGTCATGGATTCGGCGGTGTAGGCCAGAGCACACACGGTCAGGACGACCGCGCCCGCAAACCGGGATCTATCGGTGCTTGTTCTTACCCTGCAAAGGTGTTCAAGGGAATGCGCATGGGCGGCCAGATGGGCGGTGACCGTGTTACAACCCAGAATCTTAAAGTGTTAAAGGTAATTCCGGAGCACAACCTCATCCTCGTGAAGGGTTCTGTAGCCGGATGCAATGGTTCAACCGTATTAATCAAGAAATAATGGAAGTTAGCGTATTAAATATCAATGGTCAGGAGACCGGAAGAAAGGTTGCGTTGAACGACGCCATCTTCGGAATCGAGCCTAACGATCACGTCCTCTATCTCGACGTAAAGCAGTATCTCGCTAACCAGCGCCAGGGTACGGCTAAGTCAAAGGAGAGAAGCGAAGTAAGCGGTTCTACACGTAAACTCGGACGCCAGAAGGGCGGCGGCGGTGCTCGTCGCGGTGACATCAACTCACCGGTGCTCGTTGGTGGTGGACGCGTTTTCGGTCCGAAGCCACGTGACTATCGTTTCAAACTCAACAAGAAAGTGAAGCTGCTCGCTCGCAAGTCTGCGCTTTCTTACAAGGCTCAGGAAAGTGCCATCGTAGTAGTGGAAGACTTCAATATGGAAGCCCCGAAGACTAAAGATTTCGTAAATATTACTAAAAATCTGAAAGTTGAGGGCAAAAAGATACTTCTTCTTTTGCCAGAAGTAAATAAAAACGTATTTTTGTCGTCCCGTAACTTGCAGCAGACCGAAGTTATGACTGCTTCTGCCCTCAATGCATACAAAGTGTTGAATGCAGATGTTCTCGTCGTGACCGAAAATTCGCTCAAGGCTATCGACTCAATCTTAACAAAATAAATAGGAGACACGCAACATGGCATTTATCATAAAACCATTGGTCACAGAGAAAATGACCAAAATCACAGACAAGTCTTCTGTAGAAAAAAGCTATAAGGTAAAGGGCGAGACACGCACCAAGAAGGCCGAGGCAAGATACGGCTTCATCGTGAAGCCCGAAGCCAACAAGCTCGAGATTAAGAAAGAAGTTGAAGGTCTGTATAACGTTACAGTAATCGATGTGAACACGCTCAACTATGCTGGCAAACGCCAGAGCCGTTACACACGCAAGGGTCTTGTGAACGGACAGAAGAACGCGTTCAAGAAAGCAATCGTCACTCTCAAGGAGGGCGATACAATTGATTTTTACAGCAATATTTAAAATAAAAAATGGCAGTACGTAAATTAAAACCGGTTACTCCGGGTCAAAGACACAAGGTTATTGGCACGTTCGAGGATATTACTGCATCCGTGCCAGAGAAGTCTCTCGTTTTCGGTAAACGCTCTACCGGTGGTCGAAACAACACCGGTAAGATGACTGTCCGCTACATGGGCGGTGGCCATAAGAGAAAGTATCGTCTCATCGACTTTAAGCGAGAGAAAGATGGTGTTCCAGCTGTAGTGAAGACAATCGAATACGATCCGAACCGTTCGGCTCGTATCGCATTGTTGTTCTATGCAGATGGTGAAAAACGTTACATTATTGCTCCTAACGGACTGGAAGTGGGCGCAAAGCTGATGTCTGGCGCAGACGCTGCTCCTGAAATCGGAAACGCTCTTCCACTCGCAAACATTCCCGTTGGTACTGTGATTCACAACATTGAATTGCGTCCTGGACAGGGTGCTCTGCTCGTTCGTTCGGCTGGTAATTTCGCTCAATTGACTTCTCGTGAAGGCAGTTATTGTGTAATCAAGCTCCCCTCTGGCGAAACACGCCAGATTCTGAGTGCTTGTAAGGCTACAGTAGGTAGTGTAGGCAACTCCGACCACGCTCTCGAATCATCCGGTAAGGCCGGACGCTCTCGCTGGTTGGGCCGTCGTCCTCACAACCGTGGTGTTGTTATGAACCCTGTTGATCACCCGATGGGTGGTGGTGAAGGACGTCAGTCTGGAGGTCACCCGCGTTCACGCAAGGGCTTGTATGCTAAGGGTCTCAAGACACGCGCACCCAAGAAGCTTTCTAACAAGTATATCATCGAAAGAGCTAAAAAATAATCAAACAAGAGTAAATTATGAGTCGTTCATTAAAAAAAGGTCCATATATCAACGTGTCGCTTGAGAAGAAAATTCTCGCCATGAACGAAAGTGGCAAAAAGACTGTTGTCAAGACATGGGCCAGAGCATCAATGATCTCACCTGATTTCGTGGGACACACTGTTGCAGTTCATAACGGAAACAAATTTATCCCTGTTTACGTAACCGAGAACATGGTAGGACACAAGCTCGGCGAATTCGCGCCGACTCGTCGCTTCGGAGGCCATGCAGGTAACAGAAAGTAAGCGGGTGAAACCATTTAAAATCAAGAAATAAATAATGGGAGCAAGAAAACATATATCGGCTGAAAAACTGAAAGAAGCCCGTAAGAATTTGTACTTCGCAAAGCTCAAGGGCGTTCCTTCTTCACCACGCAAGATGCGCTATGTCGTAGATATGGTTCGTGGCATGGAAGTGAACCGCGCACTCGGAGTACTCAGATTCTCCAAGAAGCAAGCTGCTGCTGACGTTGAGAAACTGTTGCGTTCGGCTATTGCAAACTGGGAAGCTAAAAACGAACGCAAGGCTGAGGACGACGAACTCTACATCACAAAGGTGTTCGTAGATGAAGGCGTGACCATGAAGCGCATGCGTCCTGCACCGCAGGGACGCGGATACCGCATCCGCAAGCGCAGCAATCATGTGACTCTGTTTGTTGATTCCAAAACTAATGACGAAAAATAATAAGTAGAATGGGACAGAAAGTTAATCCAATAAGCAACCGCCTCGGCATCATCCGCGGATGGGATTCAAATTGGTTCGGTGGCAAGAACTTCGGCGACAACCTCGTGGAGGACCGCAAGATTCGCACCTACCTCAACAAGCGCCTTGAGAAAGCCAGCGTTTCGAGAATCGTCATCGAGCGCACTTTAAAACTCATCACTATCACAATCTGCACAGCACGTCCAGGTGTCGTCATTGGTAAAGGTGGACAGGATGTTGACAAGCTGAAGGAAGAGCTCAAGAAACTCTACAAGAAGGACATCCAGATCAACATATTCGAGGTGAAGAAGCCCGAACTTGACGCTACTATCGTTGGCAACAACATCGCACGTCAGGTAGAAGGCAAGATCGCCTATCGCCGCGCCATCAAGATGGCTATCCAGAACACAATGCGTGCAGGAGCCGAAGGCGTGAAAATCCAGATTACTGGCCGTCTTAATGGAGCAGAAATGGCACGCAAGGAAATGTACAAGGAGGGACGTACCCCGCTGCACACTTTCCGCGCAGACATCGATTACTGCCAGGCAGAGGCACTCACCAAAGTCGGACTTCTCGGCATCAAGGTGTGGATCTGCCGTGGAGAGGTTTACGGAGACCGCGACTTGACACCTAACTTCACTCAGGAGAAGCAGAACGGTGGATCAAACAACGGACGTGGCAACCGTGGTAATCGAAAGAGAAACAATAACCGTTAAAAGTAGAAGATTATCATGTTACAGCCAAAAAGAGTAAAATATAGAAGACCGCAAGACGGACGTGGCAACAAGGGCAACGCATACCGTGGCACACAGTTGGCATTCGGTTCTTTCGGCATAAAGACACTTGAGTCTAAATGGATCGACAGCCGTCAGATTGAGGCTGCTCGTGTGGCAGTGAACCGCTACATGCAGCGTGAAGGACAGGTTTGGATCCGTATTTTCCCGGACAAACCAATCACCCGCAAGCCTGCTGACGTGCGTATGGGTAAAGGTAAGGGTGACCCCGCAGGATGGGTCGCTCCCGTTACACCAGGACGCATCCTCTTCGAGGTGGAAGGCGTAAGCTTCGACATCGCAAAGGAGGCTCTCCGCCTCGCCGCACAGAAGCTTCCCGTGAAGACTAAATTTGTTGTAAGACGTGATTACGATAAAAACGCTTAAGCTATGAAGATTAAAGAAGTAAGAGAAATGGATGCCAAGACATTGGCAGAAACCTTGGAAACTCTGCAGGACAAGCTCCACAACTTGAAGCTCAACCACGCAGTAACTCCACTTGAAAATCCATCACAGATAAAGGCAGTTCGTCGTGACATCGCACGTCTGAATACTGAAATTCGCCAGAGAGAACTTAACAAATAACAATGGTCCAGATGGAAACAAGAAATTTAAGAAAAACAAGACAGGGTGT
>OIWU01000766.1_pt1 | contig 36703 bp, 33 predicted proteins | sample 1587711 | NCBI WGS metagenome assembly OIWU01 (sample SAMEA3888909, study PRJEB22519) | human gut metagenome | biome: human gut; feature: human-associated habitat; material: faeces | place: Denmark | collected 2010 | reverse complement strand
CGCTGGAAGCAGCCTCAGAAGAAGCAGCCTCGCTGGAAGCAGCCTCAGAAGAAGCAGCCTCGCTGGAAGCAGCCTCAGAAGAAGCGGCCTCGCTGGAAGCAACCTCGGAAGCAGCCTCGCTGGAAGCAACCTCGGAAGCAGCCTCAGAAGAAGCAGCAACGCTGGAAGCCACGGAAGCAGCCTGAGAAGAAGAAGCGGGAGCCTTGGAACCACCGCAAGCAACCATGCTCATTGCCAGAGCAGCAGCCAGAGCAACAGAAACGATCTTTTTCATAATAAGTATCTCCTTTTGTATGCAAATGCAAAATATTCGGTGCGGCACAAGCGAAAAAACCTTCGCAGGCCGAGCGCCATGGTAAGTGCGGCGCTATGCCCTCCTACCGAGAACTTATTATAGGCCACTCTGCGCCGGGAATCAAGTAACAAATTTGTGAAAAGCATATAATAAATTGTTACTTTTTTGTAAAAATAGATAGAAAACCGCGCTGCGACCGTACAAAATGGGCACGGCACATGGGCAAAATTGCCAAGAAAAATCTTCTGCAATTGTGCAAAAAAGAAATCGGGGCTGCCGAACAGCACGCTCGGCAGCCCCGGAAAAAGTAAAGATCAGATCATACGAAAACGGCGTTTTCGGCAGGGCGGGTAAAGTTTTGCTCCAGCATGGCAATGTGCGAAAGGAAAGCCTCGTCGGTGAAATATTTTGCACCGTGGGGGCACTTGCGCACACAGCTTTGGCACTTGATGCAAACGCCGGTCACCTGCTTGGGGTCGGCCATGTCGATCGAGCCCATGGGGCACTCCTGGGCGCACAGGCCGCAGCCGGTGCAGCGGTCCTCATGCGTGAGGGGCTTGGCCTTTAAGAATTTGGCAGGCTGGCCGTCAACGCCTTTGGGCACATAATACGGGGCGGCGGCATCGCCGGTGGGCTGCACGGCAGTCAGGGGGCCTTCGGCGGCCAGCACCTTGGCGGCTACGGCATCGGCAAATTCACGCAGAGCCTGCAGATCCTCTGCGCCGGGGCGGCCGGGGGCCAGCTTGTCCGAGAAGGCGTGGGTGCCCACAAAAGCGCCTGCGCCCACGGGGCAGAATTCGTTTTTCTGCAGCACAGCGCACAGTTCGGCCAAAGAATTGTCAAACGAGCGGTTGCCAAAGGTCACCACAGCGGCGGCCAGTGCGCCGCAGCCGTGCAGCTGCTCCTGATAGTAGGGCAGCATTTTGTTGGGCAGCTTGCCGGCATAGGTGGGGCCGGCCACCACCACAAAATCGCCGGGGCCAAAGGTGTGGGGCTCGGCGTGGGCAGCAGGCAGCGTAATGTCGATCTCGCTGCAGGGGGCGTCAAAGCGCTCGGCCAGCTTGTGTGCCACCGTGCGCGCGGCCAAAGCCGTGTTGCCGGTGGGGCTGAAATAAAGGGCATAAACGTGGTCGATCTGCATGATGATTTCTCCTTTTCCGTTTCAGTTGGTTCTAAAAATCTATGGCGCGCGCCTTATGCAAAGGGCGCGGCACCTTATATATAAATAAGTAGGCGATGTTGTGAATCCCGGCGGCATCGGCCGGCCAGAGAAAATGCGGTGGTCTGTTCTTCCCTGCCGCAGCGCTGCACCGGCGCATTCCGCAAAGAATATTTCCTGAGGCGGCCGGCACGGGCGATTGCTCGCCCGGATTGCTGCGGCCAAAAGGGGAATATTACAGAGAACCCGCCGAAAAATGTTATCTTCCGCCCAAATGCATCGTTCTCTTCGCGGGGCTTTGGCCCAAGCCCTCAAACGACATTTTGTAAATTCAGTATATCACCTTCCCAAGGCGCATACAATCAATCCTGCGCCAAAAGAGAAAAAATTGCATAAAATGATACGAATCAGCAGAAATTTAAGGGAAATATAAGAAAAAAGCCGCAGGGCTGCCTTAGCCCCACTCCACGGCGGGGCGATAGGGAATGGCCTCAGCGCCAAACTGCACAGCCTGGGCGCAGAGCGTGCCCGGGATCATGCGGCGGTAAATGCCCTGCAGCGCCTGCTCCAGCTCGCTTTCACTGCGGGCGCTGCCCTGTGCCGAGCAGTCCAGCGAAAAAATGGTGTAGCGCACACCAAACAGGCGCTCGGCAATGCTGGTTTTGCGGGCACCGCCGCGGGTGTAAAAGCCCAGCCGCCGCTCGGCCAGTGCCGGGTCGGGGGCTTCGGGGGGATATTCGCTTTCGATGAGAATGCTGTCCTTTTGGGCGGCGTAATACTGCCGCAAAAGCTGCAGCCCCGCTGCGCCCACACCGCCGCCGCGGGTTTGGGGCAGCACGGCGTAGTAATCCAAAAGCGCCGCGGGCTGCCCGGGCTCGGCCACCAGAACGGCATAGCCCATCAGGGTGTCATCGGCCCGGTACAGAGCCAAAAAGTCATAGCTGCCCTGCTGCATTCCCTGGCGGATCATGGCAAAGGGCTTCAGCTCGGCGGGGGGAAAATCCCGTGTCATGTGCTGCTCGTAGATCTGCTGTGCCTGCTGCAGCGAAACCGGCTGCAGGTAAAATTGCGTTGTAGTCATAAACTTTTATGGTTCCTTTCCGCCCCGGGCTTTTCCCCGGGGAAAATTTTGTGTATAATAAGGGCAACACCTCACGCTTTGCGCCGCAGCGGGCGCAGCAGAGTGCGGTATTGCCTGAAAAATGTGATACGAGTGGATCGTAATAAAAATCGTAATAAAAAAGGAGACCCCGCATTATGGAATGGACCGATATCAGCATCACTGTAAAAAAGGCCGATGCCGACACGGCAGAAGCCATTGCCACCATGATCGCCAACGGCGGCATTTATATCGAGGATTACAGCGACTTGGAAGAACAGGTGCAGGCCATTGCCCACATTGACCTGATCGAGCAGGAGCTGTTGGAAAAAGACCGCGACACCGTGATCGTGCATATGTATCTGAGCCCTGAGGAGCATCCGGCCGAAATTCTGGCCATGTTTCAGGAAAAGCTGGAAGCCAGCGGCATTGCCTACACGCTTTCCACCAGCGGTGTAGAGCAGGAGGACTGGCAGAACGGCTGGAAAAAATATTACCACAGCATGGAGATCGGCCGCCATCTGGCCGTGGTGCCCAGCTGGGAAACCTATGAAAACACCGACGGCCGCGCCGTGCTCAAGCTGGACCCCGGCATGGCCTTTGGCACCGGCACCCACGAAACCACCAACCTGTGCCTGGAAGCGCTGGATGAATTCGTCAAGGGCGGCGAGCGCCTGCTGGATATCGGCACCGGCAGCGGCATTCTGGCCATTGCCGCGCTGCTGTTGGGGGCAAAAAGCGCCGAGGGCGTGGATATCGACCCCATGTGCGTGCGCACCGCAGGCGAAAATGCCCGCTTAAACGGCGTGCAGGAGCAATTTCAGGTGTTGGTGGGCGATCTGAGCGATCAGGCCGAGGGCCGGTATGACATTATCACCGCCAACATTGTGGCCGCTGCCATTTTGAGCCTTGCGCCGGATCTGCCCTCTTTGATGGGCCCCGACACGCTGTTTATCGCCAGCGGCATCATTGACCAGAAAAAGGACGAAGTGATCGCCGGGCTGCAAAAGGTGGGCCTGCAGGTGGTGGAAGTACGGGAAAAGCGCGGCTGGGAATGCATTCTGGCCCGCAAGGCATAAGGAGGGCCCTTCACCATGCCGCACCGCTATTTTACCACAGATATTGCCAATGGCCAAGCCCGCCTGCACGGCGACGATGCCCATCATCTGGCCAAGGTGATGCGCGGCCGCGTGGGTGACACCGTGATCCTGTGCGATGGCCACGCCACCGAGTACACCGGCACCATCACTGCCCTGCAGCCCGACTGCGTGGAGTTTTCCGTAGAGCCCGGATATCCCAGCGTGGCCGAGCCGGGGGTGGAGATCACGCTGTTTGTGGGCTATCCCAAGCAGGATAAGCTGGAGCAGATCATTCGCCACGGCGTAGAGCTGGGCGCGGCGCACATTGTGCCGTTTTTCAGCCGCTACTGCGTGGCAGTGCCCAAAAACGAAGAAAAAAAGGCCGTGCGCTTTGCGCGCATCGCTGTTGAGGCCGCCAAGCAGTGCGGCCGCGGCAGACTGCCCGAGGTGGCGCTGCCCTTAAAAGATGTAAAAGCACTGTGCGCAGCCCTGCAGGGCTTTGATGCCGTGCTGCTGTTTTACGAATGCGGCGGCGCACCGCTGCGCCAGCTTTTGGCCGGGCAGGACTGGCAGGGCAAAAAAATTGCCGTGATCACAGGCTCCGAGGGCGGCTTCAGCCCGCAGGAAGCCGAGCAGATCACCGCCGCAGGCGCAAAAGCCGTGGGCCTTGGCCCGCGCATTTTGCGCTGCGAAACCGCCCCGCTGGCCGCCTTGGCCGCTATCATGACCCTGACGGGCGATCTGGAATAAACTGCAAAAAACCAACCGGCGCGCAGGGGGAAGCATTTCCCCTGCGCGCCGGTTAGGCAGCAGGCGCTGCACCGCCGTGTGCAGCGCCTGCTTTTCTTTTTTTACCCTCAATCCCGCACGGGAACATCCAGCCCGAATTCCTTGGGAAGAAAGCGGGGGCACACATTGTCAAGGGTGCAGATCACCGAGGCCGCCAGGCGGCTGCCGATCTCGCAGGAATCGGGCAGGCTTTTGCCATAGGTAAGGCCAATGGCAACGCCCGCAAAAAAGGCATCGCCCGCGCCGGTGGTGTCGATCACATGAACTTTTTTGGCGGGCACAAAGCCGCTTTCTCCGCCGGCGCTGGCATACACGGCACCCGCGCCGCCCATGGTAACCACCATGCACGGAATGTTGGCGCTGGCAACATTGCTGGCAAGAATGGCCTGCATTTCGGCGGGCGTTTTGTCCTGATAGTCGTCCGAAAACAAAAGCCCGGCCTCCTGCTGGTTGCACACAAAGCAGTCGATCTGCTGCAAAAAGTCGCGCCGCTCCATGGCAATGCTCATGTTGGAAACAGCCGAAAACACCTTTTTGCCGTATTTTTTGGCATAGCGCAGCACCTGCTTCACGGTTTCCTTTTCCAAGTCCAGTTCCAGCGAAATGCTGTCGCAGTCCTTGAAAATCTCGTCGCCCTTTTCTTCCAGCAGATCGGTGAGGGGGCTGGTGTCGGGCCGCTTGGAAATGGCGGCGCACACCTCACCGTCGTTGTCAAACACGGCCAGCCAGGTGCCAAGGCCGTCGGGGGTGCGCAAAATATAATCGGTGTTCACCTTGTGGTTGTTCAGCTTGTCGATCACATCGGTGCCAATGCCCGTGTTGTCCACAAGGCTTACAAAGGTGGGCCGAAGCTCCACATTGGCAATATCCTCGGCAATGTTGCGGCTCACACCGCCATGCACCTGATCTACCCGGCCCGCATTGCGCCCGCCCGGAATATAAGCCGACAAAGGATACCCCTTGATATCCACAAAAACAGCACCGAGAACCACAATTCCCATACGATCGTTTCCTCCTGAAAAAATATGCAGGGGCCGTGCCTCTGCATAGAAAATACACAAAATACTCTGATAAAACAAAATACTCTGATAAAATTATAAACGGCGCACCGGGCACCGGTCAAGAAAAAATCTGCCGAATTCCGCAAAAAGCCTCGAAATTTCGGGGAAAACCGGCCCTTTTGCCGCCCAAAAGCGCCCAAAGGCACATTGCACAAACATTTTCAACAGAAACATGAAATGCATTCAACTAGCAGATGAGCACTTTAAAAAATAAGAACAAAAATAATAATAGAAAAAGCGCAAAAGATGCAAAAATATAATAAATAAAGAATCGCCGCTGGAATTGTGCAACATTTCTTCACAAAATGAAGTGGGGTATTGCGCTGCGTGCGGCGGGGGAGTATAATCACATCATTCCACCGGGGCAGCCGAAAAAGCTGCATAGAGCGGTGGGAAAGTGTAGATAGGGTGCCGCCGCAGGCGGCCAAGAGTGTGGAAAGCAGGGTGCGGCAGCACGCGCGGCCCAAAGAGAGGGGCCGGGGCTGCCGGGCAGCCGGAAACCAACGGGGGCAGAGGCCCGGCGGTTTTGCGGCGGCAGAAAGGAGAATGCTGTTATGGCGATTCAAAATGCGTATGTAAAGTCTGTTGTGGAAAATCTGGAAAAGTGCTACCCCAACGAGCCCGAGTATCTGCAGGCCGTAGAGGAGTTTTTAGAGCCTTTGCAGCCCGTGATCGAAAGCGATGCCCGCTATGAGAAACTGAATGTGCTGGGCCGCATGGTGGAAGCCGAGCGCACCGTGGTGTTCAGCGTGCCTTGGGTGAACGATCAGGGCGAAGTGGTGATGAACCACGGCTATCGCCTGCAGCACAGCAGCGCACTGGGCCCCTACAAAGGCGGCCTGCGTTTTCACCCTTCGGTGAATCTGTCGGTCATCAAATTTCTGGGCTTTGAGCAAACCTTTAAGGACTGCCTGACCGGCCTGCCCATGGGCGGCGGCAAGGGCGGCGCGGACTTTGACCCCAAGGGCAAAAGCGAGGCCGAGGTGATGCGCTTCTGCCAGGCTTTTATGAACGAGCTGCACCGCCACATTGGCGAGGATACCGATGTGCCCGCCGGTGATATCGGCGTGGGCGGCCGCGAGATCGGCTATATGTTCGGCCAGTACAAAAAGCTGCAGAACCGCTTTACCGGCGCACTCACCGGCAAAAGCCTTGCCTGCGGCGGTTCGCTTGCCCGCACCGAGGCCACCGGCTTTGGCCTGTGCTATTTTGCCGCCGCCATGATGAAGGATCACAACGAAAGCTTTGCAGGCAAGCGGGTAATCATTTCCGGCTCGGGCAATGTGGCCACCTATGCCAACCAGAAATGCACCGAGCTGGGGGGCAAGGTGATCGCCATGAGCGACTCGTGCGGCTATATCGTGGACGAAAACGGCATCGACTACAAGATCATTCAGCAGATCAAAGAGGTAAAGCGTGAGCGCATCAGCACCTATGTGAATTATGTGCCCGGCGCCAGGTATGTAAAGGGCTGCTCCGGCATCTGGACGGTTCCCTGCGATATCGCCATGCCCTGCGCCACCCAGAACGAGATCAGCGCAGAAAGCGCCAAGGCCCTGATCGCCAACGGCTGCTTTGCCGTGTTCGAGGGCTCGAATATGCCCTGCCCGCCCGATGCCATCAACGCCATCAAGGCCGCCGGGCTGCTGTATTCCCCCTCCAAGGCTTCCAATGCCGGCGGCGTGGCGGTTTCGGGCCTTGAAATGAGCCAAAACAGCGAGCGCCTTTCCTGGAGCTTTGAGGAAGTGGACGCCCAGCTGAAAAATATCATGGAAAACATTTATCACAGCTGCGCTGCCGCTGCCGCCAAATACGGCATGAGCGGCGATATTCAGGCCGGTGCAAACATTGCCAGCTTTTTAAAGGTGGCCGATGCCATGCTGTGGCAGGGCGTTTCCTAAACACGCCCTTTCCCTTTCCACCGCACTTCCCCTGCCGGGGCAGGGGCGCGAAAGGCAATGTAAGACATTTTTCTCCTTGTTCATACATCCATTCATCCTGAACACAAAGGGCGCTGCTTTTCGGCAGCGCCCTTTGTGTTGGCAAACCATGGGGTTCAGCGGATCAGCACACGCAAAACCAGCGTGAGCACCGCCAGATGTGCGGGGTAAAAGGCATAGCAGAACCAGCGGAACCACTTGGGGTGCGGGCCCTGACGGCCCTGATAAAGCCAGATGAACAGCAGCGAGATCAGCGCAAGGCCCTGCTGCGGAATTTCAAACGAAAGCCCGCCCAGCGTTACAGGGATCTGGAAGCCGCGCAGCAGCACTACATTTAAATAGTACAGGCACAAAAGCTGGGCAATACGGTCCAGCCAGCGGCGGCGCGAAAACACATAGAATACCAGCACGCTCAAAACGCCCGCGCCGTAGTAGTCCACCATGCACAGGGTGCCCAGCGCCATGCCCAGAATGGCCGCCCCGGCCAGTGCCAATGCGGTGTACACACGGCTGCCCCGGCGGCGCACTTTTTCCACGCCGGCCATCAGGCACAGGGCCAGCAAAAAGGTGAACAGCACATTCTGGTGGAAGGGATAAATGGCCGCGCCGCCATAGAAAAAGTTAAACGGGATCTCGCTGATCAGGGCAAAGATCAGCATACGAAGCATATAGCGCTTGCGGTCGCCCGTGCGGTGAAAGCCCTCGGCACACAGAAATGCGAAGATGGGAAAAGCCAGGCGGCCAATGTTGCTTAAAAAGTCCAGCGGCAAAAGCGTGGCCCACAAATGGTCGCACAGCATAAAAGCCATGGCCATGATGTGAAGGGTAAAACTGCTGATGTCACGGTGAAAAATAGATGTTTTCATGGGCGATGTTACCTTTACTGTAAAAAAAATTCTGATTCAGAATAGCATATTTCACAAGAATACGCAAGCACAGGGCAAAAGCTTGCGCCAATTTGCCTCTTGAGCTTTGGCAAAGCCTGACGTACAATCAGTAGGGCGCGCAGTAAGCACCCCCAAACCATACAAAGAAGGGGAAAGAATGATCCGTAGAAAATCCAAAAAGCAAATGTCCGAAGCGTTTTTAACGGTGGCATTTCTATCGCTTTCCGGCGGGCTGCAGGATGCCTACACCTATATTCTGCGGGGGCACGTGTTTGCCAACGCACAAACCGGCAACATTGTGCTGCTGGCGCAGGCCGTGATGAACCGTGAGCCGGAGCGCATTTTCAGCTATCTGATGCCGCTTATGTTTTTTGCGGCAGGCATTGCCGCCGCCGAGTGGGTGCGCCTGCGGGAAAGCAGGCTTCACTGGCGGCAATGGGTGCTGCTGGCGGAGATATTGATCCTGTTTTCGGTGGGCTTTATGCCCGAAACCATCAACCCGCTGGCCAACGGTCTTGTCAGCTTTTCCTGCGCCATGCAGGTGCAGGCGTTTCGCAAGGTGAACGGCTATGGCTTTGCCAGCACCATGTGCATTGGTGATCTGCGCGCCGGTATGGAATCGCTGTTCGGCTATGCGATAAGCCATAATCCCGAAACCGTGCGCAAGGCGCAGTGCTATTTCGGCGTGATCTTTTTGTTTTTCGCGGGTGCCGCGCTGGGCGGCTGGCTGCTGCCGGCCCTTGGCCAAAACACCATCTGGGTATCCTGCGGGCTGCTGTTTGTCAGCTTTGCGCTGATGTTTATCGAACCGGAAGAATAAACCCGCTGCCCCGCAGCCTAAAAAAGCAGCCGCTCACGAATTTCGTGGGCGGCTGCTTCGCTGTTTTATGGGGCGGAAGGCGCTGGGGAAAAGGTGTTATGCGCCCTCAAGGTCAAGGTTTTCTTCGGCCTCGGCGCACAGGGGCTCGGGCTGGCTTTCGGGCTGCTGCTGCCACACACGGCGGCAGAACAAAAGCGACATGGCGGCAGCCACGCTCCAGCCGATGGGCCATGCCAGCCAGATGCCGGTGGAGCCCAATGCGGTTTTGGAAAGGAACAAGGCCAGCAGAACGCGCAGGATCAGATCAGAGAAGGTAACGATCATAAACCAGTTCATTTTCTGGCTGCCCTTCAGAATGCCGTCGGCCACCAGCTTGGCGGAGATCACAAAATAGAAGGGCGAAAGAATGCGCAAAAACTGAATGCCGGTGTGCATGGCCCCCTGGGTGGGCTCGCTCATAAAGAATCGGATCAAAAGATCCCCCCGGAAGAAATACAGCACTGCCAGCGGAATGCAGATCAGCCACACAATGCCGACACCGGCGCGAAAGCCCTTTTGCACACGATCGATCTTTCCGGCACCGATATTCTGCGAGGTGTAGTTGGACACACCGTTGCCAAGGGTTGTGAAAGAGGTGATCACCAGATTATTCAGCTTTACCGAGGCGGAATAGCCCGCAATAACAGCCGGGCCAAAGCCGTTGATAACGCCCTGAATGATGATGTTGCCCACCGAGATAAAGCTTTGCTGCAGGGTGCTGGGAATGGCCACACCGGCAAGCCGCTTTAAGATGGCAAAGGAAAACAGGCGCGCGCCCTCTTTGCAGCCCATCTTTTTCAGGCGGGTATAGATCACGCCCAAAGCCAGAATGCAGCTGATGCCCTGGCAGATCAGCGTGGCCCAGGCCACACCGGCCACGCCCATGGAAAACACCGTGACAAAGATCACATCCATGATGATATTGGCGGTGGAGGAAAACGCAAGAAAGAGAAACGGTGTTCTGGAATCGCCAAGGCCGGAAAAAATGCCCGTGGCAATGTTATAGAACATCACAAAGGGAAAGCCGATGATGTAAATGCGCAGATACAAAAGAGAATCGGCAAAAATGGATTCCGGGGTGCGGATCACCTGCAGCAGAAAGCTGCCAGAGAAAAATCCGAAGATCACCAGAAGAAGGCACAGGATCCCCGAGGAAATGGCCGTGGTAGAAACCGTGGTGTGTACATTTTTAAGCTCCTTGGCGCCGAAATAATAGCTTACCAGAATGGAGCAGGCCACATTGCAGCCAAAGCTGAATGCCAGATAGATCAGCGTGATCTCATAGCTGTTTCCCACGGCAGCCAAAGCGTTTTCGCCGATAAAGCGCCCGGCCACCAGACTGTCGGCAATGTTGTACAGCTGCTGAAAAACAATGCTGGCAAACATGGGCAGGCAAAAACGCCATAAAACCCTGGAGGGCTTTCCGATCGTTAAATCTGCGGTCATAGTTGGTTGTATCCTCCATTGACATTGTATTAATACAACATTATACTACTAACAGAAACATAAATAAAAACTATATTTTATATGTCTGGTATATCAATATTGTATGAGGTAATGCCATGCCGATGAGCTATGACTACTACCACGTTTTTTATTATGTGGGCAAATATCACAGCTTTACGCGGGCTGCGCAAAAGCTGATGAGCAGCCAGCCGAATGTTACCCGTGCCATGAATAATTTAGAGGCACAGCTGAATTGCAAGCTGTTTATCCGCTCGGCCAGAGGTGTAGAGCTGACCGACGAAGGAAAAATGCTGTATTCTCATGCAGAGATCGCATTTGAGCATCTTACCCTTGGCGAAACCGAGATCGCCCATGTGAACAGCCTGCAAAGCGGTGAGCTGGTGATCGCGGCCTCTGAGATCGCGCTGCAAAAGGAGCTGCTTCCCGCACTGAAAAAATTCCGGGGGCTGTATCCGGGCATCAGCATTCGCATTGGAAATTACTCCACCCCCGCCGCGCTGGATGCGCTGCGAAAAGAGCGTGCCGAGGTGGCGGTGGTATCCGCCCCGCAGGAAAAAGTGCCGGGGCTGCACTCGATCATGCTTTCGGAATACCGCGATCTGCTGGCGGCAGGGCCGTTTTACGCCCATCTGGGCCATGCCCGCTGCTCGGTGCGCCAGCTGGTGGAGTATCCGTGGATCTCGCTGCAGCGCGATACAGAAACCTTTGCCTTTTATGACCGCCTGTTTTCCGGCTGGGGCCTGAGCTTTGAGCCAAAGCTGCAGGCGGCCACCATGGATCAGGTGATGCCCATGGTGAAAAACAATCTGGGCATCGCTTTCGTGCCGGAATTTATGGCGCGCCGCGCCATCGAGGCCGGTGAAGCGCTTGAGATCGACCACAGCGAGGCGGTGCCCACAAGAGCCATCGCGCTGTTTTACGGGCAGCGAAAACTGCTGAGCCCTGCCGCGCGTGAGCTGATCCGCATTCTTCAGGAAAAATAATGCCGTGCCCGGGGCCGCCCGGGGCACACAAAAAGCAGCCGCCTGCAACTTTGCGGGCGGCTGCTGTGCGTTTTGGGGTAAGATCAGGCCAGGGGCTTGCCGGTGAGCATCTCGTAGGCCTGCAGGTAAATGGCGATGGTTTTGTCCACGACATCCTGGGGCAGTTCGGTGGGCATTACGCCGTTTTTGGTGTTGGCCTTCAGCCAATCGCGGGCAAACTGCTTGTCAAAGCTGGGCTGGCTGTGGCCGGCCTCGTAGCCCTGGGCAGGCCAGAAACGGGAAGAATCGGGGGTGAGCATTTCGTCGCCCAGCACGATGTTGCCGTTTTCGTCCAACCCAAATTCAAACTTGGTGTCGGCAATGATGATGCCGCGCTGCAAAGCATAGTCAGCGCACTTTTTATACAGGGCAATGGTGTAGTCACGCAGCTTGGCGGCATAGTCGGCGCCGTGGCCGGGGAAACGCTTTTCCAGATACTCTACGCTCTGCTCAAAGCTGATGTTTTCATCGTGATCGCCGATCTCGGCCTTGGTGCTGGGGGTGTAGATGGGCTCGGGCAGCTTCTGGCTTTCCAGCAGGCCCTCGGGCAGCTGAATGCCGCACACCTTGCCGGTTTTCTTATAGCTTTCCCAGCCGCTGCCGGTAATGTAGCCGCGCACGATGCATTCCACGGGCAGCATGGTGAGCTTTTTGCACTTCATGCTGTTGCCCTCAAAGCGGGGCTGGCGGAAGAACTCGGGCATATCGGCGGTGTTTACGCTTTCCATGTGGTTGGGCAGCACATCGCGGGTCAGATCGAACCAGAATTTGCTCATCTGGGTCAGCACAGTGCCCTTTTTGGTCACCTGATTGTTCAGGATCACATCAAAGCAGCTGATGCGGTCAGTGGCGACCATGATCATGCTGTCGCCGCACTCATAAATTTCACGAACTTTTCCTTCTTTGATCGGTTTCAATTCCTGCATCTTGAAAACACCTCTGTTGTACCGGTAAAAAATTCGGGCGGCCCTGCCTTGCAATAAAGCAGGGCTTTTCGGCATTGCCGCACACATTCCCCTTTGCGCGGGCGGCTGCAAAGCGCCTGCGGCACCGGAAAAAAGGAATCTGCGGTATGACCTCATAAATTCCATGGTATCACTCCGGCGGCAAGGCTGTCAAGAAAATGCGGGCACCGGCGGCAAAAATAGGCAGAGCGCCCATAAAAACCCCTTGCCGGGTGCCTGGGAATGGGGAATATGCCGTGGCTTTTGCTTGCCGAACCGCTTATTATAAAGTATAATATTATCGAAAAACCCGGCGGGAGGGAAAAACATCCCGCAGAAAAGAGTTCCGCCTATGCTGACAAACGAAAATCTGCACTATTTGGATAATGCCGCCACCACCATTCCTTCGCCGGAGGTAGTGGCTGCGGTGAGCAAAAGTCTGGCCGAAAACTGGGCCAATCCCAGCAGCCTGTACACCCCCGGGCTGGAAAACGCCCAGCTGCTCAACCGCTGCCGCGCCACGGTGGCCAAAACCCTGGGCTGCACGGCCGCCGAGGTGTATTTTACGGGCTGCGGCTCGGAAAGCAACAACATTGCGCTGCTGGGCGCGGCGCACACCCGGCAAAACTGGGGCCGGCGCATTGTGGTGAGCGGGTTCGAGCATCCCAGCGTGCAGCTGCCGCTGCGCCGTTTGGCCGAGGAGGGCTTTGAGGTGATCGAGGTCCCCCCGGAAAAGGACGGCCATTTGGATGTGGAAAAAATGGCGGGCTATGTGAACAAAGGCACCATTCTGGTGGCCTGTATGCTGGTGAACAACGAGCTGGGCACCCGTGTGGATACGGAAAAGCTGGCCAAGCTGGTGAAAACCGCCAACCCGCGCACGGCGGTGCATATCGATGCCGTGCAGGGCTGGATGCGCGTGCCGTTCCGGCTGGATAACATCGACAGCCTTGCGGTGAGCGGGCACAAGATCCATGCCCCCAAGGGCGTGGGCGCACTGTTTCTGCGCAAGGGCTACAGTCAGGGCATGAAGCTGCCCCTTTTGGGCGGCGGGCAGGAAAAGGGCGTGCGCCCCGGCACCGAAAACATTGCCTATGCCGTGGGCCTTGCCGCTGCCGCGCAGCAGATGCAGGCAGGCTTTGCCCAGCGCACCGAGCATCTGGCCGCGCTGAACCGCCGCCTGCGCCAAGGCCTTGCGGCCATTCCGGGCATCACCATCAACAGCCCCGACGATGCGGTGAGCGAGGTGCTGAACCTGAGCGAAAACTGCATTCGCAGCCAAACCATGCTGAACTATCTGGCTCAGCGGCAGGTGTATGTTTCCAGCGGCAGCGCCTGCAGCAAGGGCGAGGCCAGCCACACGCTTACCGCCATGGGCTGCAGCGCCCTTACCATTGACACCGCACTGCGTGTGAGCTTTTGCGGCGAAAACACCCCGCAGGATGTAGACGAGTTTTTGAACGGCCTGGAAAGCGGCATCAAAACCCTGAGCCACATTCGCGGGCACTAAAATGCAGCCAAGACCTTGCCGAAAGAATCATCTACGTTTACCCGCATGGGATTATGCGCAATCGGCTGCTTATTTTATTACCATCTGTACCCAGAATCGAAGCTGCATTTTGTCGGATATTCGTAGGGGCGGGGCTCAGCTCCGCCCGCTTGGCCGTATCTGTGAGGCGCAGATCAAAGCGCTGGAACTGCGATATGGGATTTGCGTGCAAAAATATGTTATCATGCCGAATCACATACATCTCTTGTTGACCATAGACCGGGCGGAGCAAAGCCCCGCCCCTACTGTATCTGATATGGTCTGCGCGTTTAAATCTCTCACGGCAAGGCAGGCAAACCGTGAGGAAAACAAGCCGCATAGAAAAATCTGGCAGCGGTCTTTTTACGACCATGTGATTCGGAATGAACAGGATTATCTGGAAACCTCAAAATATATCGACGAAAATCCTGTAAAATGGGAACTGGATCAATTTTATTATTAACATTGGAGAGGAAGCAATCACTTATGCGAGAGATCATTATGGCCTATCAGGGCGAAATGGCACTGAAGGGGCTGAATAAATCCACATTTGAAGCCGTGCTGATGAAAAGCATGCGCTATCGCCTGCAGCACCACGGCAACTGGAAGGTGTACCGTGCGCAAAGCACCATGTATGCCGAGCCGCTGGACGATACCGCCGATGTAGAGGCGGCCTTCACCAGCCTTTCGCACATTTTCGGCATCATTCGCCTTAGCCGGGCTGCCGTGTGCGAAAAAAACTTTGAAACCATCTGCGAAACCGCCGAGGCCTATCTGGGCCAGACCCTGCGCGGCATCAAAACCTTTAAGGTGGAAGCCAAACGCGCCGACAAAAGCTTTCCCATGAAAAGCCCCGAGATCAGCCGTGAGCTGGGGGCCTATCTGCTGGGCAAGCACCCCCATTTGCGGGTGGATGTACACAACCCGCAGCTGGAGGTAATGGTAGAGATCCGCGATTTCGGCGCTTATGTGCATGGCCCCAAGGTGCCCGCTGCAGGCGGTCTGCCCGTGGGCACGGCCGGGCGCGCCCTGAATATGCTTTCGGGCGGCATCGACAGCCCTGTGGCAGCCTATCGCATGGCCAAGCGCGGCATGGCGCTGCACCATATCCATTTTGCCAGCCCTCCCTACACCAGCGAGGGCGCAAAGCGCAAGGTGCAGGCGCTGGCGCAGATCGTGAGCGAGTATACCGGCAGCTGTAACCTGTATGTGGTGCCCTACACCAAGCCGCAGGAATATATCCGTGACAATGCCCCCGATGTGCTGTTTACGGTGCTGATGCGCCGCAGCATGATGCGCATTGCCAATATTCAGGCCAAAAAGATGGAATGCGAGGCGCTGATCACCGGCGAAAGCCTGGCGCAGGTGGCCAGCCAGACCGTGCAGGCCATTGCCTGCACCGATGCCGCGCAGGATTTGCCCATTCTGCGCCCGCTGATCGGCATGGATAAAAACGAAATCGTGGAAACGGCCCGCATGATCGGCAGCTTTGAAACCTCCATTTTGCCTTACGAGGACTGTTGCACCATCTTTACTCCGCCCCACCCCAAAACCCGCCCGCATCTGGATGAAATTCTGGAGGCCGAGGCCAATATGCCGGGGCTGGCTGCGCTGGAGGCCGAAGCGGCCCAGCAGATCGAGCGCATTCGCATCCGCGTGGGCGAAGAAGTGGATTTTATCGGGTAACCCGGCGGAGGAACATTCATGGAAGCTGAGATCATCTGCGTTGGCACCGAGCTTTTGCTGGGGGACATCGTCAACACCAACGCGCAGTATCTTTCGCAGCAGCTTGCCATGCTGGGCATCAGCGTGATGCACCAGCACGTGGTGGGCGACAATGCCCATCGCCTGCGTGAGCTGGTGCGTCAGGCCATGCAGCGCAGCCAGCTGCTGATCTTTTCGGGCGGACTGGGCCCCACGGCAGACGATCTGACCAAGGAAACGGTGGCGCAGGCGTTTGGCGATCCGCTGCATTTTGACGAGGAAGAATGGGCAAAGATCACGGCGCACTTTGCGCGCACACACCGCCCCATCACCGAGAACAACCGCAAGCAGGCCATGGTGCCCACGCACGGCCATAAGCTGGTGAACGACCGGGGCACGGCCCCCGGCTGCTGGTTTGAAAACGAAACCTGCTGCGCGGCGCTGATGCCCGGCGTGCCCCACGAAATGAAAGCCATGTGGCAGCTGCAGGTGCTGCCGGTTTTGCTGAAAAAGCAAAACTGCGCCCTGCACAGCATGACCCTGCGGGTGCTGGGCGGCGAAAGCCAGATCGAAAGCCAGGTGTCGGATCTATTGGCAAACGCCAACCCCACGGCGGCCATCTATTGCAAAACCGGCGAATGCGAGATCCGCATCACAGCCAAAGCCGCCGATGATGCCGCCGCACAGGCCATGTGCCGCGATTACAGCAAGAATTTTTACAGCCGTTTGGGCACAAGCATTTACGATGCCGATGTGCCGGGGCTGGAATACACGGTGGTGCACGCGCTGCAGCAGCGGGGCCTTACGGTGGCCACCGCCGAAAGCCTGACCGGCGGCACCGTGGCGCAGCGCCTTACGGCTGTGCCCGGGGCCAGCAGCGTGCTGGGTTTTGGCTATGTGACTTATTCCGAAAAAGCCAAGCAGCAGCTGCTGGGGGTGCCCGCCGAGATCATTGAACGCTACAATGTGGTAAGTGCCCCGGTGGCGGCGCGCATGGCGCTGGGGGCCAAGCAGGCCAGCGGCGCGGATATCGCGGTTTCCCTTACCGGGCTGGCCGGGCCGGACGGCGGCACTGAGCAGCTGCCCCTGGGCACGGTGTATGTGGGCGCGGCCATGGGCAACCGGGTGTGGGTGAAGCACCTCACGCTGGGCTATCGCGGCCGCGAGATCGTGCGCCAGCGCAGCGCCGCCCAGGCGCTGGATATGGTTCGCCGCCTTGCGCTTGGGCTGGAGATCCCCGAGGCAAAGTGCTTTGCGGCTGACACCCCGGCACAGGAACAGGTGTTTTAAGGCGGCAGCGCCTTTTCGCTAAGACAGTGTGCAAAAGGGCCGACATTCGTGTGAGAATGCCGGCCCTTTTTGATGATCCCTTAAAAAACAAAAAGCGCCCCGAAGTTCGGTGCGCTTTTGCTTTTGTTTTGTTGCTTACTGAGCAGCAGCCTTGTTTGCACGGCGAGCCATGCGGCTGATCTTGCGAGCAGCGGTGTTCTTCTTCAGAACGCCCTTGTTCTTGGCCTTGTCGATTGCAGACACAGCAGCGAGAATGGCCTGATCCTTGTCAGCAGCGTTGTCAGCGATGGCAGCGTTTGCCTTCTTGACAACTGTTTTCAGGTTAGACTTGATCTCCTTGTTGTGAGCCTGCTCTTTGGCAGCCTGCAGAACACGGTCCTTCTGGGATTTAATGTTAGGCATTACGTTCCACCTCCTTGGTACACCCATAACAGTACAAGTTATCTTAGCACATATTTTGCCGGGGTGCAAGTGGTTTTGTGAAAAAAACCGCAGAATTTTTGAAAAATTTGCCCGTTTGGCATGCCGGGCGGCGGCCTGCATACAAATAAAAAGAGCAAAACTGCAAAAAGGGGGTGGCAGCATGGGCGCGGCATACATTTTGGCCGAGGTGTTTGCAGGGGGCATCACGGCGGCAGCGCTTGCCTTCAGCCTGATCACCGCCGCCCCGGGCATGGAGCGCACGGCCCCGCTGGCCGGTGCCTTTTTGCAAAACCCGGCCGCCGCCGTGCAGGCGCTCAGGAATTCGGCAGTGGCAGCCCCGTCCCCCACCCTTCGGCCGGACGGCCCGGCCCCGGCGTTTTCGGCCCCGGCTGCCGCCGAACCGGCAAACTCCCCCGCCCCGCCCGCCGAAAGCGCCGCGGCATCCGTGCCCGAATTTGACGGCGTGATCCCCGAAGGGTGCGGCCCGGTGCTGGAGCAGCACTACGGCACGGGCGAGGGAGAACGGTATATCCGGCTGGAGCATGGCAGCATCAAAAACTGCACGGCGCTTTCGGCGCAGGAAACCGCACAGGCCGCCGCGGCGGGCCTGCCATTTGCCGTGGAAAAAAATTCCGACCAGGTGCAGGTGCTCATCGTACACACGCACGCCACCGAAAGCTATCTGACCGAAAGCCCCTATTACTATCCGCTGGACTGGGGCGGCCGCAGCACCGAGGAAAGCAAAAATATGTGTGCGGTGGGGCAGGCAATGGCGGATGTGCTGAACGATGCGGGCATCGGCACGCTGCACATTTGCACCCTGCACGATTACCCAAGCTATAACGGCAGCTATGACCGCAGCCGGGCCACCGTGCAGCAGGCGCTGGCCCAGCACCCCGGCATTCGTGTGGTGCTGGATGTACACCGCGATGCCATTGAAAAAAACGGTGCGGCGGTGGCCGCCGTGAACGGTGAAGGGGCCGACAAAACCGCGCAGGTGATGCTGATCTGCGGCTGCGATAAGGGCGGAAACCTGCCGAATTTTTCCCAGAATCTTGCCTTTGCCGCAGCGTGGCAAAACCGCATGGAGGCGGATACCCCCGGCCTTACGCGCCCGGTGCTGTTTGACTATCGGTTTTACAATCAGGATCTTTCGCCCGGCAGCCTGCTGATCGAGGTGGGCGGGCACGGCAACACCCTTTCTCAGGCAATCGCTGCCGGGCAAAGGGCCGCGCAGTCGCTGGCGGCGCTGCTTTTGCAAAGCTGATTGACAAATGCGCCGCCATGTGGTAAAAATAGTAGTACCGGGGCTGCAAACGGCCCCCAAAAAGCACAGACCGGGAAAAGTACCGTCGGCATGGCCGGAAAAGAGAGCGGGGGCATGGTGGAAGCCCCGCACGGACACGGCGCGAAAGAACACCCGCGAGCTGCAAACTGAAACCGGCTTCTCTATATAAAAGGCAGAAGCCGCCAGTAGGGGCGCCGCAGGCCCAGCGTGATGGGGCAGCGCTTGTTACGAGCGTGATAAAAGTGACCGACAGATTCGGTAATTTAGGTGGCACCGCGGATCACAGACAGCGATTCGTCCTAAAAAATCTTTTTGGATTTGGGATGAATGCTGTCTGTTTTTTTATTTGGGGCGGAGCAGGCCGAAAGCGCCGCAGCACCGCCGCTTTTCCAAAACAGCAGAAACGAACAGAAACCGGCGCGCTGCCGGGCGGCCCATCCCTCGCCCAGCAATGCTTTTTCAGGGCTTTGAAAAGGCATTTTCGGCACCGCGCACCAACAAGTGGAGGAACTTATGAAAAGAACCGAGATCCGCGAGCTGTACCTCAACACCCCCGCCGACGGCACCGAGGTAACTCTGTGCGGTTGGGCCAAGAGCGTGCGCGACAGCAAAAACATTGGCTTTGTGAACCTGAACGACGGCGGCTGCTTCAAGGGCGTGCAGGTGGTGTTTGAGGCCGCCAAGCTGGACAACTATACGCAGGTGGCCAAGAGCGGCCTGTACACCAGTATGTGCGTTACCGGCAAGATCGTGCTTACCCCCGGCGCCAAGCAGCCCTTTGAGATCAACGCCGATAAAATCGAGATCCTGGGCGTGTGCCCCCCGGAATACCCCCTGCAGAAAAAGAAAATGAGCATGGAATTTTTGCGCACCATGCCCCATCTGCGCCCCCGCACCAACACTTTTAATGCCGCATTCCGTGTGCGTAGCACCGCCGCATACGCCATTCACCGCTTCTTCCAGGAAAACGGCTTCACCTATGTACACACCCCCATTTTCACGGGCAGTGACTGTGAGGGCGCAGGCGAAATGTTCCGCGTGACCACGCTGGATCTCAACGATGTGCCCAAAACCGAGGACGGTCAGGTGGATTTCAGCAAGGATTTCTTCAAGCGCAGCACCCAGCTTACGGTTTCCGGCCAGCTGGAAGCCGAGGCCATGGCGATGGCTTTCGGCAAGGTGTACACCTTCGGCCCCACCTTCCGCGCCGAGGAAAGCTATACCCCCCGCCATGCCGCTGAGTTCTGGATGATCGAGCCCGAAATGGCTTTTGCCGATCTGAACGATTATATGGACACCGCCGAGGCCATGACCAAGTATGTGATCCGCTATGTGCTGGACACCTGCCCCGACGAGATGGCTTTCTTTAACCAGTTCTTCGATAAGGGCCTTATCGAGCGCCTGGAGCTGGTGGCCAACAGCGATTTCGGCCGCATCAGCTACACCGAGGCTGTGGAAAAATATCTGATCCCCAACAACGACAAGTTCCAGTATAAGGTGGAATGGGGTGCCGATATCCAAACCGAGCACGAGCGTTATCTGACCGAGCAGGTGTTCCACAAGCCCGTTTTTGTAACGGATTACCCCATGGAGATCAAGAGCTTCTACATGAAGCAGAACGCCGACGGCAAAACCGTGGCAGCAGCCGATATGCTGGTGCCCGGCATCGGCGAACTGATCGGCGGCAGCCAGCGTGAAGAAAACCTCGACAAGCTGGTGAACCGCATGAACCAGCTGGGCCTTGGCCTGGAGGATTACGACTGGTATCTGGACCTGCGCCGTTTCGGCACTGTGGAGCACGCAGGCTTCGGCCTGGGCTTCGAGCGCCTGATCATGTATCTTACCGGCGTGGCCAACATTCGTGATGTGCTGCCCTTCCCCCGCACCTGCGGCGGTTTCTGATGGCATTGCGTCTGCGCAGATAAAAGCACTTTCTGGCGGCCCCCTGCGGGGCCGCCTTTTTTAAAGGCAATACCGCATAATTCTAAGTGCCGATACGGCGCGCGAGGTGCGGCAGATGCTAAGCCAAAAGCGCAGGCAATACTTTGTGTATTGGCGAGCATTTTGGCAACGCAGATGCCGTGCCGCAGCCGCCAGAGCGGTGCTTAAGCCGTAAGGCGGGAATTGTGCGGTGGTGCCTTAAAGGACATCAAAGCCGCTGGCTTGAGGCATACTGTTTTGGAAACCCCAATAGGAGAATAGAATTTTATGAGCGAGCCTTTTTTGATCGCACAGCCGCTGCTGCACTGGTTTTGGGCCAACCACCGGGTGCTGCCCTTCCGCAGCGACCCCACGCCCTATCATGTGTGGGTGAGCGAGATCATGCTGCAGCAGACCCGTGTGGCCGCTGCCGTGCCGTATTATGAGCGCTTTGTGCAGGAGCTGCCGGATATTCCCGCGCTTGCCGCGTGTGAGGAGGAACGGCTTTTGAAGCTGTGGGAGGGCCTTGGCTATTACAGCCGTGTGCGAAACCTGCAAAAGGCAGCCAGAATCGTGTGCGAGCAGTATGGCGGGCAGCTGCCGGGGGATCTGGCCGCACTGAAAAAGCTGCCCGGCATCGGCGATTACACCGCAGGCGCCATCGCCAGCATCGGCTTTGGCATTCCGGCCCCGGCAGTGGATGGCAATGTGCTGCGGGTGTTTGCCCGCCTGTATAACGACGAAGGCGATATCCTGCAGCCCGCCGTAAAGGCGGCCACCACCCAAAAAGTCATGGCCCAGCAGCCCGCCGAAGCGCCCGGCGATTTCAATCAGGCACTCATGGAGCTGGGGGCGCTGTTGTGTACCCCCGGCCAGCCGGACTGCGCCGCCTGCCCGCTGCAGGCGTTGTGCCTTGGCCGCCAAAGCGGAAACCCGGCCCGCCTGCCGCAAAAGGCCCCCAAAAAGGCACGCAAAAAATGTGAACTTACGCTGTGCCTTGCACAGGATGCCGCAGGCCGCTGGCTGCTGCAAAAGCGTGGCGAGCAGGGCGTTCTGGCCGGGCTGTGGCAGCCGCCCGTTTTGGCCGAGGAAGCGCTGGACGAAAAAAAGGCGCTGGCCGCCGCACAAAAGCTGCTGCCCGCTGCGGTGCTGCTGAAGGAAAAACCGCTGAAGGCCAAGCATATTTTTACGCATCTGGAATGGCACATGACGGCCTATGTGATGGCGGTGCCCTGCACACCGCCCCCCGAGGGCTGCGTGTGGGCCTCGCCCGCGCAGCTGGAGCAGGAATACACGCTGCCCGGCGCTTTTAAAACCCTGCGCAAAAGAATGTTGTAAATCCTACCAAAAAGGGATATAATAAGGTTACAGTATCCAGAGGAGAAACCCGTTTATGTTGCATGTGATAGCCAAAGCAGCATCCGGCGCAGTAACGGGTGTTCGCCTGGTTACGGCAGGCGCCCGCGCAGAGCGCAGGCTGCAATCCCTCAAATACAAACTGAGCCGGCGGCTTTATCCGGCCAGAGTAAAGGAGAATGAGATCGTTATGAAAAAGTCTACTTTTGGTGCAATGGTAGTGGGTCTGGCCGCCGCCACGGGTGCGCTGGCCGCCGGTGCAATTTATCTGTATCGCCGCGAAAAAGAGCTGGACGAGTATGAAAAACTGCTGTTCAGCGATGAATTTAACGATTCCGTGCCCGCTGAGGACAAAGCTGAGGCCGAGGAGGAAACCGAGCCCGAGGTGGAAGTGGAAATTTCTCTGCAGCCTGCCGATCAGGAAGAAAAGCCGGTAGAGGCTGAAGCCGAAGAGGTTTCGGCCGAGGATGCCCCCGCACAGGAAAAGCCTGAGGATTGATCCGGCGTTTCCCATAAAACCGCAAAAACCATGGCGCTGCCCGCAGGGGCGGCGCTTTTTTTGTGGGCGGCGGCACCTTCCTGCCGGGGGCTCAACAGCTGCCCGCGCAGCCAGCACCACAACGAAAAGGCAAAGATCAAGCCAAGCGCCAGCGCAAGGCGCAAAAGAAACCGCCGGAATCCGCGCATAAAAAAATCCCCCCTCTGCACAGAGTATGCAAAGGGGGGAAAAGTGTTTACACAAAGCGCTGTGCGCCCAAAGCTCAGCGCTCCTGGCCGGTTTTAAAGCGCATCATCATCTCGTTGGTCAGGCTGAAATCATCGGGCTGCAGCACAATATCCTCACGCTTTACCCATGCGGCGTATTTCAGCTCGTTCGGGTCCATGGTGATCTCGGCCGGGCCGTCCAGCTCGCAGTAAAAGCCCATCAGCAGGTCGTTGGCAATGCCCCAGGGCTGCGATTTGTAGTAGGTAATGTTTTTCACACGGATGCCGGCCTCTTCCATCACCTCGCGCGCAACGGTTTCCTCGGCGGTTTCGCCGATCTCGGTAAAGCCTGCGATCAGTGCATTGTGGCCAAAGCCGGTGCGGTATTTGGTCAAAAGCAGCGAATCGCCGTTTTTCACGCCCACGATCACGGCGGGCATAATGCGGGGATAGGTGGTGTAGCCGCAGGCGCACTGCATGGCGCGCTCGGTTTCGGAATGCTTCATGGGCTGGCCGCAGCGGCCGCAATAGCGGTTGTCACGATACCAATCCCACAAATGCTTGCCGGTGAGCACCGCAAACATCAGCTCCTTGGCCAGCAGGTTTGAGCCGCGCAGAGAGCGCACCTCGGAAAATGTGCCGGCGGGCAGGGCGGCAGGGGCCTCCCACAGCAGGAAAAACTGTGTATCGTCTACAGAAAAAAGATATACCAGTTGGCTTTCCGGCGCAAAATCGCTCACGCGGGGAAGCTGCGTTTCCGGCTCGGATTTCAAAAGCACCCGGCCTTTTTCAAAATAAAGCACATAGTCTTGCGGCCGCGGCGCGGCAGCGGGGTCGTAATGGTTGCCCAGCTTGTGGGGCGCAATGTCCTGAATCATGTTCAACATCTCCTGTGCAGCAAGAATCACATAAAATCAGAATAACACGCTTTGCCAGAAATTGCAATCCGCACCAACCCGCGCCCCGGCAAAGCCAAAGTGCAGCAAACCGGCGGTGTTGGCGGCGGCTTTCCCCTGCACGGTTTATCCCTGCCAGGTGTCGTAGTAGTCGCCGTAGGAGGAATTTTCGGTGATCATGCTGTCCAGATGGCTGCGCAGCGCTTCCAAAGCGGGCAGCTCCAGCCGGCCCGAATCCTCCAGGGCGTCCAGCAGGTGGCTCATGCTGCCGCCGCAGAAAAGATCCAATATTTCCTGTGCGCGGGCGGCGGCATAATCCTGTCGGCGCACCAGCGCCGTGTAGCCGTTGTGGTTCTGCTCTTTTTCCGAGCGCACATAGCCTTTTTTCTCCAACCGGTACAAAAAATTCAGCAGGGTGCTGTCGGCCCAGGCGGCCCGGCTGCGCAGCTGCTTTTGAATATCCGCCCGGCGGGCAGGCTGCGGCAGCTGCCACAGGGCGGCCATCACCAGCTCTTCGCTGCGTGAAAGTGCGGCTTTTTGATTTTGCATCGCGGCATTCTCCTTGCTCTGATTTTGTGTTTGGGGCCCGGCTGTTTTCCCTGCAGGAGTAGCCGGGCCCTGCTTTGTCTGCACTTATTTTACATTTGTAAAAAGAAAAACGCAAGTTTTGCACCGGTTTTTGCCTCAAAAATTCAAAATCGGCCCATTTTTACCCCGAAATGCCCTGCTTCTTTTACACTTGTAATAGATATTGTATTCTATGCAAAAACATTTGTAATTTTTGTGCGGAAAGGGTGTTTTGCCCCAAAAAAGTTTGGGCAGGCTGGCTCTATGATTTTGCACGGCGGGTGCTTTATAATAAACACATGGAAAAACCCTGCTGCAGGCAGGTGCAGAAAATAAAAAAGAGAAAAGAGAAAAGAGAGGGTTTATTATGGCACGAGTATATAACTTCAGCGCAGGCCCCAGCATGCTGCCCGAAAAGGTTTTGAAACAGGCACAGGCCGAGCTGATGGAATATGGCACCAGCGGCCAGAGCATTATGGAAATGAGCCATCGCTCGCCCGAGTTCATGGCCGTGGCTGCCGACACCGAGGCCCGCATTCGCCGCGTGCTGAATGTGCCCGACAATTATAAGGTAGGCTTTTTTCAGGGCGGCGCCACCCAGCAGTTCGCCATGGTGCCCCTGAATTTTATGACCACCGGCAAGGCTGACTATCTGGTAACCGGCAACTTCTCCAATCTGGCAGCCAAGGAAGCCGCCAAGTTCGGTCAGGTGAACATTGTGGCCAACAGCAAGGACAAAAACTTCACCTATATCCCTGATGTACATGCCATCGAGTATGACAAGGATGCCAGCTACATTCACATTTGCCAGAACAACACAATTTTCGGCACCACCTTTGTGGATGTGCCGCAGGTGGAGGGCATTCCCCTTGTGGCCGACATGAGCAGCTGCATCTGCTCGAAGCCTGTGGATGTGACCCAATACGGCTGCATTTATTTCGGCGTGCAGAAAAACATTGCCCCCGCCGGTATGGCCGTGGCCATTATTCGCGAGGACCTGCTGGGCAAGAGCGCCAAGGGCCTTACCCCCGAGCAGATCCCCACCATGATGAACTACACCACCATTCTGAATAAGGACAGCATGTACAACACCCCCAACTGCTGGAATATTTATATGACCGGCCTGGTGATGAAGTATCTGGAAGAGGACATCGGCGGTTTGGCCAATATGCAGAAGATCAACGAGGCCAAGGCCAAGGTGCTGTATGACTATCTGGACAGCCAGACCTTCTTTGTGAACCCCGTAGAGCACAAATACCGCTCGATGATGAATGTCACCTTCACCAGCCCCAACCCCGACATGGACAAAAAGTTCTGCGCCGAGGCTGCCAAGGCCGGTTTTGTAAACCTCAAGGGCCACCGTCTGGTGGGCGGTATGCGCGCCAGCATTTACAACGCCATGCCCAGCGAGGGTGTGGATAAGCTGGTGCAGTTTATGGAAGATTTCCGCAAGGCCAACGCCTGAAAACAAAATAGGAGCCGATAAAAATGTTTACCATTAAAACGCTGAATGCAATTTCTCCCGTTGGCCTGAGCAAGCTGGCCACCAATCAGTTTGAGGTGCTGGTGGAATGCCCCGATCCGGACGGCATTCTGGTGCGCAGCGCCAATATGCACGAGATGGAGCTGGGCAAAAACCTGAAGGCCATTGCCCGCGCCGGTGCCGGTGTAAACAATATCCCGCTGGATAAATGCAGCGAAAAGGGCATTGTGGTGTTCAACACCCCCGGTGCCAACGCCAACGCCGTGGCCGAGCTGGTGCTGGGCAGCCTGATCGCCTGCAGCCGCAATCTGGCCGAGGCCTCCCAGTGGTGCAAGGGCTTGAAGGGCTGCGCCGACATGGCCAAAAGCGTGGAAAAAGGCAAAAAGCAGTTTGTGGGGCCCGAGATCCGCGGCAAGGTGCTGGGCGTGATCGGTCTGGGCGCAATCGGTGCCAAGGTGGCCAACGATGCGCTGAATCTGGGCATGGAGGTGTACGGATACGACCCCTATCTGAGCGTGGACGCCGCATGGAATCTGAGCCAGCATGTGCATCACTGCCTGAATCTGGGGGATATGCTGCCCAAGTGCGATTACATCACCATTCATGTGCCGTATCTGCCCACCACCAAGGGCACCATCAATGCCCAAACGCTGGCTGCCTGCAAGGAGGGCGTGCGGGTGCTCAACTTTGCGCGCGGTGAGCTGGTGGACAATGCCGCCATGCTGGCCGCATTGGAAAACGGCCATGTGGCAGTGTATTGCACGGATTTCCCCACCGAGGAGCTGCTGGGGGTGCCGGGCGTAGTATGCACGCCGCATCTGGGCGCTTCCACGCCCGAGGCCGAGGATAACTGCGCCGTGATGGCCGCCGCTGAGATCAGCGACTATCTGAAAAACGGCAACATTGTACACAGCGTGAATATGCCCGAGGTTTCGCAGCCCCGCAGCGGCGGCAAGCGCGTGTGTGTGATCCACCGCAACGAGCCCGGCATGATCAGCTCCATCACCAATATCACCACCGAGGCCGGGCTGAACATTGAAAACATGGTGAACAAAAGCAAAAAGGAAATGGCCTACACCATGCTGGATGTGAGCGGCATGAACGCCGCCACCACGGCACAGATCATCGAAAAGCTGAATGCCGTGCCGCAGGTGATCCGCGTGCGCGTTCTGTAACGCGGCAAAACACACTTTTTGCGCAGGGAAAACACGAAAAACCCTAAAACCTCCCGGTAAAAGGCTTGACGGCCCTTTGCCGGGAAAATTTTTTATCAGTTTTCCATAAAAATTTTTCAATGTATTTGGCGAAATTTCGCTATATTTGTAAACGGCGCTCCATATCGGATATTTTTTTGCTTGCAAGCGCTGCAGCGCTTTAGTATAATGTAATAAATTTGCGTGCGCCAGCTTTTGGCAAAGTGTGCGCAGAGAAAAAACAGACGAAGGGGCACGGTGCCATTCAGGGGGCAGAGTGCTCTGTCTGGACAAGGAGAAAAAGCATGAAAGATCAATCCTTCAAGCCGTACATTCCTGCGGAAAAAGTTACGCCGGAAATGACGGCAACATCCATCATCATGGGCATTCTTTTGTCTGTGATCTTCGGCGCTGCCAACGCCTATCTGGGCCTGCGCGTCGGCATGACTGTTTCCGCTTCGATTCCGGCAGCAGTTATTTCTATGGGCGTTATCCGCGTTCTGATGAAAAAGAACTCCATTCTTGAAAGCAACATGGTGCAGACCATCGGCTCTGCCGGCGAATCCCTGGCCGCCGGTGCTATCTTCACGATGCCTGCTCTGTTCCTGTGGGCCAAGGATGGCCTGTGCGATAAGCCCGGCATCGTTGAGATCACTCTGATCGCTCTTTGCGGCGGTATCCTGGGCGTATTGTTCATGGTGCCCCTGCGCAACGCTCTGATCGTGAAAGAGCACGCAACCCTGCTGTACCCCGAAGGCACCGCCTGCGCCGAAGTGCTGCTGGCCGGTGAAGAAGGCGGTGCAAACGCTTCCACCGTGTTCTCCGGCATGGGCCTGGCTGCCGTTTTCAAGTTTATTGTAGACGGTCTGGGCGCTATCCCTGCCGACATTGCCGTGGCATTCAAGTCCTTCAAGGGCGCTCTGGGTGTCGAGGCTTACCCTGCTCTGCTGAGCGTGGGCTACATCGTTGGCCCCAAAACCGCTTCCTATATGTTCTCCGGCTCCATGATCGGCTGGATGGTCATCATCCCCCTGATCTGCCTGTTTGGCGAGAACATCTGGCTGTACCCTGCTGAAGCCGGCGTGACTGTGTCTGAGCTGTATGCTGCAGGCGGCGCAAGCGCTATCTGGAGCACCTATGTGAAGTACATCGGTGCCGGTGCCATTGCTACCGGCGGTATCATCTCGCTGATCAAGAGCCTGCCTCTGATCGTTTCCACCTTCCGTGATTCCATGAAGAGCCTGAAGGGCGGCAGCGCCGAGGGCACTGCCCGTACCGATAAGGACCTGCCCATGCCCCTGATTCTGGGCGGCATTCTGGCCATCATCCTGATCATCTGGCTGGCACCCGCTGTTCCCGTGACCCCCCTGGGCGCACTGCTGATCGTTGTATTCGGCTTCTTCTTCTCTACGGTTTCTGCCCGTATGGTCGGTATGGTCGGCAGCTCCAACAACCCCGTTTCCGGCATGACCATCGCCACCCTGCTGATCGCTACCATGGTGCTGAAGGCATCCGGTAAGGTGGGCATCGAGGGCATGATCGGCTCTATGGCCATCGCTTCCATCATCTGCATCTGCGCAGCCATTGCGGCAGATACCTCTCAGGATCTGAAAACCGGCTTCCTGCTGGGCGCAACCCCCATCAAGCAGCAGATCGGCGAATTGATCGGTGTTATCGCTTCCGGCCTGGCCATCGGCGGCGTTCTGTACCTGCTGGACAGCGCTTGGGGCTACGGCGGCGCTGAAGTGCCCGCACCCCAGGCCAGCCTGATGAAGATGATCGTGGAAGGCATCATGGGCGACAACCTGCCCTGGAACCTGGTGTTCGTGGGCGTGTTCCTGGCCCTGACCTTTGAGATTCTGCGTGTGCCGGTAATGCCCTTTGCTATCGGCCTGTACCTGCCTGTTTACCTGACCACCACCATCATGATCGGCGGTGTGATCCGCGCTCTGATGGATGCCCGCAAGAATGTGGACGACAAAACCAAGGAAGAGCAGTCCACCAACGGCACTCTGTTCTGCGCCGGTATGATCGCAGGCGAAGGCCTTGTGGGCATTGTGCTGGCTATTCTGGCTGTGTTCGGTATCAGCACCAAGATCGCTTTGAATCTGGGCAATGTGGGCGGCGTTGTGCTGATGGCGATCATGGTTGCCTGCATCCTGGCATTCTCTTTTAAGAAAAAGAAGAACTGATGAAAAAAAAGAAACCGAGCGTTAATTATCTGGATCTTGTTCCGAAGCGTGCGGAACATCTGCAGTGTCATACCGACGAAGAAACCGGCCTGCTGGTTTTGGATGTGGAAAACACCGGATTGTTCAACACCATCGCACAAAAGGTGTTTCGCAAGCCGCGCATCACCCATGTGCATCTGGACGAAACCGGCAGCTTTCTGTGGCCGCTGATCGACGGCGAAAAAACCGTTGCCCAGCTGGCCGAATGCATGAAACAGCAGTTTGGCGAAAAAGCCGAGCCGCTGCTGCCGCGCATCGTGCGCTATTTCCAGATCGTTGAGTCGTATCACTTTATTCAGTTTCTGAACAAATAACCAAAACGGCGTTCACAGCCCCTGCAAAAGGGCGTGAACGCCGTTTTTCTGTGGCGGGCAGCTGCCCGGCCCCAAGGGCTTAGTCCCGATAGCGCGCGATCAGATCCTCAAGCTCGCACAAAGCGTTTTCGGCGCTGCGGGTAAGGCGGCGGGTAGTGCGCTTGAGCTGGCGGGGCGAATGGCACAGGCAGTATGCGCCGGCCATTCCCAGCGCCGCGCCAAGCAGCAGGCCGGGCACAAGGCCCGATGCAGAGCAATCTTTCATTTTTTTGACCCTCCTTTTTCAGATCAATATTAACTTTCCCCGGGATTTTTTTATTATTCATCTTTTTTTGTTCCGGCATTTATGATAGAATGTACCCGTATAGGTAGTGCTGCCGGAAGGCAAAAGGCAAAAGCAGAGCGGAAGATCCACCGGGATTTTTTTGTGATCGCGCCTTCCGCGGGCAGCCAGTATAGAAAGAGGGAACCCGTTTATGATTTTTCCAACACCCAAAACCGTGCTTTGCATCCATGATTTTTCCGCTCTTGGACGCGCCGGATATTATGCCATTGCCCCCGTGCTGGCCGTGAGCGGCCTGCAGACGGTGGCTGTGCCCACCGTGGTGCTTTCCAGCCATACGGGCGGCTTGGGCCAGCCCGCCGCCATGCGTGACGATGGCTACGGTGAAGCGGCGCTGCAGCAGTATCAGCAGTTGGGAATGCAGTTTGACTATATCTATTCCGGCTATCTGGCAAGCCCCGCACAGGCTGCGCTGGTGGAAAAGGCCCATGCCCTGTGGCCCGAGGCATATCTTGTGGTGGACCCGGTAATGGGCGATGGCGGCAAGCTGTATTCCGGCGTGGCCGACACCATGCCCGAGGCTATGCGCCGCCTGGCCGCTGCGGCCGATCTCGTTTTGCCCAACGCCACCGAGGCCGCCCTGCTGCTGGGCCGCCCCTATGCCGAGCCGGCCGAGCCGGAGGATGCCAAGGCGCTTGCTGAGGCCGTGCAGCAGGCACTGGGCTGCAAAAACGCTGTAGTCACCGGAATGCCCATCGGGCGGTATCTGTACTGCGCAGGCGCAGGCGAGGAGGCCTTTGCGTGCCGCCAGCTGCACGCCGAGCGCAGCTTTCCCGGCACGGGCGATCTGTTCGGCGCGGTGCTGATCAGCCGTCTGTCCATGGGCAATGCCCTGAGCGCCGCCACCGAGGCCGCCGCCGCATTTGTGGCCGACTGCATCACCAACACCCCCGCGGATGCCGACACACGGCAGGGCGTTTGCTTTGAACCGCAGCTGTGGCATTTGGCTGCAAGATAAAAAAGAGGCTTATGAAAACACTGAACATTGTACTTTTGGAGCCGCGCATTCCGGAAAATGCCGGAAACATTGCGCGCACCTGCGCAGTGACCGGCGCACGGCTGCATTTGATCCGCCCGTTTGGCTTTGAGATCACAGACAAGCATTTAAAGCGCGCCGGGCTGGACTATTGGCATCTTCTGGATATCAGCTACTATGATGATCTGGAAGATTTTTACTCGAAAAACAGCGGTCCCTGCTTTTATTTCACCAGCAAGGGCCCCCGCCGCCACACCGAAGTGGAATACCCCGACAACTGCTATCTGTTTTTTGGCCGCGAGGATGCCGGCCTGCCCGAGGAGCTGCTGCTGAAAAACCAGCAAAGCTGTGTGCGTATGCCCATGCGGCAGGGGGTTCGCTGCCTGAATCTGAGCAACGCCGTGGCAGTGGGTGTTTACGAGGTGCTGCGCCAGTGGAACTTTGAAGATCTGGAATCCCAGGGTCAGCTGACCCGGTATACATGGAAAGAGAGTAATCAATGAGTAAAATTGCGATTTTAACGGACTCCAGCGCCGACCTGACCCCCGAGCAGGCCAGCCGGTACGGCATTGATGTGCTGACTTTTGTGATGACGCTGGACGGCAAGGACTATAAAACCAACGAAAACTGCACCGTGGAGGAATTTTACGATATTCTCCGCCAGGGGCAGGGGGTGCCCAGCACGGCTGCCATCACCCCCATTCAGTTCTGCGAGCAGTTCTGCAAATATGTGGATGAGGACTACACGGATGTTTTGTATGTTTCCATCTGCAAAAGCGGCAGCAGCACCTTTAACAACGCCGTGATGGGCCAGCGCATGCTGGCCGATGAGCGCCCCGGCAACACGCTGCGCATTCATATTGTAGACAGCCGCACCTACAGCATGGTGTTTGGCTGGCATTTGCTGGAGGCCGCTCGCAAAATTCGCAACGGCGCCGAGCTGGCCCCCGTCATTCGTGAGCTGGAAGACAAGCTGGACCGCAGCGAGGCGGCGCTGGCAGCCTTCAGCCTGAAGCAGATGAAAAAGAGCGGCCGCATTTCGGCAGCTGCCGCCTTTGCGGGCGAGATGCTGGGCCTGCGCCCCATCATTCAGCTGAACTTCGGTGTGAGCAAGGTGGTGGGCAAGGTGCGCGGCAACGATGCCGTGCCCGCTGCCATGATCAAGCATGTGCTGAGCCGTGTGGACGATGTGAGCGAAATGCCGTATCAGATCGGCTATACCGACTGCGAGGAGGCTGCCAAGGAGCTGGCCAAGCAGTGCAAAAAGGCCTTTGGCCATGCGCCCGAAAACTTTTTCCATCTGGGCGGCGTGGTAAGCTGCAACACCGGCCCCGATGCCCTGGCCCTTGCCTATCTGAACACGGCACACAAGGAATAAGCCGCCGAATATTGATTTTCTGCCCGGGCCCTCTTTTCAGGCCCGGGCATTTGTGTTATAATATTACAGCGTTTTTTGAAAAAAGCGCGGTCCTATTCCCAAGGCAAAGAGCAACTTAGGATTTTAGGCTCTCCGTACAGTATGTACGGCACACACCGGGCGGTCTGGCAGCACCGCAGCGGTCAAAATCTATGCTGCCGGAGTAATAGAATATGTCTACCAAAAAACTTGTACGCTGTGCGGTCGTGGCCGCCATTTACGCTGTGCTGTGCCTGGCGCTGGCGCCGTTTTCCTTCGGTGCCATTCAGGTGCGTGTGGCCGAGGCACTGGGCATGCTGGTGGTGTTTGGCCCCGAGTATGCCGTGGGTGTAACGCTGGGCTGCTTTTTAGCCAACATGATCGGCACCGGCTTCCCCGACATTCTGTTCGGCACCGCCGCCACGGCCATCGCCTGCGTGTTTATGATCCTGCTGCGCAAGCACCGTGTAAAGGGCCTGGCGCTGGCTGCCAGCATTCCCCCTGTGGTGTTCAACGCCCTCATCGTGGGCCCCGAGATCGCCTATTATTTCTCCGACACTCCCTTCACGCTGGGTTTGTGCCTGTTCAACGCCGTTACCGTGGCTGTGGGCGAAGTGATCAGCTGCTGCATTCTGGGCGTGGCACTGGTGCGCTTTATTGAAAAACGCCCCAGCCTGCTGAAATATTTCACCGAGGAAGCTGCCGTAAACTGAGCGGGGCTTTCCTGCAAGCAAAAAGGAGCGCTGCCAATGCCTGTATCGCTGGTTTTGTGGGACTGGAACGGTACCCTGTTAGACGATGTGGCGCTGGGCCTTGCATCCCTCAACCGCAATCTGGCCCGGTTTGGCTATCCGCAGCAGTATACGCTGGCCGAATACCGCGAGCTTTTTACTTTTCCCGTAAAGGATTACTATGCCCTGGCCGGGTTTGATTTTACCCGCCACCCCTATGAAGTTCTGGCGCAGGCATATATGCAGGATTATCTGCCCGCCTGTGAAAGCGTGGCACTGAACCCCGAGGCCAAGGCCGCCCTGCAGGCGGTGCAGGCCATGGGCATTCGCCAGAACATTCTTTCGGCCTGCCCGCAGCGGCCGCTGGAGCATCAGGTGGAGGCACGGGGCATTCGCCCGTATTTCGGGCAGCTTCTGGGCCTTGGCGATATCTATGCTAAAAGCAAGGTGGAGCGCGGGCTGCAATATTTGCAGCAAAGCGGCGTGGACCCTGCACAGGCGGTGTGCGTGGGCGACACCCTGCACGATTACGAGGTTTCCCGGGCGTTGGGTGCCCGCTGTGTGCTCTTCAGCGGCGGCCATCAATCGCAGAAACGGCTGGAAACAGCCGGCGTGCCCGTGATCCGCAGCCTGCGCGAGCTGCCGGGCCTGCTGGAAATCTAAAAAAACTCTGAATAATCAACCAAATACACCCGCATAGGTTTGACAGACTTTCCTATGTGGGTGTATTATTATATATACTGTGCAAAGTATAACTATCGCCGTTTTCCCCCGCGAAGCGGCAGAAACAACAGGTGTTTGCGATATGTCTTTAGTTGACAAGATTTTTGGTACTTTTTCCGACAAGGAGCTGAAGAAGATCCGCCCCATCGCCGACAAGGTGCTGGCGCTGGATAAAACCATGGCTGCGCTTACCGATGATGAGCTGAAGGCCAAAACCGGTGAATTCCGCGAGCGTTTGGCCAAGGGCGAAACGCTGGATGATCTTTTGCCCGAAGCCTTTGCCGTTTGCCGCGAAGCTGACTGGCGTGTGCTGGGCATGAAGCCCTTCCCCGTGCAGATCATCGGCGGCATTGCGCTGCACCGCTGCTGCATTGCCGAAATGCAGACCGGTGAAGGCAAAACGCTGGTGGCCACACTGCCCGTGTATCTGAATGCCCTTACCGGCAAGGGCGTACACGTGGTTACCGTGAACGATTATCTGGCCCGCCGCGACAGTGAGTGGATGGGCAAAACCTATCGTTTTCTGGGCCTGACCGTGGGCCTTGTGACCCATGAATGCCCCGACAACAACGCCCGCCGGGCCGCCTATGCAGCCGATATCACCTACGGCACCAACAACGAGTTCGGCTTTGACTATCTGCGCGACAACATGGTGGTGTATAAGGCCAACATGGTGCAGCGCGGGCACAACTTTGCCATTGTGGACGAAGTGGACTCCATTCTGGTGGACGAAGCCCGTACCCCGCTGATCATCAGCGGCCGCGGCGATGATTCCAGCCATCTGTATAAGGATGCCGACGATTTCGCCAAAACGCTGAAAAAATCCGTGATCGTGGAGCTGGACGACAAAGAGGACACCGACGAGCAGTCTGACGGCGATTACATCGTGGACGAAAAGCATAAAACCTGCACCCTGACCGAAAGCGGCATCCGCAAGGCCGAGCAGTGGTTCAAGGTGGAAAACCTTTCGGATTCCAGCAACATGACCCTGCTGCACCACATCAATCAGGCCATCAAGGCCCGGGGCGTTATGCAGCGCGACATTGACTATGTGGTGAAAAACGGCGAAGTGATCATTGTGGATGAGTTCACCGGCCGTTTGATGATCGGCCGCCGCTACAACGAGGGCCTGCATCAGGCCATCGAGGCCAAAGAGGGCGTTACCGTGGCCGCCGAAAGCAAAACGCTGGCCACCATCACCTTCCAGAATTACTTCCGTATGTATGATAAGCTGGCCGGCATGACCGGTACCGCCAGCACCGAGGCCGATGAATTCAACGAGATCTACGGCCTGAACATCGTTACCATTCCCACCAACAAGCCTAAGGCCCGCAAGGATATGCCCGATGCCGTATACAAAACCGTACAGGGCAAATACCGCGCCGTGTGCCGCCAGGTGGAGGAGTGCCACAAAAACGGCCAGCCCGTTCTGGTGGGTACGGTTTCCATTGAAAAGAGCGAATTGCTCTCGGCCATGCTCAAACGCATGGGTGTGCCCCACAATGTGCTGAATGCCAAGCAGCACGAAAAAGAAGCCGAGATCGTGGCGCAGGCCGGTAAGCTGGGGGCTGTGACCATTGCCACCAACATGGCAGGCCGCGGCACCGATATTGTGCTGGGCGGCAACGCCGAGTATATGGCCAAGGCACAGCTGCGCAAGGAGCTGATCGCACAGTTTGCCGAAAACGAGTCTGCCCAGGGCGAAGCCCCCGCGCAGGACACCCAAAGCCGCATTGAGCAGCTGATCGTGGAATCTGACGGCCACGCCGACACCACCGATGAAGGCATTCTGGCTGCCCGCAAGCGCTTTGAAGAGCTGCTGGCCCAGTATAAGCCCGGCGTGGTGGCCGAGGGCGAAAAGGTGCGCGCCGCAGGCGGTTTGTATATCATTGGCACCGAGCGCCACGAGGCGCGCCGTATCGACAACCAGCTGCGCGGCCGTGCAGGCCGTCAGGGTGACCCCGGCGTGAGCCGCTTCTTCCTGAGCCTGGAGGACGATCTGATGCGCATCTTCGGCGGCGACCGTGTGCAGAACCTGATGGACACTCTGGGCCTTGACGAGGATACCCCCATCGAGAACCGCATGATCACCAACACCATCGAGAGCGCCCAGAAAAAGCTGGAGGCCCGCAACTTCGGCATCCGTAAACAGGTGCTGAGCTACGACGATGTGATGAACCAGCAGCGCACCATCATCTACGAGCAGCGCCGCATGGTGCTGGACGGCGAGGATATCTCGGCCAAGCTGCACGAAATGCTGCACCAGAGCATCGAGGAAAGCGTGCAGGCTTTCTTAGCAGGCGAGCTGCCCGAGGATTGGGATTTCGGCGCCCTGCGCCGCCACTATCAGGGCTGGCTGTGCACCAACACCGATTTTGTGTACACCCCCGCCCAGCTGGAAGTGGTGAAGCCTGAGGATATCACCGAGGCCCTGTATGCCCGCGGCATGAATATTCTGGAACAGAAAGAGCAAAAGTATGGCAGCAACGTTATGCGTGAGCTGGAGCGCATCTGCCTGCTGCGCAATGTGGACAGCAAGTGGATGGACCACATTGATGCCATGGATCAGCTGAAGCAGGGCATCACGCTGCGCGGCTACGGCCAGCACGACCCCGTGGTGGAATACCGTATCGAAGGCTTTGAAATGTTTGACGCCATGGTGGACAGCATCCGCGAGGACACCGTGCGTATGCTGCTGAATGTGGAGATCCGCCAGAACCCCGGCGCACCCACGGCAGCCCCCGAAGCCCCCAAGCGTGAGCAGGTGGCCAAGCCCACCGGCGAAAACGCAGGCGGCGACCGCACCGGCACCAAGGGCGCAGCCCCTGTGCGCGTGGTCAAGATCGGCCGCAACGATCCCTGCCCCTGCGGCAGCGGCTTAAAGTGGAAAAAGTGCACCTGCGCCAAGTACCACCCGAACAGCACCGAAAAGAATTGATCGATCCAAAAGCGAAGCCCCCGGCCGGTTGGCCGGTGTTCGTAAGACAGCAAACAGCCACAGCAGTGCAAACTGCTGTGGCTGTTCTTGTAGTTTA
>OIWU01000754.1_pt1 | contig 37060 bp, 32 predicted proteins | sample 1587711 | NCBI WGS metagenome assembly OIWU01 (sample SAMEA3888909, study PRJEB22519) | human gut metagenome | biome: human gut; feature: human-associated habitat; material: faeces | place: Denmark | collected 2010 | reverse complement strand
CAGCCCCGCCGCAAGGGCCTCCACAGCTCCCGCTGCAGCGGGCCGGTGAAGCGCCGCCCACAGCAGGAATACCCCCAGCAGCACCGCAGCAGGCAGGGCATCGCGCACCGCCCACCAGAGATGCTGTGCGAGCGCCGCCGCACCGCCGCCCTCCCCTTTATAAAGGAAAAGGTTATCATAGAAGTAGCAGGTGAACCAGTCCCCCAGCGCGCCCTGCACGCCGAAGTAGACGACCCACGGCAGCGTAGCGAGCGCCATGCCGCCGAGATAAGCCCCGACGGCACGGCCGAGCGGCCCGCGCCAGCCGCGCCGCAGATAGAGCACCGCCAGCAGCACCGCCCAGACAAGGTAAAAGCCCAGTACCGTGTATTTGAGCCAGAGTGCGCACCCTGCCAAAAAGCCGTGCAGCACGACACGGCGCAGCGGCATGGGGCGGGATGCCCGCAGGGTGCTTACAGCGCCAAAAAGCGCCGCCGCCAGCAGGGGCAGAAGCAGCTCCTCGGCACTGCCGCCGTGGGAGAAGGCGCGGCTGGCGGCAACAGCCGCAGCGGGCAGCGCCGTCCATGCAGGGTGCAGCGCCCGGCCGCAAATTGCCTCGGCACTGCGCAGCCCCAGCCAGAGAAAGGCCGCAAAGGCTGCCGTCTCCAGCAGCAGCACACCGCCAAAGCCGGTATCGTCCACACAGGCGGCCAGCCCATAGAGAAGATACAGCACCGGCCCCTTGTGGTCAAACACATCCCGGTACAGCACCCTGCCGTGGAGCATCGACTTGCCCATCGTGAAAAAAATGTTTGCGTCCATCCAGTCGTTGAAAGCATACAGGGGTGAGGATTTGCTGCACCACACCAGCACCAGCGCCGCGATACCCAGCAGCCATACTGCGCGCTGCGTTTTTTGTTTCACTGTCATCGTCCGTCCCCCATAACAAACCACGCCCCGGCGGTTAGGCCGGGGCGCGGAATGGAACAATTCAACTATTTACACAAGCGCGTAAATCAGCCGTTCTCCTTCATCTTAGCGAAGCACTCGCTGCAGTAGACCGGACGGTCTTCGCGCGGCTGGAAGGGCACCTTGCAGGTCTTGCCGCAGCTTGCGCAAACGGCGTCGAACATCTGGCGCTCACCACGGGTAGCGTTCTTGCGGGCATCGCGGCAGGCCTTGCAACGCTGGGGAGCGTTCTCAAAGCCACGGCTTGCGTAGAACTCCTGCTCACCGGCGGTCCAAACAAACTCCTGGCCGCAGTCTTTGCATACTAAAGTCTTGTCTTCGTACATAATGGGATTCTCCTGTTTTTAGTATTTTTGCCCGCGGAAGGATTTAAACCGACACCTTTGGTTTTTAGGGACCAACGCTCTGATTGTTAAGCTACAAGGGGCATATATATTTTTACTCGTTTTGAGCAAAAAATTTGTCATTTCCCGCGTTTTATCTTTCGGCGGGCGCGGCACAGTGCATTTTCAGCCGCTTTTGTGGTGATATCCAGCCTGCGCGCGATCGCGCCCACACGGCAGCCCTCCAGCCGCAGGCGCAGCACTCTGCGCTCTAAGCTGCTCAGCTCACGGTTCAGGCGGCCCAGCGTATCTGAAAAAGCTTCGCGCTCCATCATAAGCTGCTCGGGGCCGGGGGCCTCGGCTTCTTCATCCAGCGGAACACTTTGATTCAGCGGGCTGTTTTTTTTGCGCCCTGCCTTGCGGCGGGCGGTGCGCTGGGCATTCAGAATGCTGGCACGGGCATAGGCTTCAAAGCCCGGCTCCATATCCGGCCGATAGCTGCGCACAGCGCGAAGCAGGCCGATCAGCCCTTCCTGCACGGCATCCTCAAAATCAAGGCCGGGGCAGATACAGCCACGCGCGCCTCGGCGCACCAGCGGCATAAAGTGAGCCACCAGCGCCGCCACTGCAGCATCGCTGCCATCGCGTGCGGCCTGCGGCCAAGTGGGATCCCACTGTTTCATAACCTGCTCTCCTGCATTCCTTGCAAATCAAGGACTTCTACCATTGTACAGGTGAAAAGTTCATTTGTCAACAAAATACTGTAGATTTATCCGGCTATTTTTTTCGCAACCTGCACAATTTCATGTGTTTTGTTCTTTATGCTCAATTTCCCACTTGATTTTTGTAAAAGTTTCCCGTATAATACTATTGTTATCATCCAAGCCGGTGTGTTGGAATTGGCAGACGAGACGGACTCAAAATCCGTTGATGGTGACATCGTGCGGGTTCGACCCCCGCCACCGGCACCAATCGTACCTAAGTGGTTTTTACCGCTTAGGTACTTTTTGTTTGGCAGACATCTTTTTTCCTTGTCTGCCAAGTCGTCTGCCACTTTTGCCTGAAATTGGCCCTAAATTCGCCCAAAATGGCAGACAAGCGGGCTGAAAATCCGTTTGGAAATTGTGAAATTTTGCTTCTTTATGCCCTCAAGCGCTCCGCTTGGGGGGATTTTTTTTTGCCCATTTTTTTGTCCGGGCTTCCGCTTAGACTGATGCAGGCCGAAATCATATCGGCCGCCTCCTGTTTGCTGTCCGTATCAATATGGGCGTAAATGTTGGCGGTAGTGGCAAAGCTGGAATGGCCCATCCAGACCTGCACATCTTTCATCGGAATTTTATTTTTGATGAGCAGGCTTGCGCAGGAGTGACGCAGATCATGGAATCGGATTGGACGCAGACCGTTTTTGCGCAAGATGTTGCTGAAGTTTCCGCTTATGTAATTTGGATTAACAAGATTCCCCATATCATCTACACAGATGTACTCCAGATATTTTTTACAATAGCTTCTACCGCACTGCTTGCGCTGCTTTTCCTGACGGGCTTTCGCTGCAATCAATGCGGTTTCAACCGCCGGTATCAGCGGCAATGTACGGAAGCTGGAATTGTTCTTTGTCCGTTCTTTGGATATATCTACCGCCTTTCCGTCCACATTAACACACTCGAATGTGTGCGAAATGGTGATGGTTTTATTTACGAAGTCAATGGCCGACCACTTCAGCCCCACCACTTCGCTGCGGCGCAGACCATAATAGGCAGCCAGAAGAACCGACAGTTCCATTTTTGTTCCGGCAAATATCGGGAACATCTCCATCAGCTCATCTGCGGTGTAGTAGCTTGCTACGAAGTTATCCTTTTTTGGCCTTTCCACATCCGAGGCTGGGTTATGCGGAATGCAGATTTACGCTTAGAGCTAATCTGTATGCTTAAGCGTATCAAGCTTTCAAATCTTTCATGCTCCTCAGATGGCGTTATTGTTCAATACATTCAACGCACAATAAAAAACAAATATATAGCAATCTCGAAAAAGAATGCGGCTCAACGTTGCTGTACAGCCATTGATGATTTAAACGATTATGAAAAGGCACATTATGAAAGAAAATCGAGTACAAACGATGTATATAGCTCAATTTTATTGAGTGATCTTTACCGATCGCTTAATCAAAACGAGGTACTTATACTTAATGAGCTGTATGTCAAAGGCCGCTCTGTCTCTGAAATTGGCCAAATCTTAGGAAAATCGAGGCAAGCCATAAATCAGACTAAAAATCATGCATTAGAAAAGTTGCGAAACAACTGGGCTTTATAAGAATCGTTTTGTATAATCATTTTTGTCTATCGAAAATTTTCTTTTCATCGGAAAAATATATCATTTATCATTGATTTTTCCTCTTATTTTTGCTATTCTAAGTACAAATAAATTAGAGCCTTTTGATGCGCCCTAAAACGAGATTTGTTATTTTACGCAAGAAACCTCTTTGCCCTATAGCGACACTTCTATAACCAACATAACTGTCGATAAGGAAACCGGCAAAATCTTGGTATTTGCCGATCTGTACGACAGCCAATATGAAGATTCTACACAGGAAAAAACTTCTTTGATTTACTATTTCTCGGTTATTTCCGCTGCGAATGGAAAAACAGTCTATCGGCTCGAATCTATTACAGTGCAGTAAATTGACTGCTGTTATTTTGCTTTTGCGAAGCCGTTTTATGGTATATGCTTAAATGGAGGTCTTACTATGACAAAAAGGAAATTTGTATGCGCTGCCTTTGCCGCCTGCCTGGCTTTATCCGCTTGCGCTGTAAGCGGTGACAACCGTTCTGCATCAATGGCCGCCGGCGAAGCAATATCTGATTCACAAGTCCAAGGCTCAGATTTTTCTGAACCAGAACCGCCTTATGTTTCGGAATATGGCCATCAAACGCCGTATACGCCCGATTTTCTATCCGAAGATCAGAAAGATCTGTTTCGCCGCGCCGACAAAATGTACGCTGCATTTCGAACTGGCGCTGGCGGGATCGAAAATGAAGACGTTTTTCCTATTTTGGAAAATGATGAATTTGAAAAACTTCCTCATGTTCCCATCGAAAAGTATGGAGGTGAATTTTTCCCTGCAAACGGTCGATACCATAGCTGGGAATTTTTAGATGAAACGCTTCATTCTCTTTTTACAGATGATTTTATCCAGCAGCATTTTTATACATCGAGCGGATATATCAATATTCTCAATGTAGATGGCCGAACTTATTACGATCCACCGGATTGCGGCTATACCCCCGGATATGATGAAGATATCCCCTGGAATTTTAATCTCTGGTATGCCGATGATGATTATATAAAATTTTCCATAAGTGCCTCTTATTATTACCCAAGAGCCGATTCCAATGCAGAGCCTAAATCTTATTTTTCCTATGCCGATATCGCCATGATAAATACCGATTCCGGCTGGCGATTCAGCTACTTTGATTCTGTCTATTGATAAACAGAGCAAAGCTTCTCTCAGAAAGTACCTTCTGAGAGAAGCAAATGCTTAATGATTAGTTACGCTTGGTCTGGATATAGTTATAAACCGTATCTTTATGACCATTTTTGGACATGGCAGCCTCAAGAGTGCAAGCGCTTCCTGTACCAGGATCGAGAACATAGAAATCGGATTTCTTGCTGCCGTCGTTAATAAATTTGTAGGCAACGACAAAGTGTGTATCGCGCGTTGAACTTTTCACCAGTTTAAGAATAATCGGGTTATTATTTTGGATCTCTGCTTTTGCAACCTGAAGAGCATCAGCGCGGCTCGTGTCACCAGAATACCCATTGGGCATCACCGTGCCATTGCAATCGCCAGGAATTCTCCAGCTTTGGACCCCCTGACCAGCCTTCCAGCCACAAGCATCAACAATGTTTTCTGCTGTATAAGATTTAGGGCCAAAAATATTTGCAATATCCAGCAGGCATGTCAAAGAGCAACCAGAATCGCCGCAAATTTTTTGAACAGACTCGTCAAACTGATCCCAATTATAGGTTCGATCTCCCGGCAAATCAATGCATGTGCGGTTAGAAGTATTACCACCAGAGCTACCGCCGCTACCGGAAGTTTCGCTCGTGCAAAGCTTCCAGATATGGGCATTTTCCTTGCTGGATTTTACCCATCGAACATTGGCATTATTGTACTGCCCAACCGGGGTCAGATACAGGCCCGGGTGCTTGATCAGCGTAATGCGGTAAAGCATTTTGTCGCTGTCCACCGTCTGCAGATCGATCAACGAATCATTGTAGTTGCTTGCCGTAGGGCGAGTACCGCCGACAGGATACAAATCGCAATTGCCTTCAGCAGTCATGCTGCTGCCATAGCCGTAGATGTTCAGGCCATACCGAGGATCAAGCTTGCTGCGGATCGTACAGCCCGCAACAGTGCGGTCATCGACGGTGTATGCTCGCGCAAGCTTAAAGAGATGGTCTTTATTTTCGCCGCTACCCGTGCTCTTATAAATGCTTACATTCTGGTTGTTCTTAATCGTGCCGCTGCCTTCACGGTTCAAAAAGAGACCGGAAGTGCCGCTGTGCGACTGAAAATAATAGTAGGTTTCCCATGCGTATCCCATAGTTTTTCATTCCTTTCTATTTATGAGTGGTTATTTTTGAGCGCTCATAAAAGAAAGAGATGAAACTTTGCAAATTGTAAACAACAGATTTCTCTGGGATATTTACTGATCAAAGCTGCTTAAAAAGCAACCTTTGTTTACATTTGAAAGTGAAAGGAAATGTCCATTATGCTTTTTCAAAACAAAAAAATGGGCCTTTTATCAGTCGGCTTGGCTTGCTTGCTATCCGGGTGCAATATGCCGGTTATGTCGGATGTATCTTGTGCTTCATCGGCTGGCTTGCAAAGTACATCAACTTCTGTGGAATCCGAACCGGCCGTGTCAGCCCCCCAGATAGCCTCTGCCCAAAGAAGCAAAAAAGATTCCATGCCTACGGATAGCGATTTTTTTAAATCCGATCTTGCTTCCTATACGCAAACTTTAAGCTGCTTTTTTTATTCACCTTTGCAGAACACACAGGAAATTTCTTTAGACTACTATCTGGCATATTTTCTGCTATACCAGACCTATGAAATGAACAAAGAAACTGGCTGTTATACAAGCGATGACCGCTATTTTTTGAAAATTCCTGAGCAAGATCTTTTACAAACAGCCGAACTGTATTTAGGACTTTCCAATTTTTCCATTTCAGATATATCCGCATGGCCGTTTGCCGCACCTGAAAACGGGATTTGTTATTTTACGCAAGAAACCTCTTTGCCCTATAGCGACACTTCTATAACCAACATAACTGTCGATAAGGAAACCGGCAAAATCTTGGTATTTGCCGATCTGTACGACAGCCAATATGAAGATTCTACACAGGAAAAAACTTCTTTGATTTACCATTTCTCGGTCATTTCCGCTGCGAATGGAAAAACAGTCTATCGGCTCGAATCCATCACTCCGCAGTAATTTGGCGGCTACGATTTCAAATTTATAAGTTTTGTTATTATCTATCGACTTCTAATCGCTTTTTATAAATCTTTATCATCAAGCGCAGTTTGGGAGAATATCGCCGAACTGATTTTCATAAAGAAATCAAAAATGGAGGTCTTCAATATGAAACAATATGGGAAAAGTATTATGATTGGCGCTCTTTGCACTGTGCTTTTAACAGGTTGTACAATTACTATCGATACGAAAGTTCCGAACTCTGAAATTAGTAGCGCTTCTAATAGTCAAGTAGAATCCAGTACAGATAACAGTGAGTTAAGCGTTGCTCCGACAAACAGCCCATCTTCCTCACAGCAACAAAACGATCTTGGCGAGCAAGATACAAATACATCTACATCAATTGCCCAGAAAGAAGATTCAGAACTTTTGCAGTGTGCGATTACGTTAACTGAACATTTAGTAGACTATTCTTTTCCATACCATGCCGATAAAGGCTTTTCCACTCCGGAAGATCTGGTTAAAGCAGGAGATGGCCTTGCAATTTATCGATTTATGTATGCACAGTATAAATATTTTGATGAACCGACCGATCCCTATTATGGACTCTTTGATTCTGCAAAATTGAAGACTGATATAACAGCTGTCGTTCCACTTAAAGATGCCCAGCAGATTGCAGCAGAGGTGTTTGGCGTAGACAGCTGGCCTGAAACCAAGAATCTTGACGGCTTTGATCAAGAAGCGCAGTGTTTTAATTTTGCACTTGAGACTGGTGGATATAGTATGTACACTGCACGAAATATATCAGCGGAACAAGCCGATTCGCAAACCATTACTGTTACATTTGATTTGGTGGATTCAGACAGTGCCGCAAAAAACCATGGTAAATATAAAATTACCTATCAAATCTTAACGGATGGTGACCGTGAATTTTTGCGTTTCAAAAGCTGTTTGCCGTGCTAACCCCAATTACATTTTCGTTAAATAATCAAAACCACCAGTTGAACTGGTGGTTTGCACAAGCTATAGAAGGGCATATTACCAGCAGCCCCTTAAGGGGCACTAAAAAAGTTCACCAACCGCATTAACTTCACAGGCCGCCGCTAAAGCGGCCTGTTTTTTATGCATTGGTATTCTTACTACCCGTAAACAGGTCTATGTACTCCTTGAACGATAGCTGATCTGCCATAATATCTTCTTGCAGCTGATTTTAAATGTAGGCTGCTATCGCCTTCTTGTTTTGGCCCACCGTGTCAACATAGTACCCTTCGAACCAAAAGTGCCGATTTTCCTATCGATATTTCAGGTTTGCATGATTTACATGCTTTTCGCTGGTATCGACTCAAAATCCGTTGATGGTGACATCGTGCGGGTTCGACCCCCGCCACCGGCACCAAATCCCCGAGCGCTGAAAAGCGCCCGGGGATTTTTTGTTTAATTGTTTCTCTGCGATTTTTCACAGTATTTTCTTTTCTGCAAGCCTGCCCTCTGCTGTCCGTTCCCGCAGCGTCCATGCACCCGCAAAAAAGGCTGCCTTCCAAAAACACCTGGAAGGCAGCCTTTTTCTGATTTTCTATCGTTCTGATTTAGCCCTTTGCGGCTTCAAACTCGTCCAGAATGCTCTGCTCGGGTGCTTTGGTGCAAAGCGAAACCACCACGATCAATACCAGCGACACCATAAAGGCGGGCAGCAGCTCGTAGATGTTCCACACGCCGCCCAAGGGGCGCACCAGAAATTTCCACACAAACACCATTACACCGCCGCTCACAAGGCCGGTCAGTGCGCCGGGCAGGGTGGTGCGCTTCCAGAACAGGCAGCACAGCATCAGCGGGCCGAATGCGCCGCCGAAGCCTGCCCATGCAAAGCTTACGATCTGGAACACGCTGGAGTTGGGGTCCTGCGCCAGCAGAATGGCCACAACCGAAATGCCCAGGATCGTGGCACGGGCCACCAGCAGGCTCTGCTTGGTGCTGAGCTTGATGTGCAGAAAATCCTGCACCAGATTCTGGCTCACGCTGGAGCTGGCCGCCAGCAGCTGGCTGTCGGCCGTGGACATGGTGGCGGCCAGAATGCCCGCCAGGATCAAACCGGCCACGATGCTGAACAAAACGCCGTTCTGGCTGATCAAATGCGTGATCTGCACAATGATGGTTTCGCTTTCGCCGCTGCTGGCAAGCAGGGGCACAAGGCCGGCCTTGGTCATGGCATTGCCAACAATGCCGATCAACACCGCCACGGCCATGGAGATCACCACCCACACGCTGGCGATACGGCGGCTCAGCTTGAGCTTGTCTTCATCTTCAATGGCCATAAAGCGCAGCAGGATATGGGGCATGCCAAAATAGCCAAGGCCCCATGCCAGCGTGGAGATCACCGTAATAAAGCCATAAGGCTTGGCAGCGCCATCGGCCATGCTGTGCGTGGCGGTCATGCTCAGATAGCCCGTCATCGAGCTGGCGTTCTGCATCACGGCCTCCATGCCGCCCGCAGCATTCACGCCGTAGATCATCACCACCAGCAGGGCAAAGGTCATCACAATAGACTGCACAAGGTCGGTGGTGGAAACTGCCATAAAGCCGCCCAAAACAGTGTACACTAAGATCACGACCGCCGAGAGGGTCATGGCCACATGGTAGTTTACGCCGAACAGGCTGTTGAACAGCTTGCCGCAGGCGGCAAAGCCCGAGGCCGTGTAGGGCACAAAGAACACCACGATCACCAGTGCTGCCAGGCAGTTGAGCAGATTTTTTTCATCGTGAAAACGCTTGGAGAAGAAATCCGGCACGGTGATAGCGCCAATGTTGCTGGAATAGCGGCGCAGACGGCGCGCCACCATCAGCCAGTTGAGCCATGTGCCGAATGCCAGGCCGATCACCGTCCATGTAACATCGCACAGGCCGGTAAGATAGGCAAGGCCGGGCAGGCCCATCAGCAGGTAGCTGCTCATATCCGAAGCCTCGGCGCTCATGGCCGTTACAAAAGGCCCCAGCTTGCGGCCGCCCAGATAAAAATCGCTTGTGGATTCATTTTGCTTCGAGTAGAGAAACCCGATAAACAGCATACCGATCAGGTATACTACAATGGTTGCTCCAATGCAGAAATTGATGGTAGTCAAAACAAACTTTCCTTTCTTTTTTCGGCACGCACCGCTTTTCACGCTGCAGCGCAAACCTGAAATTCCTTGTCGATTATACCACACATTTCTATACACGAAAATACAGAACAAAGTTTGCACTTTATCCTGTACCTTCTTGGATATATTTTAAAATTTATATGTAACTTAGTATAATTTTAGCAAAACTGCATTCTGTACTATTTTATGTACAAATAAAATAATTTTTTATTTCCAGAATGCCTGCATGAAATGCGGCATCATTTTTTGCGAATACTGGGTCAAGGAATACTCCCCCTGGCTCAGGCACCAGTCATACATCAAAGCACGCTCGGCCATGGCATAGGCCTTTACCACCTCGGTCACCGTCACACCGGGGGCAAGCTCGCCCTTGCGGTAGCTTTCCCCCACCAACCGGCGCAGCAGCTTGTAATAGGTTCGTTCACGGTCCAGCAAATGCTTATCGCCGCGCGTGATGAGCTGGCTGGAGAGCAGCCGCGCCAAAAGCTCCATGCTCACGCTGTTTTCAACCATGGTAAACAGCTCCTGATTCAAATACAGCAGCGCCGACTGGCAGTTGGGCTGGCTTTCCAAAAGGGGCTCCAGCTCCTCGTATTTTTCGTCAAACAGATAGGAAAGGCTGCTCAAAAGCGCATCCTTGCCATCAAAATAATGGTAAAAGCTGCCCTTGCTGGCGCCGCTTTCCGCAATGATATCCTCCACCGTGGTATTGTCGTACCCTTGCTCATAAAACAGCTTCCACGCAGCCGCCACCAGCTTGCCCCGCGTGTTCTGTGCACTCTTTTTTGCCATGGTTCCTCCCTTATATCAGCCAAAACCCGATCAGTCCGCACAGCCAGCCGAACGCCAGCCCCGCCAGCACATCCCGCAGCCAGTGTACCCCCAGCAGCACCCGGCCCGCTGCCTGCAGCAGCGCCACAACGCCAAACACTGCCCCCAGCCAAGGGTGCAGATAAAACAGCGCCGCCGATATCACCGCCGCGCTGAACACATGGCGGCTGGGAAAGCTTTTGCCGCGGGTATCCTTGCGGGCAATGGGCGGCAGCTGCAGCACCTCATACGGGCGCGGCGCATTCAACCTTGCCCGCAGGGCGCTGCCCGTCAAAAAAGTAACGGCGGGCACCAACACAAAGCGGATCAGCTGCTGCCACGGGCGCACCCCGGCAATGGCCTCGGCCAGCAGCAGCGCCACGCCGCCGATATACACGGCATACACAAGCAGCGTAAGCGCCCTGCTCACACGCATCAGTGCCCTGCACACAGCCGGGCGGGCGCGCAGCCACGCATCCTTGCGCCGATACCAGTTTTCCATAAGCATTTCCTTTCCTTGCATTGCCGCAGCAAAGCCTTTATAATAATTCTATCCGAAAACAAAACCGCCTGCGATCCGGGGCCCTGCCGTGCAGACCCGTGATATCGCGTTTTCCTATACAAAATACCCATTTGATCCAAGGGGGAGCTATGCTGTATCCTTTTGCCAACCTGTTGCTTCTTGCCTTAGCGCTGACGGGCCTTTGGCAGCTGGCCGATGCTGCGCGCAGCGGCCATTTTTTTGCCGAGGCACGCCGCCGCTGGCGGGCCGAGGCCTACCTGCTGGGCCATGATTTTTCTGCGCGGGAAAAAGCGCTGCAGACCGCTTTTCTGGCCTCGCTTTGGCTGCATCTTTCCTGCGTGATCCTCAGCGGCAGCCTGCTGCCCGCCAAGCTGCCCTGGCTGGAAACCGTGCTGGACGGCTTTTGTATGCCCGTGATGCTGCTGTTGCTGCTTTGCAAGCTGATTTTCAGCCGCTACAGCTGGCGGCAGTATCTGGCGGTGTGCATGAGCGTGTTTATTTTCCGCTGGGTGTTTTTCAACTCTCAGGACATCTGGCTGTTTTACGCCATTTTATTTGTGGCCGCCGCCAAGGATGTTTCCATGAAACACGCCGTGCGGCACTGGATGCGCTGCACCCTTTTGCTGGTGTGCTGCGTGATCGTTTTAAGCCTTACCGGCTTTTTGGAAAACACCTTCTGGATGGACGCCTACCGCGAGCGCTGGTATTTTGGCTTCACCCATCCCAACACGCTGGGTGGATTTTTGATGGGCATCGTATGCGGCTGGGTGATTCTGCGTGCTGAAAACTGGCGCTGGATTGATTTTGGGCCGCTGCTGGCCATCGAGCTTTTCAACGATTTCGGCCCTTATGTGCGCAGCTTGCAGGTGGTGCTGCGCGCCACCCTTGCCCTGTTGGTGCTGGCCAAGCTGCTGCCCCTGCAAAAGCTGTGCCGCCCCAAGGCCCTGCGCCTGCTTTTCAGCCTTGCCCCGGTTTGGCTGATGCTGTTCAGCTTGGGCATGGTTTTCTGGTATGACCATCACCCCGACGATCTGATCGAATATATCAACATTTGCCTGACCGGCCGCATTTACCTGCAAAGTCAGGGCTTTCAGCTGTACCCCATTGCCATTGCGGGCCAGTTTATGAAGGAATGGCCCAATCAGGACAACTGCTTCATCGCCGCACTTCTGCGCTACGGCCCCGTGGTGAGCGCCATGATCTGGGCCGCCTCCTGCCGCGTTTTGTGGCAGCTTTTCCGGGGCGGGCGGGCTTATACTGCGCTGATCTTTTTGTGTATGCTCGTGTATGCCTATTTCGAGATCATCTTTTTCCACCTGCCCGGCAACCCGGCGCTGCTGCTGTTTGCCGGTGCACTGTACGCCCTGCCGCCCCAGGGTTTTACCGTGGCAGAGCCGCTGCAAAGCCCTCGCTGACCGGCTGCATTTTCATGGATAAAAGCAGGCTGCTGCCGCAGGAAACTTTTCCTGTGCAGCCGCCTGCTTTTTGTCTGCCCAAAATTGGCAGGGTCACGGTGTTGGCTCGCCCTCGTTGGCTGCGGCGTTTTTGTGCATACACGCAGCCATTTTCCGGCGCACGGAAGCCGGTGCTGCGATCTGCACACCGCCGTCAAAACCGGCCACCCAGCCGAAAAAGCGCGGGCTCACCTGCACCTGCACGTGTACGCGGAAATGCTCGCCATCCTCACACGGGATCAGGATCGGCCCGGTGCCAAAGCGGTCAATGATTGCGCCAACCAGCTTTTTGTCACACAAAAGTGTTACATTTTCCTCTTCGCCGCCGAACATATCAAACATTTGCTGCACATATTGGTTCACATCAAACTGCGCATAGGCCTCGGCGCCTTCCCGGTCGGCATCCAGCAGCTCCACATGGGCAATTTTATCCACACGGTAGTTCTTCAGCTTGCCCTCGCTGTAGGCGATCAGATAATAGTTGCCGTTTTCCCACACCAGCGCCCACGGGCTCACGCAGTACAGCTTGCCGTTGTGCCGCGCCACCAGGCGTTTTTCCATGTTCCATTCACGGTAGGTAAAGGTGATCTGGCGCTTTTCAAAAATGGCGCGGTGCAGTGCATCCACACTGTAGTAAATGCGCTCATCACTGGCCTTATTGTAGCGGCCGCTCACCAACACCTGACGCTGCAGCTCATCCTCCTGATAGCGGCTGGTAAAGCGCTCCAGTTTTTTGATCAGCTCGCGGCTTTTGGCCTTGGTGATAAACTTGCTGGCCTGCACGGCATCCACCAGCAGTTTGAGCTCTGCCAGCTGAAACTCGCCCTCGGCCAGATAATATCCGCCCCTGCGCCCCCGGCGCAGCTGCACATCATAGCCCATTTCACGCAGGGTATCCACATCGTCGTAAATGCTTTTTCGCTCGGCGCTGATGTTTCTCTCCTGCAGCAGCTGCAGGATCTCGGGCACGCCCACAGGGTGTTTTTCATCGGTCTGGCGCCTTAAAATATCCAGCACTGCCATCAGCTTGAGTTTTTGTTTTTCCTTTCGCGGCATTCAGCACAGCCCCCTTGCATTTTTTTGGGTATCCGGTGCGCCGGTGCGGCTTTTGGCCCCGGCGCATCGCTTTTTCGGCAGGCGGCTTGCGCCGTTTGCCGGTTCAGCGCTTAGAGATTTTTCGTTTAGGTTTGATCCATCACTGCTTTTTATCAAACAGCGCACGGCGCTTGGTGGAAAGCTGAAACAGCCTTTCCAGCTTTTCACGGTCATCGTCCTCCATGGCCTTTTTGATGGTTTGCAGAGCCATGTCGAACTGGTCGATCTGATTGATCAGGTTTTCCTTGTTCCACAAAAACAGCTCGGCCCACATTTTATCGTTCAGCCGGGCAATGCGCGTAAGATCACGGAAGGAATCGCCTGTATACTCTGCCAGACTGGTGTTGTCCTCGGCGATCATCAGCGCCGCCGCAATGGCGTGGCACAGCTGGCTCACATAGCCGATCATGTGATCGTGCATGGCAGCAGTGAGCGTGGTGATGTGCCGAAAGCCCAATGTTTCGGCCAATTCACGGCACCACGCAATGGCCTGCGGGGTGTTTTTTTCGGTGGGGGTAATGATAAAATTCGCCGTGGAAAAATCCACCTTGTCACTGTTTTCCACGCCGCTGGTCTCCTTGCCCGCCATGGGGTGGCTGGCAATAAACTCCACGCCCTCGGGCAAAAGCTGCTGAATGGTATCCACCAGGCCGGTTTTCACGCCCGAAACATCCGTAAACACACAGCCGGGCTGAATATATTTGCCCCACTGGCGGACCCATTCGATAAATACTGTGGGATACAGGCCAAACACGATATGATCCGCCTCTTGGATCAGATCCGTAAAATCTGCGGATTTTCCGCGGCTGATATACCCATGCTCCAAGGCGAACTGCAGCCGCTCCTCACTGCGCTCGATGGCAGTCACGGTAAAACCGCGCTCGCTGAGCTCCTTGGCATATTTTCCCCCCAAAAGGCCCAGGCCCACGATCAGGTAAATTTTATTTTGTTCCATCGCTTTCACTCTCCACTTCCGCACCGGTTTTTGCCAGTACCTCAAAGAAGTCCGGCCAGGATTTGCGCACGGCCTGTGCATCGTCCACCACGGCGGTAAAGCCTGCGCCCAGCGCGCACACCGCCAGGCTCATCACCACGCGGTGATCGTTGTGGCCGTGCAGCTTGCCGGGCAGGCTCAGCGGCACACCGCCCTCGATATACACATCGTTTTCGGTGCTGGTGATCTTTGCGCCAAACTTTGCCAGCTCAGCCTGCATGGCGGCAATGCGGTCGCTCTCCTTCAGGCGCAGGCGGGTGGCATTGGCAATGTGGGTGCGCCCGGCGCAAAAGCAGCCCAGCACCATCAGCACAGGGCCAAGATCGGGGCAGTCGGCCAGATCGATCTCAGCGGCGTGCAGCTGGCTTTTTTCAAAGCGCACACTGTCGCCATAGCGCTCAAATTTTGCCCCGCACCGCTGCAGAATATCCAGAATGGCCGCATCGCCCTGGCGGGTGTCCGGGCGCAGGCCGTTGATGGTAATGCCGCCCTTCAGCGCGCCCAGCACGGCAAAAAAGGCCGCCTGACTGTAATCGCCCTCCACCGTGTAATCCCGGTTGTGATAGCTTTGCCCGCCGGGGATCAGCAATGTGTCGGGCTCTTCGCTGCTCCAGTCTGCCTGCACGCCGAAATCGTGCAGCACCCCCAAGGTAAGCTGCACATAGCTGCGGCTTTCAAACGGCGGCAGAATTTTGATCCTGCTGGGCTTATCCAGCAGCGGCAGCGCAAACAAAAGGCCGCTGATAAACTGGCTGCTCACATTGCCCGGCAGCTCGTACTCGCCGCCTCCCAGTGCGCCCTTGATGGTGATATCCTGACTGGTTTGGGTGAACTGCAGACGCTGGCTTTCAAAAATTTTCTGATACACACCCATGGGCCGCTCAAACAGACGGCCTGCGCCCGTAAAGCGCACCTTTTGGCCGGTAAGGCTGAACACCGGGATGAAAAAGCGCAGGGTGCTGCCGCTTTCATCGCAGAACACCGGCTTTACCAGCGTGGCAAAGCCGCCGTGGCCCTCAATGCGGGCGCTGTTTTCGCCGCATTTCACCTTGGCGCAGCCCTGCCCTACCCCCGCAAGCGTGGCCTTGATGTCCTGGCTGAATTCCAGATTTTTCACAAGGCTCAGCCCCTTGGCAAGCCCGGCGCACAGCACGGCGCGGTGCGCAATGCTTTTGCTGGGGGGTGCGGTGATCACGGCATTCTGTGTGCCCAGTGTGCCCGGACGAACGGTTACCTGCATACTCACGCCTCCTGCTCGGTCATTTCAAACCAGCGGTCGATGGCATCCATGGCATCGATCACGGCTTCCATAAAAGATGTATCATAGCGAATGGTTTCGTCCGCTGCGCCCACATACTGCGGGCGGCGCTCTTTTTCCATTTCAGCCAGCCGCTCACGGCTGGTGGAAAGGGGATAGTTTCCGCCCACGGTCAGCTCCTCGATCGGGCGGTCAATAAACAAGATCGGCCCGTTCTGGTGCAGAAGGCGTGCCGTGCCCACGGTTTCCAGACAGCCGCCGCCCGTGCAGATCAGCTGGCGGTTTTCCTTGCTCACATCTGCGATCACGCGGTTTTCCAGCTTACGGAAGGCTTTTTCGCCATCCTCCTGCATAATTTCCGGAATGGTTTTTCCGGCGCGCTGCTCCACCAGCGCATCGGTATCCACAAAGCGCTTGCCCAGCTTTTTGGCAAGGCGCAGGCCAATGCTGCGCTTGCCTGCCGAGGGCATGCCCACAATGCTCACATTGGAGATATCTTTTTTCAGCATGGCGTGTACACGGCCGATCTCGGCATGGTTGATGGGCTTGGAAAGAAAATGCTCGGCGGCAAACACCGCCTGCGCCACCAGCATTTCAAAGCCGCTGTAGGCCGGAATGCCCAGTTCCTCGGCGCGCAGCACGATCTCGGTTTTAAAGGGATTGTACACCACATCCAGCACAGCCTCCAGATTGGGAAACTCTATGGGGTCAATGGCGGCCTGCCCCACATTGGGATAGGTGCCCAGGGGCGTGGTGTTGATCAGAATCTGGATCTCCTTATGCTCTTTGGCATCGGCATAACTGATCAGCCCTTCCCCGGCTGCGCCGTGGCCCGGCTTGCGGGTGGCCTTATACACTGCCTTGGCCCCCATATCGCGGCACACGGCGGCGGTGGTGTTGCTGGTGCCGCCGGAGCCCAGAATCAAAACCGTTTTTCCCTTGGCCGAGATATCATGGCTTTTCATCAGATATTCAAAGCCCGCATAATCGGTGTTGTAGCCGTACAGCTTGCCGTCCCGGTTCACCACGGTGTTCACCGCATGAATGCTCATGGCCTTCGGGTCAACATAATCGCAGTACGGGATCACCAGCTGCTTGTAGGGAATGGTCACATTGATGGCCTTAAAATCGTGCCGTTTCATAAAATCGTGTGCTTCCTGCTCGGTGGGCAGCGGGCACAGATCGTAATCATAATCGCAGATCATCTCATGGATCACCTTGCTGTAGCTGTGCCCCAGCTTTGCGCCGATCAATCCGTATTCCATAAATACTTTCCTCTCTTTCCCTTTGCTGCATCAGCACTTAGAATGATGCGGTATTGCCTTTACACCTCTCCGTGCTTTTGCCACAGCGTTCCGTAACGCTGCGTTAAAAGATCCAGCACACCAAAAGCCGTAAGGCTGTTTTGCACCACCGCGGCCCGTGCCACAATGCAGGGGTCGTGCCGGCCCTGAATATTCAATTCGGCTTCGCGGCGGTTCACATAGTCCACCGTTTGCTGGGTTTTATAAATGCTGGGTGTGGGCTTAACCGCCGTGCGGAACACCACCGGCATTCCGTTGGTAATGCCGCCGTTCACGCCGCCGTTGTGGTTGGTGGCCGTTGCGATCTTTCCCTCACGCATACAAAAAGCGTCGTTTGCACAGCTGCCCCTCTGGTCCGCCATGGCAAAGCCCATGCCGAATTCTATGCCCTTCACGGCGGGAATGGCAAAGGCAATGTGCGCCAGCTCACTTTCCACACTGTCGAACCACGGCTCGCCCACGCCTGCGGGCAGGCCGGTCACAATGGTTTCCAGCACGCCGCCCACACTGTCGCCCTCGGCGGCAGCGGCGCGCACCGCCTGCTGCATGGCGGCTTCCCGGCTGGGGTCCAGCAGGGCAAAATGGCCGTTTTCCGGCTCGGGGCACACCAGCCCCGCCGCACTGCTGAGGGGTGCATCCTCCACCCCTGCCAGCCGGGCAATGTGGGTGTACACACGAATGCCGTGCCCGGCCAGCACCCGCTCGCAAATGCTGCCCGCCGCCACGGCTGCAGCGGTCACTCTGCCGCTGAAATGCCCGCCGCCGCGGGCATCCTGCCAGCCCTCATATTTGGCATAGGCCGTATAATCGGCATGGCCCGGGCGCAAAAGATCGGCGGTTTTGGCATAGTCGCCGCTGCGGGTGTTGGTGTTGGCAATGGTCAGCGCAATGGCGGTGCCCGTGGTATGACCATTCACCACGCCCGAAAGAAATTCCACCTTGTCCGGCTCAATGCGGGCGGTAGAGAGCCCATCGCCCCGGGCGCGGCGGCGCTCCATGCGCGCAGCAATGTAGTCGCTTTCCACGGGCAGCCCGGCGGCCAGCCCGTCCAGCACAGCGCCGATGGCCGCGCCATGGCTTTCGCCGAATATCGTTAAAGAAACGGCATTTCCAAATGTATTTTTCATGGGCTTACTTCTCCTCCGGGGTTTTGGGCTGCAGCCTTTGGCGGATTTCGTTCGGCTGCAAACGGCAAACCTGCCAGCAGCCAAGGCCGGTGATCTGCACCGATTCCAACGCACCGCCCTGCCATGCGGCCTCGTCCAGCAGGGCCTCCAGCACCCGGCTGCGGTTCCACACCGCGCGCGCAGGCAGGCCCAGGGCCCGGCACAGTGCGCGCAGGCGGTGCAGCAGGGCTTTATCCATGGTCACGCCTTCCAGCGCCAGCACCAGACATTCGCCGGGCAAAAGCCCCTTGGTGCGGCGGCCCCGGCAGCCATACAGCTGCCACAGCGCCCGGGCCAGCGGCATACCGCATTCCAGCACGGGGGCTCTTTGCGCCGGGTTCTGATCCATCAGATGCTTCTTGTTTTGCAGCGTGCGCCACAAAATTTCATCGTAGTCCGGCTCGGCGGCTTCCAGCAGCGCCAGCAGCTTGGGGTCACAGGTCAAGGCGATCTGCAAAGCCCACGCATAGCCTGCTGCCCGCCGGGCGGCGGGCTCGGTTTCGGGCAGCGCCGGGTCCACCATGATCAGCGCAGGGGCCTTATACACCCCCGCCCGGCAGCCGGGCCTTGCCAGCTCCACGCCCAAAAGCTCTCCTCCGCAGGCACACAGCTGCGCCTGCGCCGTTGAGGGGCACGCCGCCAGCTCTATGCCGCCCTGATAAATGGCCGCGGCCAGGCCTGCCGCGCCCTGCACATTTCGCCCGCCCAGAGCCACCGCCAGATCGCCCTGTGCCAGCCCCTGCCGGCACAAAGCCTCCAGCACAAACTGCACCCCGGCCATTCCCCGGCCCTTTTCGCCCGCGGGCAGGCGGCACACACTGCCGTTTTTGCACTGTGCCAGCACCTGCCCGGCCAATGCTTCGGGGGTGCCTGCGCCGGTGATCACCGCCACTTTTCGGTTTTGCGTATCCGTAAAGCTGCGCAGATTGGCCAAACAGCCGCGCTTTAAGATCAGATCGCAGCCGCCGCCCGCATGGCGCAGGTAAAACTTTGCAGAATGCTCACCCATGGGGTTCCTCCCGGCTGTAAACGCCCAGCAGCCGCACCGTGCGGCACAGCTTTTGCATTTCGTCCAGCAGCAGCTTTCCCTTTTCGCTCATGGGGCTGCCCTCGATCTCCACATAGAAATAATACTGGAATTTTTCGCCGGGATGCGGCCGACTTTTGATGGATTCCATATTAAAGCCCGCACGGCCGATGATCTGAATGATCTCACTCAGTGCGCCGGGCTTGTTGCTTACGGTAAACAGCAGGCTGAAGCGATTGCCGCTGGCCGGGGTTTCTTTGCTGATCACGATAAAGCGGGTGGTGTTGTCGCCGTCCGTGTTGATGTTGCGCACCAGCACCTCCAGCCCGTACAGCGCCGCCGTTTCGGCGCTGGCAATGGCCGCCACGGTTTTATCGCCCATTTCCGCCACCTGCTTGGCCGCAATGGCGGTGTTGGCGCTGGCCTTGGCCGTTAAGCCGTTGGCGCGCAGAAACTGGCTGCTCTGGCTGATGGCCTGCGGGTGGCTGAGCACCGTGCGCACATCCCGCAGCGCTGTGCCGGGCACCACCAAAAGATTCTGGCTGATGGGCTGATCGTACATCTGCACCACATGAATGCCCTCGTACTGATAGCACAGGTCCAGCACACTGGACACATCGCCCGCGTTGCTGTTTTCAAAGGGCAGCACGCCATAGGCGCACTCGCCGCTCATCACGGCATCGAACACCTCGTTCCAGCCTGCAAAATTCAGTGCCTTGGAATGGGGAAACAAATGCCGCAGCGCAATGTGGGTAAACGCACCCTCCACGCCCTGATAGGCCACCTTGTCCAGCCCCAGGCGATATTCCTGATAGCTGCGGGAAACCGCCATGGTGTGGCGGATAAAATCCTCGTAATACGCAGCCATTTTGGGGTTTTGCAGCCGTGCCACATTTTTGGCCACCACCGCATCCTCGCGGCTGGCATCAAACACAGCCATACCGGTTTGCGCCTTGTGGTGCGCCACCATGGTCACAGCCTGCATACGCTGCTCAAACAGTGCGGCCATTTGGGCATCGATCTCGTCGATCTGCTGCCGGGCCTGTTCCAGTTCATTCATAGTGCCTGTTCCTCTCTTTTTCTGCCTTGCGGCCCATTACTTTTCCGCGGCATTCCGGCTGCGCGCCAGCTGGGCAAAGCTGTTGTTCTGCGTGTACAGCCGGTGGTACGGATTCTCGGCGTTTTCCGGCGCAGGGGTATGCTCGGGCAAGGCCAAACGGATCTGCTCCTGCACCAGCTCGGGCAGGGCCTTTTTGGTTTCCTTGTCCAGCTCAGCCACCTGAATGGCGGGCAGAATGCGCACGGTCACCTTGGCCGGGTGCATCAGCATATGATTGTTTTCCATCACATCGCGGCTGTGGCTGATGGCCACCGGCACCACGGGCGCGCCGGTTTTGGTGGCAATGCGGAACGCACCGCCCTTGAATTCGCCAATGCCGCCTTCCTCGCCTTTATAGCGGGTGCCTTCGGGGAAAATGCTCACCGAGCGGCCCTGCTTTACCTCCTCGGCGGCCTGATTCAGTGCCCGCAGGCTGGCACGGGCATCGCCGCGGTTCACATACACACAGTGCAAAAGCTTCATCCAGCCGCGCACCAGCGGAATTTTTTCCACCTCGGCCTTGCTCACCAGTGCGTGCGGCCCGTCCAGGCAGGTGAGCATAAGCGGAATATCATAATAGCTGCGGTGGTTGGCCACAAACACGCAGGCCACGCCCTTGGGAATGTTTTCGCGCCCTTCCACCTGCACGCTGACCCCCGCGCGGCGCAAAAGCTCGCTGCACCAGTGAGGCACATGCCGGTTCACCAGCTCGTGCACACGGGCCTCGTCGCCCGCTTCCAGCGCCTGCAGGCCGCTGTTCAGATCTTTTTTGTGCAGGATCATATACCCGAAAAAGTATATAAACCATGCGATCGTTCTCAGAATATCCATCTTTTTCCACGCTTTCCGGGCTTCGCCCCAGTATACAGTTCCATTGTACCACAATTCGGACTGCCGCGCCGCATTTCTTCTATATTTTTTTGCGCACAATTTTATAAGGATATTTTATAAATCTGCCGCCCTTATTTTTTTCTCTCTTGTTGCAAGTTTCACGGCCCGGGGGTACAATAAAACCAACACGATCATCACAATATGATCACAGTACTATCACAGTGTGGAGAGCCTTTCATGGAAGCAAAAAATCTGTATGTTCTCAGCGGCACCGAAAATCTGATGCGCGGCGAGCTGGACAATGTTACCATTCAAGACGGCCGCCTTCGGCTGGACAGTGTGGCCGGGCGCTATGTGCTGTACGGCTGCTACACCAGCCAGCCCGTTTCTTTTCCGGCGTTCACCCGCCTGATCATGAGCTGGAACGCCGACACCCCCAACGGCACCGTGGTGGAAGCCCAGGCCCGGGTGATGGTGGACGGCAACTGGACCACATGGAGCAGCTTTGGCCGCTGGAGCCCGTTTTTGACCACCCGCGCCAACGCCAAGCGCCCGCCGCGCGGCCCTGTTTCGGTGGAGGGCAACATTCTGAATCTGGACGGCAAAACGGCCATGCAGGCCCAAATGCGCATTTATCTTTACACCGAGGACGAGCGCATCTCCCCTGCGGTGGATCTGCTGGCCATGAGTGTGCATACCTTTGCTTTCACGACCCGCGCCCCTGCCAGCCGCCCCCTGCAGCGCGAGCTGCGCATTCCGGCCTACAGCCAGCTGCTGCGCGATCCGCTGTTCGGCGGGCGCATCAGCCTGCCGGTGTGCTTAACGGGGCTGATGAACCGCTGGGGCGAGGATGTACTTCCCGAGGAATTGGCCCACGCCATGTACGACTGGGCCGACCGCACCTGTGCCAACCTTACCTTCGGCACGGCGGCTGCAGGCTGCTGGGGCTACGAATGCTATGCCCTGTGGTGTGACCTGCCGCATCTGCGCGAGGAGGTGCGCAGCGGGTTTGCCGCCGCCGTTCGCCTGAGTTATCCCGGCCAGATGCCCGCGCCCCCCGCCGTGGCCGAATGCGGTGAAGCCGCCGGGCATTATGTGAATGTCACCGGCTTTGTCACCCGGGACGGCGTGGATTATGTGCTGGTGAACGATCCGCTGGCCCCCACCGATGATTCCGCCCCCCGCGCATGGCATCTTTCGTATTTTCTGGATGTGTGGGATGGGCTTACCCTGCTTTTGCACCGCCGCCGAAAAATGGGCGGCTGGCAAAAGCCGGGCCGTGTGACGGTTTCGCTGCAGCCGGTGCCGGATTCCAACGGCCTGTACCGCCTGTGCGGCGTGGACGGCCCGCTGGAGCTTTCGGCCGATTTCTGCGGCAGCGAGGGTGTGCCGCGCGGCTGCGTGGGCATTATCCGCAACGGCAAAAAAGTGTTCGCCACCACTGCGCACAAGCGCACGCGCTTTGTGCTGCCCATGCAGGGCTGTGTGCAGCTGCCGCCCCCCAGCACGCCCCCCGTGCGCTACACCGTGTTCGCCATTGATTCCACCGGCCGCATGACCGTAGGGGAGGTGCACCGATGAGCAGCCGCCGAAAAAATCTGTTTTTTGCCGCCGTGATCTGCCTGCTGGCCGCGCTGAGTTGGCTTTGGCTGCAGCACAGCGCCAGGGGCAGCGGCGAAACGACCGTGGTGGAATACGGCGATGCCGGGCAGCGCGTGGAATACCCCCTGAACAAAAACGCCCGCTACGATTTGGATACCGGCTATTACACCGTGCATTTTGAGGTGCAGAACGGCCGCATCCGCTTTGTGGATTCCCCCTGCCCCGACCACACCTGCGAAAGCTTTGGCTGGCTGCAAAACGCCGGTGACTGGGCCGCCTGCCTGCCCGCCCGCGCCAAGCTGAGCGTGGTGCAGAAAAACGCCCCCTGAGCAAAAGAAAGCACGCTGAAATTGCCTTTTCCGCACTTGCGAAATACAGCCTTTTCTGTTATACTTAAAAAGTTAGTCTGCTTACATTTTTGATAGAGCTGCGGCAAGGCTGTGCGCCCTGCCGCAAGGAGGAAACAGAGTATTTATGAACGAAACCAAAACCGCCGCAGTCCATGAAGAAAACCCCATGGGCTATGTGGCCATCAACCCGCTGCTGATCAAATTGTCTGTACCTATGATGATCTCCATGCTGGTGCAGGCTTTATACAACATTGTGGACAGTGTGTTTGTGAGCCGCATTTCCGAGGATGCCCTTTCTGCACTCAGCCTTGCTTTTCCCGTGCAGAACCTGCTGATCAGCTTTGCCGTGGGCACCGCTGTGGGCGTAAACGCCCTGCTCAGCAAAAGCCTGGGCGAAAAGAACTACGAGCAGGTGAACCGCTCGGCCCAAAACGGCCTGTTTTTGAGCTGCTGCACCTTTGTGCCGTTTTTGCTGTTCGGCCTGTTCGGCACCCGCGCCTTCTTTCATGCCCAAACCACCAACGCTGCCATTCGCCAATACGGCATCGACTATCTGGGCATCGTGTGCGTTTTGAGCATCGCCTGCTTTTTGCAGTGTATGCTGGAAAAGCTGCTGGTGGCTACCGGGCGCAGCTTTTACGCCATGATCACCCAGCTGGCCGGCGCTTTGACCAATATTATTCTGGACCCCATTATGATCTTCGGCCTGTTCGGCTTCCCCCGTATGGAGGCTGCCGGTGCCGCCGTTGCCACGGTGTGCGGCCAGTTTGTGGGCTGCGCCATGGGCATTTACTTTAACCACCGCGTCAATCGGGAAGTCCACATGAACTTCCGCGGCTTCAAGCCCCATGGCCGCACCATTGCCAACATTTACAATGTGGCCGCCCCCAGCATTGCCATGCAGGCCATCGGCAGCATCATGACGCTGTGCATGAACACCATTCTCATGGCCTTCAGCAGCACCGCCGTGGCCGTGTTCGGCGCTTACTTTAAGCTGCAAAGCTTTGTGTTTATGCCCATTTTCGGCTTAAACAACGGCCTTGTGCCCATTGTCAGCTTCAACTACGGCGCCCGCAAGCCCGAGCGCATTATGAAAGCCATCAAGCTGGCATGGCTTTACGCTTCCTGCATTATGCTGCTGGGGCTTTTGGCCGCACAGCTGGCCCCCAATGTGCTTTTGAATATGTTTGATGCCAGCGAGGATATGATGGGCCTTGGCGTAAAGGCCCTGCGCATTATTTCGCCGCATTTCCTGCTGGCCGGTATCGGCGTTGTGAACTCGGGCGTTTTTCAGGCGCTGGGGCAGGGCGTCTACTCGCTGCTGGTTTCCCTGATCCGCCAGCTGGTGGTGCTGATCCCCGCTGCGTTCCTGCTGAGCCTGAGCGGCGATGTGAACATGGTGTGGTGGTCTTTCCTGATCGCCGAAAGCGTTGCGCTGGCCGCCAGCATTTTCTTTATGACCCGCGCCAACAAAAAGATCATTCAGCCTTTGTATCAGCACCCCGAGGCATAATGGGTCTAATGCCCCAAGCCGCCTCCCGGTTTTCCACAATTCCCCTGTAAAATGTTGAAAGTCTGCCCCTTCGGCAGAGAAAGGACGGCCCGCCATGTTCAAACAGCTCAAGCGCAGCTTTTATCTGTTTAGTATCCTGTATATCATTTTGGGCGGCGTGCTGATCGCGCACCCGTTCAACAGCCTGCGGGCGCTGTGTGTGCTGGTGGGCGCTGTGGTGGCGCTGTGCGGCGCAGCACTGCTGGTGCGTGCGTTCCGCCCCGATGAATTTGCCCTTCTGCGCTTTTTGTGGCTGCCGGGCGGCATTGTGTGTTTGGGGGCCGGGTTGTTTTTGCTGTTTTTCCCTGATGGCATCATTGGGGCGGTGCCCATGGTGTTTGGCCTGTTTGTAATTTTCGACAGCCTTGTGCGCCTGCACGATGCCTGGCGGCTGCGCAAGGCCGGCGGCTCGGTGGGCGGTATGCTGCTGCCGCTGGCGGTGAGCCTTGTGCTGGGCGCAGTGATGCTGTTTGACCCCTTTGATGCCGCCGAATCCATGATGATCGCCATCGGCGCGATCCTGATCGTGGAGGGCGTGATGAATCTGTGTACCGGTGTGTATGCCGCCGCCAGACTGCGCGCCTGCCTGAAAGAACACCCCGAGGTGCTGGACGGCGAAACCCAGCGCCCCACGATCGAGGGCGACGCCCCCGCCGTGGATGTGGAATTCCGCGATGTGAGCAGCACCGATCCGCAGGATAAATCCGAAAACAAACCCGAATGATCCGCTTTTTAAAAGCCAACTGCCCCCGGCCTTGCATTTTTTTGCAAAGCCGGGGGCAGTTTTTTCTATTTTCTTTTTAAAGGAAAGCCTTAAAACCAATGTTTCTGCGGCTTAGCCACAAGGGGGGCGGCATAGAAGCCGGTATCCGGAATATTTCTGCTGACCTGTCTTATTTGTAAAGAGGCTCGTTCGGCCACAGCGGGAACACTGTGCCCAGGCCCTTCTTCTTGGCTGTTTCGTACATTTCATAGCCCCAGGCAACATCCTCGGTGGGCATGCCATAGGTGATGAAGCATACACGGTCATTTTCGCTTTCGCGTACCTTTCTGCCGTTGATCACATCGCCGAGGGCAGGCTGATCGATAATGGCAGGCAGCTTGCCTTCGTAGGCCATGCGATAAACCTGCGAGCCAATACAGGTGATCCAGCGCTGATCCTCGGGCAGCATCAGCTGCTCGCAGTAGTTTTCGTCATGCTCCAGAGCATTGTCAAAAACGATCTTTGCGCTCTTGAAATAGGGCTCATCCACATAGCAGCGGCCGGTCATGATCAACACAGAGCCCGGCTTCAGCCATTCGTTTTTCAGTTCAACAGGCTTCAGCGAGCTGGTTGCAGAGGAAACGATATCGCCCTGCTTCACAGCCTCTTCCAGTGTATCGGCTGCTTCTGCTTCGATGCCGAAGGTTTCGTTGGCCCATTGGCAGAATTCTTCCGATTTTTCCTTGAACAGGTCATACACGACCAGCTTTTTCAGGTTCTTCGCAACAGCATAGATGCCCTGGAAGCAGGAACGGCTGATGGGGCCCGCGCCGATGCAGGTGCACACCTCGGCATTTGCATTGGCCAGATGACGAACGCCCACGCCGGGAACCGAACCGGTGCGTGCTGCGCTGATCAGGTTGCCGGACATGATCGAGATAGGCTCTCCGGTATCGGCATTGTTCAGCGTTACCATCAGAACAGAACGAGGCAGACCGCGTGCGGGGTTGGCAATGTTCGAGCCATACCACTTGCAGCCTGCAACATTAAAGCGGCCGCCAAGGTAAGCAGGCATAGCCATGAAACGGCGGTCGGGGCCGTCCAACGGCATATTGGGGAACTTGGATTCCTTCGGGAAACGAACTGCGATGCCATGAGAATTGTGCTTTGCGCCGCCCATCACATAGTCGCCCTCGCCCAGCAGCTTGAACATTTCTTCCAGAACATCCACACAATGAGCGAAATCAATAACACCGCACTGAATGAGTTCCTCTTCGTTTAACATGAGAATTTCAGTTTTAGCCATTTTGATCTGTCTCCTTTTGTTTCAAAATTTTATTGTGGTTGTAATCAGAGCTTTTTCATCAGGCACGCCGCAAGCCCATTACGGCGTGCCCGTAAAAATCAAAATATCTGTGTTGCAGCGGATAAATTTTTACGACCAATGCGGGGAATCCCAAAGCTTCAGCTTGGTGCCCAGCCCCATTTTCACGGCTCTTTCGTAGCAATCGTAAGACCAGGCAACGTCCTCGATCGGCATACCGCTGGTCATCAGGCAGATGCGTTCCTCATCGTTTTCACGCCCCTTGATCGCACCGCAGGCGCAATCGCCAAGGCTGGGGAAGGATTCCACTGCGGGCAATTTTCCTGCATCGATCATGCCGTAAATCTGGCCGCCCATCATGCCATTATACGCTTCTTCAATCGGCCCTGCAGAACGGCGGGCATCCTCCATATACGCTGCGTGCATCTTGGCATTGTCAAAATACAGCTTACAGCTGGTGAAGTACTCCTCGTCAACACGGCCGGAGCCGGTAAACATAATCAGCGAGCCTTTTTTGAGCCACTCGTTTTTGATGTGGACCGGGCGCAGGCGCGATGTTGCCGCGCTGATGATATCCGCGCTGGAAATGGCGTCCTGCATGGATTCGCACACAACATAATCCACGCCGTACTGCTCTTTGGCCCATTCGCCGAATTTTTGGGCGGTTTCTGCATTGATATCAAAAATGCGGATCACCTTTGCATTCTTTGCATCCACCATAATGCCCTGCAGGCAAGCTTTCTGAATAGGGCCCGCACCGATGAGGCCAATGATTTCGGAATCCTTGCGGGCAAGATAGCGAACGCCCACACCGGGAACCGAGCCTGTGCGCACAGCGCTTACAAGATTGCCGGACATCAGCGCCACCGGCTCGCCGGTAACCACATTGTTCAGCATAACCATCAGCACCGAGCGGGGCAAACCCCAACTGGGATTTTCAATGTTCGAGCCGTACCACTTTTCACCAGCGATGTTGAACCGGCCGCCAAGATAAGCAACCATAGCCATAAAGCGGCGGTCGGGGCCATCGGCAGGCATATTGGGAAACTGCGGCTCCTTGGGAAAGCTCAGCTTAATGCCGTGCTCGTTTTGGTTGGGGCCGCCCATAATATAGTCGCCCTTGCCAACCAGCTGGAACATTTCATCCAGAACATCCACGCAGCGAGCCGAATCCAGCACGCCGGCCTTGATCATTTCTTCTTCATCCAGATAAAGAAACTCTGTGCGCTTGCCCATAACAAAACCCTCCTTTTGATGTTTTGCTATAAAGATTTGTCGAACAGCTTTTATGCTTTGCTCAGTTCTTCTTTACAGGGGTCCAGCATCTTACCACGATGGGCACAGGAAGAACAAAACCACTGCGCCGATCAGGAATACCAGGCCCACCTTGGCTGCACCGTAAGTGGCAACCCATACCGGTGCGGTAGAGGTGATGATGCCGCCGCCAACAGCCCATGCACAGAACGGTGCGCGGCCTGCAAATACATCCAATGCATCGGATTTCACTTCGGGATCAACCACCTTCAAAAGCAGCATGCCGGTGGCGGCAACGCCGGTGAAGGTGCCGAAGAACAGCATCGAGTTTTCAAACCAGTACTTGCCGAATGCACGGCGGGCATACCAGGTGTGAAGGAAAATCATAACCACAGCCAGAACCAACTGTGTGAGGATCAGGGGCAGTGCATAATCCAGAACAACCGTAACGTTTACCGAAGAAACCGCACCGGCCACCAGGAATTCAAGGGCAAGGCCCTGCAGGCGAGACATCACCTTCATATCGATCGCATCGCCCCATTTGGTGTGATCCAGAATCTTCTGCAGGAAGAAGCCTGCAAACAATGCGGTAACAAACCAGGAAACCGAAAAATGTAAATATGTTTTAAGCAGCCAGTTCAGAATGTAGCCAAAGAATACGGCAATGCACAAAATAGCCGCATGGAATGCCAGGTTATCAATCACCATCGGAGAAACTGCGCGATGGGTATCCACAGGAGCGTTTTCGGTATAAATTTCCTGCTCCTTATTTTCAATGCTCTTGCTGCTTTCATCGTTGCCAAGGCAAGCAGTCCATCCCTTGCGAACCGCAATGTTGATCAGAACAATGCCGCCAAAAATGCCAAACATCAAGCCGATGGTGGCTGTTGTAACCGCCAGAGACTGGCCCTCGGCCCAGCCGAGCTCTTCAAAAACAGCGATCATACCGGATGCCGTGCCGTGTCCGCCGGCCCAGCCTTCTTCAACAGTACAGCCGAAAAGCTGGTTGATGCCCTGCGGCACAAAAAATGCAGCCGTGATAAGCAGAGGAATTGCATACTGGATAAAGCAGCTCATGTAGGAAAAGCTGATGGCACTGACGACCTTTTTTGCCAGCTCCTTAGGGCTGCGTTCTTTTTTGCCCATCAGCATGGGCGCAAACACGATCACGATCAGCACGCCGGACATACCCGACCAGCAGCTTGTGATATGCTTTGGGATCACACCAAGGAAATAAGGGCCCAGCAGCAGGCCAATGATGCCTGCAATCAAAGAGGCGGGAATAAAATATCTCTTTAGAAAAGGTACTTTCAGGCGAAGCCATGTGCCAATGACAAGCAGAATGCCAAGCATGGAAACATAAAACAAAAAGGGGTTTTGAACGCTACTGCCAACTTCTGTTGTAGGGATCATAATTCCATCCTCCTTTAAAAATGTATTAAATACTTTTTTCTGCCGGCAAGTAAAGCATAGCATTCCCGCACGCTTTTGTCAATATATGTCCACAAATTCCGGTTTTATTGTGTATATCGCCCAAGAACTTGCTTTCATTTTGTATATTTTAAATTATTGCTTTTTGATTTTGTATCCTTTAAGATAATATCCAGGAGGTTCGCAAGCCTTTCTCGCCGATGAAAAAGTATTGATTTATACAACTTCGTGGAATAATATATATGCATAACATGTGTATGTTAAATTCAACGGGAGCACATCTATATTATGAACATCATCGAGAAAGTCCAGCAAGATTTCGATTCCATGACAAAGTCCGAACGTCAGGTGGCATCTTATTTTTTCAGCCATCTGAATGACTTTGCTTTTTTCACTCTTGATCGCATTGCGAGCGACATTGATATCAGCACCACCAGTGTCATCCGGTTTTGCCGCCGCCTTGGCTTTAGCGGATACAAAAATTTTCAAAACGCGCTGCGCAGCGAAATGAAGTATCAGTCGCCCCTGCCTGCCAAGCTTCAGCTCACCTTGGAGGAATCGGTCGACAACGGCCTTTTGGCTCAAACGATCCAGCAGGGCATTCAGTGTATTCAAAAAACATTTTCCGAAATTTCGCCCGAGCTGCTCACCGACACCGTAAATTCTCTGTTGAACGCAAAAAGAGTTTTTGTATACGGCATGAAAGAATCCTATGCCGTTACGCATTATGCGTGGACAAGATTCTTGACCGTGAGAGACAATGCCTACATTCTGGATGCCTACAACGGCTGTGTAGAGGCCATTCACAGCCTGACGGCCGAGGATATCTGCGTTGTGTTTTTGTTTCATCGCTACACCAAAGAAACGCTTCGCATTCTTGAGTTGTTAAAAAGTCGAAATATTCCCGTATTACTTATTACTTCCCCGCCTTATGACAGTCTGGTTTCCTATGCCAAAAAAATCATCCCGTGTTATGTTGATGCGCATGGCATCAAAAACACCTCGCTTGCTCCCGTCTGTCTGATGGACTATCTTTGCAACGCACTGGTTTTATCCAGCGGAGATAGCGGAATGCTGCGGATGCAGGAGATGGAAAGATGGTTCCAGCTCAACGAATCGCTTGATAGGTAAACCGGGCCCTCTGGCGGGGTAATCAACACTTTGAAAGAGAGGATTCCGCCATGAACGCCACCAAACGCACCCTCGTAAAGGGATACTTCTGTATCATCGTAAGTGCCATTATCTTTGGCTGTATGCCGCTTGGAGTAAAAACGCTATACGCCGAAGGGGTCAACTCCATCAGCATGGTGCTCATGCGCAATCTTTTGCCTCTGCCCATTTTGGCCCTGCTGGCCAAGCGTGAGGAAGGCACTCTCCGGCTGCCCAAGGGCTCGCTGATGGAAACCGCTCTGATCGCATTGTTCAGCGGCTGCCTGACACCAATGCTGCTGTTCAGCTCCTATAACTATATTTCTTCCGGCACTGCCACGGTGTTTCATTTTATCTATCCTGCCGCCACGGTTCTGGGCAGTGCTCTTTTTCTAAAAGAAAAGGTCGGGCGCGGGCCATTGTTCTGCATTCTGATCTGCACTGCGGGCATTGCGTTGTTCTACAACCCCGCCGATCCTATCGATCCGCGCGGCAGCGCGCTTGCACTGCTTTCCGGCATTACTTACGCAACCTATATTCTTTTGCTTTCCCGTTATCACTACAAGGGCATGTCCGGCTTTAAGCTGAGTTTTTATGTTTGCCTGTTTACTTCCATTTTCCTTTTTGCTGTCGGGCTTTTCACACATCAGCTGATTTTTCCCCACTCGGTGCAGGGCTGGCTGCTGGCCATCCTTGTGGCATGCATGATCAGCGTTTGCGCTGTTGTTCTGTTTCAGCAGGGCACCTTTTTGATCGGCGGCCAGCGTGCGGCGATCCTGAGCACCTTTGAGCCCATCACAAGCCTGGTCATGGGAGCGCTTGTTTTTAGAGAGGTTGTCGGTGTGCGCACATTGATGGGTTCTTTTTTGGTTGTACTCGCCACCATTCTGATTGCACTGTTTGATATGCGTGGATCAAAATAATTTTCTGTCGGTTTTCCCTGCCGCCATAAGGCGGCAGGGCCTTTCTCTTTTCCTCCCACAAAAAAGCATCCCTGCCGGGATCGAGTTCACTCGGCAGGGATGCTTTTTGCATTTTTAACTTTTATGCCCGTCAGCCCTGGGGCAAAGCACAGGGCGCGGCATTCCGATTCTGGTTCAGCCCTCCGAGGTGCTGGCGGCGGTGGGATTGGCCTCAGTAAGCTCCACCTCTACGGTGATCAGCTGGCCCTTGCGCGCCACCTGCAGCGAAACGGTATCGCCCACGCTCTTTTCCTGCACCCTGCTCACCACATCGTTGGCAGTTTCGGCAAGCACATTATCCACACTCACAATGCGGTCGCCTGCCTGCAGGCCCGCCTTTTCAGCGCCGCTGCCGGGGTTTACCTGGCTGATATAAATTCCGGCGCTGGTAACACCATAGCGGGCAGCCGTGGCGGCATCGGTGATGGTGACCACGCTGATGCCCAGCTGCGGGCGGCCTGTTACATAGCCGGACTGGATCAGATCCATGGCCACATTGTAGGCGGTGTTGATGGGAATTGCAAAGCCCAGGCCCTCGGCATAGTCGCCGCTGCTCTTGGCGTTGACAATGCCGATCAGATCGCCGCTTGCATTAAACAATGCGCCGCCCGAGTTGCCGGGCGAAACCGAGGCATCCATCTGGATCAGGCTCATGGTCTGGTCTTCAATGGTCACTTCACGGTTCAGCGCACTGATCATGCCGCCGGTCACTGTGCCGCCCAGTTCACCCAAGGGGTTGCCCACAGCCAGCACGCTCTGGCCCACGGCCAGGCTGTCGCTGTCACCGATGGTGGCGGGGGTCAGCCCGGTGGCATCGATCTTCAGCACAGCCACATCGGTGGTGGAATCGCCGCCCACCACCGTGGCGGTGTATTCCGTGCCGTCATTCAGCGAAACCTTGATATTGTTTGCACCCGACACCACATGGTTGCAGGTGATGATATAGCCATCCTCGGTAAGCACCACGCCGCTGCCTGCGCCGCTTTGCACATACTGGCCGCCAAACCAGTTGTTGCTGGTGACCATTGACTCGGTGGTGATCACCACCACGCTGGGGGCCACCTTGGCCGAAACTGCGCTGAAATCGTTGTTGGAAACCACGGCTGTGCCGTCCGTGCGCGGCACCATATTGGTCACCACGCGGTTTGCCGAATTATTGCGCATGGCCAGCACCGCGCCGCCGTAGCCCGTGCCGAAGCACACGCCCAGGCAGGCAGCGCCCGCCACGATGCGCAGCGCCCATTTTTTCCCGCCGCCGTTTTTGGCGCTGCGGGGGGCATTGTGATGCTCGGGGGTATGCTGCTGCGGATCCTGGGTATAATTTTTACTGTAATCATACGCCGTGTTTTCGTTTTGTGTGTTCTCGTTCTGGCGGGGCGGTTCCGTTTGCTGAGCCTCCGCGTGGAAATCCTTGGCGGTATTGGCGGTGTTGGTGCCGCTGCTGCCTACATTCTGATAACCGGTATCCGGTGTTTCGTTGGTGCCGCTGTGCAGGCCGTTATTTTCGTTGTCCATCATATCGATCATCCTTTCGCTTAAAAAGGGGATATATTCTATCGGTTTCGGGGCTTTCCCGATCGTTTGGCCTTAGTATAAAGGCGAATTGTGAAATGCAATTTATATGCCCGTGAAGAATTTGTGAAATTCTGTCACTATTTGCCACAGAGTGCCGAATTGTGAAATTTCCTCTGCATTCCAACCCTTTGAAAATGCCATCTTTTCTTTATTTATTCATATTTACAGGCTATGATTATTATAGCACAGTTCCGGTATGCTGCAAAATAAAAATCCGCAGGAGAATCGATTTATGAATGTGATCCGGCAGGAAAACTGCTTCCTTCTACAAAAAGAATCCCGCACCATTGCCCGCTGCACCATTCAGCCCGGGCCCGGCGGCATCCTGCTCACCGCCCTTTCGGTGGATCCCTGCTGGCAGCGGCGCGGCTACGGCAGCTACCTTTTAAAAGAGGTGCTGCGCTCCACCGGCGGCTTTGTGCCGGGGCAGGCCAGCCTGCACTGGCTGTATGCCACGGATGCCCCCGCTGCGTTTTTTGCCAGATTCGGCTTTGTTTTAAAGGGGGATCGTTTGGTTCGCCGCCGCCCCGAAGAGCTTACCGCCGTGAAATTTGCCCAAAGTATTTTGGCCGGGCGCATTCCCGCCGGGGGCTTTGCCATTGATGCCACCTGCGGCAACGGACACGACACCGAGTTTTTGTGCCGCACCGTGGGGCCCGCCGGGCGGGTGCTGGCGCTGGATATCCAGCCGGCGGCCATTGCTTCCACCCGTGCGCGGCTGAAACAAGGCCGCTTTGAAAATTTTTCGCTGCATTGCACCGATCATTCCCGGTTGGCCGAGCTGGCCGCCCCCGAAAGCGCCGACGCCGTTCTTTTCAACTTTGGCTGGCTGCCCGGGGCCGACCACAGCGTGTATTCCGGCCCGGGCAGCACGATCCCTGCGCTGGAAGCCGCACTGGGCATTTTAAAGCCCGGCGGTGTGCTGAGCGCCGTTTTATACAGCGGCCGTGTGATCGGCGACACCGAAAAGCAGGCGGTGCTGACATGGCTAAGTTCGCTGCCCCTTGCAGACTATACCGTGCTGGTGTGCGATTTTGCCAACTGGGCTGACACTGCGCCCCTGCCCTGCCTTGTGTTTAAAAAGTAATTTTGGGCTGCGCCCGCCGCGCCGCCTGATCGCTGACAGATAGGAGATTACTATTATGTGTACTGCCGCTTGTTTTCACCCTCACAATTTCTATTTTGGCCGCAACCTCGACTATGAGTGCTCTTACGGTGAATCCATCACCCTCACTCCGCGCGGCTACCGCTTTGCCCTGCGCTGCATGGGCGAAATGCACACCCGCTATGCCATTCTGGGCATGGCCCATGTGGCCGGAGAGTACCCGCTGTATTATGATGCCTTCAACGAAACCGGCCTATGCATTGCAGGGCTGAACTTTGTGGGCAACGCCGCCTTTTTTGCCCCCGTGCCCGGCAAAACCAACATCACCACTTTTGAGCTGATCCCCTGGCTTTTGGGCACCTGTGCCGATCTGCAGCAGGCGCGCAAGGCCCTGCAGAACCTGAACCTTGTCAGCATTCCCTTCAGCGACCAGCTGCCCCTTTCCCAGCTGCACTGGATGATCGCCGACCGCACGGGCTGCCTTGTGCTGGAAAGCACGGCAGACGGCCTGCACCTTTATGAAAACCCTGCCAAGGTGCTGGCCAACAACCCGCCCTTCCCCCAGCAAATGGCCCACCTGAACTGCTACCGTTCGCTTTCGGTTTCCACCCCTGCCGAGGCCAGCTTTGCGCCGGGGCTCAGCCTGCCCGCCCTCAGCCGCGGCATGGGCGCCATGGGCCTGCCGGGCGATCTTTCTTCGCCCTCGCGCTTTGTGCGCGCCGCCTTTACGGCAGGCAACTCGCTGTGCGGGGCCGACGAAGCCTCGGCGGTGAACCAGTTTTTCCACATTCTCACCAGCGTAGAGCAGCAGCGCGGCTGCTGCCGGCTGGACAGCGAGGAATACGAGATCACCATTTATTCCAGCTGCTGCAACGCCGACAAGGGCATTTATTATTACACCACCTACGAAAACCGCCAGATCACGGCGGTGGAAATGCAGCGCTGCGATCTGGATTCGCAAAAGCTGCAAAGCTGGCCCATGCTGCAGCGCTCGAACATTCTTTTGCAAAACTAAGCGTTGCCAAACCTGTTTTTTTGCCCCGTGCCGCACCCGGCCGGGGCATTTTTGTGCCCTATGCCATATACAAACCGGGCGGCGGTGTGCTATACTACAAGAGTGCGATGATTTCCATCGCACTGTCACGATACGATCACAACGCAAAAAAGCGGCGCCTCGCCGCCCTTGTTTGTTTTAAAGGGAGAATAACGATCATGGCAAAAAGCTTAACACGCAAGCAATTTGATATTCTGGTGGTGCTGGCCGAGGCCGAAAAGCCCCTTTCGCAGCGCCAGATCGAAGAAAAAACCGAGTATTCGCTGGGCACCGTAAACCGCACCATGCAGGAGCTTGCCGAGCTTGGTTTCGCCACTGCCGGTGAGATTACCCCCGCCGGTGCTGCTGCTCTGGAGCCCTACCGCGCCAAGCGCGCCATTTTTATCGCCGCCGGTTTCGGCAGCCGCATGGTGCCCATCACCTTCAACACCCCCAAGCCTTTGGTGCGCGTACACGGCCAGCGCATCATTGACGGGCTGATCGATGCCTGTCTGGAAGCCGGCATCAACGAGATCTACATTGTGCGCGGCTATCTGGCCGAGCAGTTTGACCAGCTGCTGTACAAATACCCCATGGTGAAGTTTTTGGATAACGCCGTGTACAACGAGGCCAACAACATTTCCTCTTCCATGGCAGCGCGGCATCTTTTGTCCAACGCTTATGTGCTGGAGGCCGATCTGGTGATCTCGAACCCCAGGATCATTACCAAATATCACTACCGCTCGGACTTTTTGGCCATTCCTAAAGACCGCACTGATGACTGGTGCTTCACCGTGAAGGACGGCATCATCACTGAAGAAAAGGTGGGCGGGCTGAACTGCTGGCAGATGGTGGGCATCTCGTATTGGGACGAAGAGGACGGCCGCAAGCTTGCTGCCGACATTGAGCACACCTATGCGCAGCCCGGCGGTAAAGAGCGCTATTGGGAGCAGGTGCCTCTGGTGTTCCACAAGGACCATTATCAGGTGGAGGTGCGCCCCTGCCGCGACGAGGATATCATTGAGATTGATACCTTCCGCGAGCTGAAGGCCATCGACAAAACCTACGATGTATAATTTCAGGGCCATACCGCATCATTCCAAGCGCCGGTACAGCCAGCGAGAAGTGCAAGCTGCCAAGCCAAAAGCGCAGATTGTGCTTCAGCCGTCAGGCGGGAATTGTGCGGTGTTGCCTTAGCCTTTTGCAAGGCCGCCCCGGTGAATGGTCGGTGTTCATAAGGCAGCGAACAGCCACAGCAGCTTGCACTGCCGTGGCTGTTCTTGTAGTTTATCCGGCTATATGATAGTATGGAGCCGAACAGACCTGCAAACTGGAATTTATATATAAAGGAGAATATTGATGAAACTGTTTTTATGTTCGCACTTTTCAAGTGTAGGAAGTCTGATAAAGGAAGAAATTGAAAATAAGAAAGTCGCATTTATTCCAACAGCTTCACTGCGTGAAGGCTACACCGGTTATGTCGGCTCGGCTCGAAAATTATTCAAAAAGTTGGGAGCAATCGTAACTGAAATTGATATTTCAACGGAGGCTTATTCAACGATACAGTCTGTTTTTGAAGA
>OIWU01000745.1_pt1 | contig 37295 bp, 33 predicted proteins | sample 1587711 | NCBI WGS metagenome assembly OIWU01 (sample SAMEA3888909, study PRJEB22519) | human gut metagenome | biome: human gut; feature: human-associated habitat; material: faeces | place: Denmark | collected 2010 | reverse complement strand
CACCGGACAGAGCCTTGGGCTTGCGGTCCAGCAGGTGCTCGATCTCCAGGATCTTAGCAGCCTCGTGGACGCGGCGGTCGATCTCGTCCTTCGGGGTCTTGCGCAGTTCCAGACCGAAAGCGATGTTCTTGTAGACGGTCATGTGGGGGTACAGAGCGTAGCTCTGGAAGACCATGGCGATGTCGCGGTCCTTCGGGGGAACATCGTTGATGAGGCGGCCGCCGATGTACATCTCGCCCTTGGAGATCTCCTCCAGACCGGCGATCATGCGCAGGGTGGTGGACTTACCGCAGCCAGAGGGGCCGACGAAGATGATGAATTCCTTGTCCTGGATCTCCAGGTTGAAATCGGTGACGGAAGGAGCCGTAGCACCGGGGTAGATCTTGTAGATATGCTGGCAGCTGATAGAAGCCATAAAGCTTTTTCCTCCATTGATGTTGTTGCACTCAAAGGCTCAGCTTGACGATGAGCCGTTTCATTGCTATTATAATAGCAGATTATTTTGTGTTATAAAATAGCATTTTATTGATTTGAGGTGTCAGATATTGATTTACTCTCCCAGCACGACTGCCGCCCTCGGCATCGTGGAGGATGCCCAGCCGGAAGAGCCCCTCACCCTGCGAGGCGAAGGGCTCTGGGTCTGCCTCATTTCCAGCGGAAAATGTGTCGTCTCGCTGTCCGATCTCGACCCGATGCCGGCAGGTTCTGCCCTGTTGCTGCCGCCCCAGAATGCCGCAGCGGGCCATCTCGTGCTGAGCCGGGGGCCGCTGACCCTCGCGCCGGAAAATGAGTGCCATCTGCTCTGCGTCCAGCTCACCGGGCAGGCAGCGGAACAGTTCCTCGCAGGGCTTTCCGAGATGCCCTTCCTCGCCCGGGGCGAGACCTGCCCGGCGGCGGCAGAGCTGATGGGGCGCCTTGCCGAAGAGGGGGACGCCTCGGAGCGGGTGCGCAGTCAGCTGGCCTTCGCGCTGCTGTGCGAGCTCTCAGACGCCGACAGCGCCGCCCCTGCCCTGCCCCCGCTGGTGGCCGCCGCCATCGAGGACATCCGCAGGAACTACGCCGGGCTTTACGGCGTGGAAGAGCTGAGCGAGCGGCTGGGCGTCTCCAAGAGCCACCTCGTCCGGGCCTTTACAGCGGCGCTGGGCGTCTCGCCGGGGCGGTATCTCACCAGCGTCCGCATAGAAGCCGCCATGCGTCTGCTGCTCCACCGGGAGTACACGCTGGATGTCATCGCCAGCCTCTGCGGTTTCTCGGGGGCCAACTACCTCTGCCGCGTCTTCAAAAAAACGACCGGCCGATCTCCCACGCAGTGGCGGGCGATGGCCGGTCGGAGCGCTCTGCCCGAGCTTTCGCCCGAGCAGCAGCGGTTGGAACAGGAATTGTTTATTTAATTTTTCCGCTTCAGCAGGAAGAGGGTCAGGCAGGCCGTGATGGCCTCAGAGGCCGGGAACGCGGCCCAGACGCCGTTCATCCCGAAGAGGGCGCTCAGCACCAGAGAGCAGGCCACGATGGCCACGATGCCGCGGGAAAGCGACGTCGCAGAAGCCTCTGCGGGGCGGTCCACCGCGCCCAGATAGCCGGCGGCCACGATATTGAAGCCTGCGAAGAAATAGCCGAGGAAGTAGATGCGCATCCCGCTGAAGGCATACTGCGCCATGAGGGCCGAGTTCTCACTGTTGAAGACCGCGACGATCGGCCCGGTGAATCCGAACAGAACTGCATACAATGCCGCCGCCAGCGCAAGCGCTGTTCCGCTGCCCAGCAGCAGGAGCTTGCGAGCACCGGCGGCATCGTTTTTGCCGTAGCACCTGCTGACCAGCGGCTGTGCGCCCTGGGCTACGCCGTTGAAGATAGCCGTCGCCACCAGCGCGTAGTTCGCCACGACGCCGTAAGCCGCCACGGCCACATTGCCCGCCAGACGCAGGAGCAGCAGGTTGAAGACGGTAGTGGTCACGCCGGAGGACATCTCTCCCACGAAGCCCGAGACGCCCAGCTGGCAGCTCTGGGCCAGCAGCTTCGGCGAGGGCAGCTGCCGCACAAGGCGGACGGTGCTGCTCTTTTTGAAGAAGTGGCGGCTGCAGATCGCAATGCTCAACACCGGCGAGACCGCCGTCGCCAGCGCCGCGCCGGGCAGGCCGAGGCCCATGGGGAACATGAAGATGTAATCGAACACCACGTTGAAGAGGCTGCCGCAGAGGGTCGCCACCATGGCCAGTGAGGGGTCGCCATCGTTCCGGACAAAAGCCGAGACGATGTAGTTGCACATGAAGAAGGGCGTGAACAGCAGGAAGATGCGGGCGTACCCCACGCCCAGGGCAACGATCTCCGCGTCGCCGCCCATGAACCGCAGCAGCACCTCGGGGCAGAAGATGCCCGCCAGCATGAAGGGCAGGGCGAACACCAGCGCCCAGAGCAGGGCGTTGGAGAAATAGCGCTCCGACCGCTCGTCGCCCTGCGCCCGGAGGATGGCGTAGCGGGTGGCCGCGCCGAGGCCCAGCATGGAGCCGATGGCGAAGATGAAGTTGTAGATGGGCAGACAGAGGTTCAGCAGAGCCACACCGCTGGTGCCTGCCGCCTGCGAGATGAAATAGGTATCGGCCAGGATGTAGCAGGACGTACCCAGCAGGCCGAAGATGTTCTGGCTGACGTATTTGAAATACTGTCTGGTAAGGCTCATGTTTTCCTCGTCAAATGTCACATTTTTATCATTCAAATTTCAGATATACTGCCATATTGCGTCAGTTTATCACAATCCGACCGAAGCTGTCAAGCTCTCCATTTGCACAAACGCCCGGATGGGTGTATACTGTAGTTTGTTTTTGAAAACAGGCAGAAGGGAGGGTGCATCATGCCGGGCAAGACTTTATACTGTCTGGGCGAAGCGTGGCTGGAATTGAACAGCCCCGCGCCGCTGGCGTCGGCAGAGACGTTTTCTCCCCGCATGGGCGGAAGCGCCGCCTCGCTGGCACTGGCTTATGCCGCACAGGGCGGCAGAGCCTCTCTTTTAACGCAGCTTGGCGAGGATGCTTTCGGACACCGCATCGCAGACGCTTTATCTACTGCCGGTGTGGACATCAGCCGGGTCTGCTTCACCTCCCGCGCCCCCACGCCGCTGCTGTTCGACGGCGGCGGCGAACAGTTAGGCTGCCGCACCCGTTCTTCGGGGCTGCTCTATGCACCCGAACAGCTGGGCGCTGGCTGGGCCGCAGATGCTGAAATGCTGGCCTTTTCCAGCACCTGCCTCGTGGACAGCCCCTGCCGCTACACCCATCTTGCCGCGCTGGACACCGCCCGCACCGCTGGTGTGCCGGTCTGCTTTGTCCCCTCTCTCCGCCCTGCCCTCTGGCCCGGCGAAAAGACTCTGCGGGACACGGTGATGCAGTTTCTCCCCTTCGCGGACATCCTCCTCCTCACCGCCGACGAGATGGAGCTTCTGCTGGACACCCGGGAGTATCAGGTCGGACTGTTTGCCCTGCTGCGGGGGCATACCCAGCTGGTGGTGCTTGAGACAGAAGAGGGCGTCCACACCTTTACCCGGGCAGTACACGCATTCCGGCCCGGACTTTCCGCCCCGCCCGAAGAGCTGGCCGCACGGCTGCTGTATCAAATCTCTCAGCAGGAGCTGACCCTGAAAAAGCTCATGAAATGCAGTGCTCCGGCACTCCAGACACTTCTATAACGCCGGAAAGCTCCCGCCTTTGCAGGCGGGGGCTTTCCGTTTATTCTGTCATCCGGAGGAGAATGAGCTGATCAGCTTATCAGTGGATGAACACCGGGCCAAGCGGGTTGGTGATGGGGCTGACATAGCCGCCCAGCAGCTTCGGGATAGCGAGGCTGATGTCAGGCACATAGGTCAGCAGCAGCAGAGCGATGAACATGCACAGATAGAACGGCAGGGTAGCCTTGACGACCTTCTCCATGGGGCGCTTCGCAACGGCAGAGCCGATGAACAGAACCGCGCCGACAGGGGGAGTCAGCAGGCCGATGCCGCAGTTCAGGACCATGATGATACCGAACTGGATGGGGTCGATGCCGATGGAGGTCGCAATGGGCAGCAGGATGGGGGTAGCAATCAGGATGATGGGAGCCATATCCATGATGCAGCCCAGAATCAGGATGATGAGGTCGATGAGCAGTGCGATGATGTAGGGGTTGCTGGTGACGCTGGTGATGGCGTTTGCAGCCAGATCAGGCACGTGCAGCATGGTCAGGCAGTTGCCGAACACTGCAGAGGTGGCGATCAGGATGAGGACGATGGACAGAGTGTTGACGCACTCATCCAGAGCGTGCCAGACGCCCTTCCAGTCGAGGCCCTTATAGACGAAGACGGAGACCAGCAGAGAGTAGATAACTGCGATAGCAGCGGACTCGGTAGCGGTGAACACACCGCCGACAACGCCGAACACGACGATGACGACTGCGGCCAGAGCCCAGATGGAGGTACCCAGCTGCTTGATGAAGCCTTTGATGGTGAAGGGAGAGCCCTTGGGGTAATTCTCCTTGACGGAGATGATGTAGGAGCCGATCATCAGGACGATGGCCAGCAGAGCGCCGGGCAGGTAGCCGGCCAGGAACAGGCTGCCCACAGAGATGCCGCCGGCGGTGGTGGCGTAGATGACCATGTTGTGGCTCGGGGGGACCAGCAGGCCCTCGCAGGAGGAGGTGATGGTAACGGCCGTGGAGAAGTCGGCGTCGTAGCCCTGATCGACCATCATGGGGATCATGATGGAGCCGATGGAGGCGGTATCTGCGGAAGCAGAACCGGAAATGCCGCCGAAGAAGTAGGAAGCAACGATGTTGACCATTGCCATGCCGCCGCGCATCCAGCCGACGCAGGCGTCAGCCAGAGCGATCAGCTTTTCGGAGATGCCGCCGCTGCCCATGAGGACGCCCATGGTGATGAAGAACGGGACGGCCATCAGGCTGAAGGACGAGATGCCCTTGACCATCAGGCGGCAGACATCGGACAATGCCTGGCCCTGCACCATCAGGCAGAGCACGCTGGACAGGCCAACGGCGTATGCGATGGGGAAACGCAGGAAGATCATGACGAAGAAGCTGACAAGAAGGACAACGATTGCCAGTGTCTGGACTGTCATATTAGTTCTCCTCCTTTACAAAAAAGCTCTTGATGTGGTTGTACAGCGCCTCGATCTCGAAGATGATCATGGCGACACCGGCCAGAGGCACGGGGAAGTACATCCAGAAACGGCTCAGCCAGGGCATCGAGACATAGAAACCGCGGCCGCCCAGGGTGGTGGCGTAGTTCCAGCCCACAACCAGCATGATGAGGCCGAGGATGCAGACCGCCAGATCGGCGAGGATGTCCAGCACCTTGACGACGATCTTGGGCAGGTAGACGTCAAATGCGGTCATGCGGATGTGTGCGCCGCGGCGGATGGCCAGAGCGGCACTCAGCACGGCCATATAGCTCATGCAGGTCAGCACGACCTCTTCCGTCCATGCGGGGTCCGGGATGAACGGGACGTAACGACCAATGACCGACATGGTGGTAATGAGAATATCTGCGATCAGCAGCAGCTTGCAGATAAACAGGACCACTTTGTAGGTGACGTCGTACGCCGGCTTGATCTTATCCAGAGTGGTAAAGATTTTCGGCATAGGATCTCCTCCATACTCTTATAAAAAGCCCGGCGGGTCTGCGGGCGTATCCCGTAGTCCCCCGCCGGGCTATGTACTACTTCAGGATAAAGGCGCTTTTATCAGGCCTTCATATCCAGCAGCTGCTGATACAGCTCAGCCTGATCAGAGGTGTTCTCGCTGATGACCTTAGCGCAAGCCTCCTGCCAGGGAGCCTTATCGGGGACATCGATGACGTTGCAGCCGGAAGACTTCAGCTCTTCGAGGACCTTGTTCTCAGCGGTCTCGGACAGGTCAGCGTTGAAGGCCTGCGTATCCGCAGCAGCCTCCATGATGGCAGCCTGCTGGTTCTCGGTCAGCTTGTTCCAGGCGTTGTCGGTGATGACAGCCTGCACTGCGCCCAGAGTATGGCCGTCGAGGATCAGATTGTTAGCGACCTCGGGGAAGGCGTTGGACTTGTAGTTTGCGATGGGCTGCTCAGCGCCATCGACAACGCCGGTCTGCAGTGCGCTGTACAGCTCGCCGAAGGAGACGACGGTGGGGTTAGCGCCCAGACCCTCGACCATGCCGTTCATGACGGGGTCGTTGGACACGCGCAGCTTCAGGCCCTTGAAATCAGCGATGCCGGAAACGGGCTTGACCGTGAAGAAGTGACGGAAGCCCTCCTCGCCGTAGAAGATACCACGAACGGGCAGGCCCAGCTCCTGAGGCTCGTTCAGGAACTCAGGTGCCAGCTCGCTGTTGGCAAAGTTCCAGAAGTGTGCGCGGTTCTCGAAGGTGAAGGGGATGGACAGCAGCTTGGACTTGTTGCAGCCGTAGCTGGTCAGTGCGAAAGCGGAGATACGGCTGATGTCGATGGAGGTGGAGCCGCCGAGGATAGCGTCCAGAACGTCGTTCTCAGAACCCAGAACGCCGGAAGCCTGCACATCGACGACGACGGAGCCGCCGGTCAGCTCCTCGACCTTCTCCTTGAAGTGAGAACCGGTCTGGCCGACGATGGTATCCAGCGGGTTGACCTCGGCGTAGACCAGAGTCACCTTCGGGTCGGAAGCAGCAGCTGCGGCATCACCAGCGGGAGCGGTGGAAGCTGCAGCAGAGGACGCGGTAGAGGCAGCAGTGCTGTTGCCGGAGCCACCGCAGGCGGTCAGTGCCAGAGCAGCGGCGGAAACACCGGCTGCTGCCAGAAAGCTGCGACGAGAAATCTTCTTCATGATAAAATCCTCCTTAGATTTTCCTCATTCAGGGCGGTGTGCTCTGCACGGGTCGCACACCGTCCGTTCATTTACTGTACACACTTTAGCAAATTTTTTTAGTCAGAACAAGGGCTTATGAAAAATGTCCTGTTTTTCAAAAAAATGTGAGAAACACTTTTGTGCAGTTCTTACAAGTCACAGTGTAGTTTATTCAGCACACTGCCCAACAAGATGAATACAATGTAATATCTCTTGCACTTTTTCAGGCTTCGCGGATGCGCTGGATGAGGCGGCTCTGCTCCTTAAAAGCCGCGTACACAGGCTCGACTGCCGCCCGGAAGCGGGCTTTTTCGGCGGCGGAGAGGGTCGTCACCTCCACGCCCCATTCCCTCATATGCTTCTCGGCGCTGGCCTCCCGCTCCGCCCAGAGGCGGCGTTCGGCCAGAGCGCTCTCCTTTCCGCAGGCGCGGATGATGTCCGGGAAGCGTTCGTCCAGCTCTGCCAGCTTTTCCATCGCGGCCTCGCTGGCCAGCTGCAGCTCCGGCACACGGGTGTGCTCATCCTTTAAGAAATAGGGGGCCACCTCATAGTGGCCCATAGCCTCATAGCTGGGCCAGTTGTTTTCCGCGCCGTCTATCTCGGCGTTGTGCAGGGCTGCATAGACCCGGCTGTAGACCACCTGCGCCGGCTTTGCGCCGAGGTCCAGTATCATCTCGCTCATCATGTCCGACTCCTGCACCCGGAGCGTCAGCCCCGCGAGGTCCGCCAGCGTCTCTACCTTTTCGCGGGTGTAGAAGCTGCGGACACCGGCGTCGAACCATGACAGGCCCACGAGATCCATCGCGCCGAGGCCGGAGAGGAATTCATCGCCGATCTCACCGTCCAGCACCCGCCACATCTGGGGCGCGTCGGTATAGAGAAAAGGCAGCTGCAATACGCTCAGGGCCGGCTGATACTCGGCCAGCTGGCTCAGAGAGACGCGGGCAAAGTCGATGCCGCCGTACTGCATCTGCTCGATGACGCTTTGTTCGGCCCCCAGCTCCCCGCCGCTGTAGACCACGACTTTGACCCTTCCCTCCGTCCGCTCGGCCACAAGGTCGGCGAAGGCCAGAGCGGCCTGAGTGGTGGGATAATCCTCGGGCTGGTTCTCGGCGTAGCGCAGGATGAGCTCCGGGCCGGTGTACTCTTCCGTCTTGCTGCAGCCCACAGCGCCCAGCGCCGTACAGGCGGCCAGCGCCAGCACACTGCGGCGGGAAATCATCCGCCCGCTCACAGCCCGGCCTCCGGGTCGGTCTTTGCCTTCTGGCCGGCCTGACGGCGGTACTGGGTGGGGGTCATGCCGGTGCGTTTCTTGAACGCCCGGGCGAAGTAGCTGGCATCCTCGTAGCCCACCATCGACGCCACCTCCGCCGAGGAGCGGAAGGGGTCGGCCAGCAATTCCTTTGCCGCGTTGATGCGCAACTCGGTGAGGCAGTCGAGGAAGTTCATCTTCTGATACTTCTTGAACTGCGCCGACAGGTAGGCCGGGCTGATGTGCAGGATCTCGCCCACGCTGTCCAGCGACAGATCGAACATATAGTTATCCTCGAGGTAGCGGCGGACGTGAGCCATGACGAGGGCCGTCTGGCTGTTCTCACCCTCCTCAGGGGCGTCTTCCGCCTCTGCTTCGGTCTCCGTCTGCTCCGGCTGAGGCTGGGCGGCGGCCAGCTCTTCCAGCTTCCGCTCCGTCTCGATCTGCCGCATCGCCCGGCGCACCGAGGCTTCCAGCTCGTCGGGGTCCACCGGCTTGAGCAGATAGTCGCAGGCCCCCAGATGCACCGCCTCATGGGCATACTGGAACAGGCTGTAGGCCGTGACGAAGATGACCCGGCAGGAAGGCCGCTGGGCCAGCACGGCGCGGGCAGCGTCGAGACCGCTCATGCCCGGCATCTCAATATCCATCAGGATGAGGTCCGCGCCCCACAGCACCGCCGTGTCGGCAGCTTTGCGGCCATTTTCCGCCACCTCCAGGACCACTTCCCGCTCAAAACGGCGCTGGACCAGCTCCGCAAGCGCCTCCCGCTCCAGCTTTTCGTCATCCGCGATCAACAGGCGTATCATCGTCCAAATCCTCCTCCAAAAGTTCTACAAGGGGCAGGTACATACTGATGGCCGTTCCCCGGCCCGGGTGAGAGCGGATGACCAGCCGCCCCCGTTTATCCAGAAGCCGCAGCCGTGCGGCCACGTTATAGACGCCGATATGCTCCCAGCGCTCCCCGGGCTGGGCCAGCGCGGCTTTCAGCTGGGCCAGCTGTTCGGGCTGGATGCCCACGCCGTTGTCGCAGACGCTGATATAGAGCAGCCCCTTATCCCGCAGCGGGTTGATGCGGATGCGCACCACGCCGCCCTCTTCCTTGGGCGAGATGCCGTGCTTGAAGGCATTCTCCACGATGGGCTGCAAGATGAAGGACGGCACCATCGTCTCCGTCAAATCGAGGGAGTCGGAGATGCGCCACACCATCTTCACCCGGTCGCCGAAGCGGACGTGATAAATGGAGTAATACTCGTCCACGATGCGCACTTCCCGGGCCAGCGGCACCTGCTCGTCGTTGCTCATCAGGCTGTAGCGCAGCAGGTGCGACAGAGCCGTGATGAGGGCCTGAGTGCGGTAGGCTTTTTCCTGTCCGGCGGTCTGTAAAATGACGTTCAGGGTGTTGAAAAGGAAATGGGGGTCGATCTGGCTGCGCAGCTGCTGCAAACGGCTGCGCTCCATCCGGTTCTGCAGCTCCAGAGCTTCCGTCTTCTGGCGGTGGAGCTCCCGCTCCATCTCGTTTTTCTCCCGCAGGGTGGTCACCTGCTCGGCCATCGAATGCTTCATGTGGTTGAAAGCTTCGGTCAGCTGGGCCATTTCCGGCTGACGGGGCGCAGGCAGGTCGGGCGAGTCGAACTCGCCCCGGGTGACCTCCCGGGAGGCGCCGATCATCTGCTGCACCGGGGTCAGCAGCGTCAGCACCGAGAAGGCCATGACGCAGCCCAGCGCAAGGCAGAGCGCCACCACGACGGTCTGCGCCCATTTGACCCGGTCGCTGAGGGCCGACACGGTGGTGTAAGTCCCCTGAGCGTCGGTGATGGCCGTGTTCAGCAGCTGCTGGGTATACTGGCGCAGATAGCCGCCGCAGGGTACGATTTTATTATAGTAGAGCTGGGCGGCTTTCGTGTCCTGACCGGCGGCTACCGCTTCTTCCAGCTGGTCCACCAGTGCGGTGTAGCTGTCGTAGGTAGTGGAAACGGCATTGTAGAGCAGATACTGCTCTTCACTCACAGTGCCAAGGTCGCTCTCGATGCGCCAGAGCCATGCGTTGGTGACGGAAAAGGCGCTGTGGAGCTCCTCTGTCAGCGCTTTGGCATCGCCGTACTCCCAGCGGTAATCTTCCATGGCCGAAAGACTCCGCTCCACGCCGTTCTGGAAGCGGCTGATGGCGTTGAAGTTGCCCATCTGGTCGTCCAGTTCCCGCAGCACGGTGCCGGACTGGTAAAAGCTCAAGAATATCTGCCCCGCCAGCGCCAGAAAAAACGCCGCCAGGCAAAGACTGATCTGCCCTTTCAGGGTCATCCTGCGCCCCACGCACCCATCCTCCCTCTCTGTGATATTCTGCCGCGCATCTTCCGCCTTATCCGGCCTGTCCGCCGTCAGAGCGAAAGCTCCATAAACTTTCTTTTTCGTCCTATTTTAGCACATTTTAGGGCATCTGCGCAATATCATCCTTGATTGTTGGAAAACAATATGGTACTATGACCAAAAAGGAGGGTATTTTTATGTCTCAGCCGATTTCCGTTTCCGTCCAGATGGATGCTGCATCCTTCCACGATTTTGCCGCCTTTGACCTGCTGCGCCACCGCAAGGCGTGGCACCGGCCTCTGGCGTTCACGGCCATTTTGCTGGTGTCTGCCGGCTTCTGCCTGTCGCAGGTGGGCCAGAAAGACGGCGCAGCCCTGCTCACGGTGGTGCTGGCCGTGGTGGCGCTGGGCGTGCCGGCCGTCTATTTCTGGACGTTCTTCCACTCCCTGAGCCTCCAAATCAAAAAGATGGGCCTGCCCCGCCCCTTCTACCGGCTGCTGCTGGACGACGAAGGACTGTCGGTCTGGATGGCCGGCGAGCAGGACAAGCCTGAGGCGAGCCGCAAGTATGCGTGGCACGATATGCATCTGGCCTACCGCACCCCCAACGCCATTTACCTCTATGTCCAGCAGAATCAGGCCTATCTGCTGAACGACAGCCTCGACGCCGCATGGAGCCTGCTGCAAGCCTCCCTCCCGGCAGAGCGCCTGCACGATATGCGATAAGAACGACAAAAGCCCATCGCGCAGCTGTGCGATGGGCTTTTTGCAACCTCTCAGTCTGCTTCGCAGACAGCTCCCCTATCGAGGGGAGCCTATTTGGAAATGGATTTGCAATACAAAAACAGGCAGCGCCGTGGAAAGGAGGAGAAAGCGGCGCTGCCTGTGTATGAGAACTCCTAAACATTTGCGGCTGCTAGGAGGTTGTTGGTAGTCTGTCCGCCGCCGTGGCTATTGCCTCGCATAGGTGGGGGACAGTATTTTTTTAGGGGCGCGGCACCCGCTGCGGGGCTGCGCATGAATCCTGCCTGCATGGCATTTATGGAAAGTCAAAAGCCGGAGATGGGGGATCTCGTTCTTGTCTTCCCGACTGCACCTTTATTGTACCGGATAAAAATGGAGTTTCTTTGAGTTAGTTTTGAACAATCTGCAAACAAGATGTGGAAAGTCTGAGGGCTTTCTTTTTCGTTCTGCTTGACATTCGGCACAGAACGATGTATTGTTAAGTTTATTATGAAATACCTATGAAATTCCTGCATTTTTGAGGGAGGAGACACTATGGCCGCACCGGCACAGCCGCAGCAGAAAAAGACCCTGCTCATGACCGAGGGCAGCATCTGGAAAAGCATCCTGCTCTTCTCGGTGCCGCTCATCCTGGGCAACCTGCTCCAGCAGCTTTACAACACCGCCGACTCCATCATCGTCGGCAACTTTCTGGGCAGCAACGCTCTGGCCGCTGTGGGTTCCAGCGGCTCGCCCATCTACCTGCTCATCGGTTTCAGTCAGGGCGTGGCCGTCGGCGCAGGCGTCGTCGTGAGCCAGTATCTCGGCGCAAAAGATAAAAAGGAAACGCGCATCGCCGTCCACACCTCGCTGGCCATCGCGGTCATTCTCGGCCTCATCCTGACGGTGGGCGGCATCGCCGTCAGCCGCAGCCTGCTGGTCTGGATGAACACCCCCGAAGAAGTCCTCGGTGACGCCGTGACTTATATGAAGCTCTACTTCGGCGGTGTGCTGTTCAGCGTCGTCTACAATATGGCGGCCGGCATCCTCAACGCGGCGGGCAACTCCCGCCGCTCGGTCATCTACCTCGCCTGCGCTTCCATCACCAACATCATCCTCGACCTGGTGTTCATCGCCGGGCTGAAGATGGGCGTGGCGGGCGCCGCCATCGCCACCGACATCAGCCAGCTCGTCTCCTGTGTGCTGAGCCTCCGCTTTCTGATGAAGGTGGACGCCGACTACAAGGTGGAGCTTTCCGCCATCCGGCCCGATCAGCGGATGACCTCCCGCATCATCCGCATCGGCCTTCCCACCGGCATCCAGAACATGGTCATCTCTTTCTCGAACGTACTGGTGCAGTCCAGCGTCAACAGCTACGGTGCCGCCGCCATGGCAGGCTTTGCGGCCTATATGAAAATCGACGGCTTCAACATCCTGCCTGTCACCAGCTTCAGCATGGCGGCGACGACCTTCGTGGGCCAGAACTATGGCGCAGGCAACCTCAAACGAGTGAAGAATGGCATGTGGGTCACGCTGGGCATGAGCGTGCTCTACACCCTCTGCACCGGCACGCTGCTGCTGGCGTTCCAGAATCCCATCATGCACCTGTTCACCTCCGACGAGACGGTGGTGGCCTTCGGGTGCAGCGCCATGCACTACTTCTGCCCCTTCTACTTCCTGTTGGCCATCCTCCACGGCATGGCGGGCGCAGTGCGCGGCACCGGCCGCAGCGTGCCGCCGATGGTGGTGCTGCTCATCTCACTCTGCCTCTTCCGTGTGGTGTGGATCCAGTTCGTCCTCCCCTTCTTTGCGGGCATCGAGGGCGTGTTCGTCCTCTACCCGGTGTCGTGGGCGCTGGGTGCCGTGCTGATGGCCCTCTACGCATGGAAAGGCAGCTGGATGACTTACGAGCATTCCTGACAGGAACCGGGAACCATTCCATTTTTCCATTCGCCTTTTGGGGACGTCTGTGGTATCTTATAGGTAAAGAAACAGCAAACCCGGTATCTCAGGAGGATTCATGCAGACAACAAAACCCGAAACCGCACAGCAGCGCCCCACCGGCGCACGAATGGCCCTGCTGATGCTTCTTTACTTTATCAAAATCGGCGCGTTCACCTTCGGCAGCGGATGGAGCATCATCGCCCAGATGGAGCGGGAGTTCGTGGACGAGCGCGGCTGGATGACCAAGAGCGACCTGCTGGAGCTCATCGCCGTGGGCAAGAGCCTGCCCGGCATCATGGTGGCGAACATCACTCTGCTCTTCGGCTATCAGATGGCCGGGGTGCTGGGCGGCATCTGCGCGGCCATCGGCCTGTGCATCCCCGCCGTCGTCACCCTTACCATCGTGACGGCCATCTACGACGCCATTAAAGATAACTACTGGGTCTGGTCGGCCCTCAAGGGCGTCCAGTGCGCCGTGGCCCCCATCATCGGCGGCGCGGCCATCTCCCTGGGCAAAGATGCTCTGACCAGCGCGATGCCCATCATCATCTGTGCCGCCGCCTTTGTGCTCTGTTACTTTACGTCCATCAGCAATCTGACGCTGGTGGCGGCCGGTGTGGTCATCGCGCTGGTCTGGATGGGGGTGAGCGAACATGGCCATGTTTGAGACCCTCGTTCAGCTCTTCGCCGCGTTTGCGAAGATCGGCTTCACCAGCTTCGGCGGCACCTCCATGATCCCCCTCATCATGGATGAAATGTCCTCCCATGGCTGGATGACGGACGCCGATTTGACGAACCTCATCGCCATCGCCGAGATGACCCCCGGCTCTCTGGGCGTCAACGCCGCCACCTTTGCAGGCACCAAGACTGCTGGGATGCCGGGCGGCGTCTTCGCGGTCCTGGGCGTTCTCAGCCCCACCCTGACGCTGACGCTTCTGGCGGCGGCATTCTTCCAGAAGTTCCGCACCAGCAGGGTGATGAGCTACATCATGAAAATCGTCAAGCCTGTCTGCATCGGCATGGTGCTGGGCGTGCTGGTGGGCCTCTGCCGCCAGACCTGCATCACCGAGGCAGGCGGCATCAGCCTGCCGGGCATCGCCATCGGCATCCTCTGCTTTGTGCTGCTCCAGAAATTCAAGCTCAGTGTGCCGAAGGTCATCGGCATCGCGGCGGTGCTGGGGCTGGTGTGCTTCGGGGTGTTTTAACCAGCTTTCCTTCAGCTCTTAGGCTCTCCCTTTGGGAGAGCTGGCGCATAGCGCCTGAGAGGGCAAGGCCGCTGACAAAAAGACAGTCCGCTTTGCGATAGCATCGCCCTGACAAAGCCTCTGTTTATCGCTATGCTGTACCACTTTCTCTCCGGGCTTGCCCTCTCCGTCACCTTCGGTGACACCTCTCCCAAAGGGAGAGGCATTCGCTCTGCTTAAAGCAAAAGCATCCGCAGCACCCTCGCCGGGTGTCTGCCGATGCTTTCTTTCTATATTATTCTTATTATTTTACCGCCAGCGGCGACGGCCTTATACTCACTTCTCCGTGGCAGAGCGCCTCGGTGCGGCCCCCTTCCCGCTGCACGATGAGCCGCCCGGCGTCGTCGATGGCCACCGCCTTTGCGGCGTAGCTCTCCGTCCCGGTGCAGACCGTGACCCAGTGGCCCGGCACAAAGCACCGGGCGCGGTACTCGTCCAGACAGTCGAAGGCCGGGCAGAGACCCAGCAGTTCCCGGGCGATGGCCCCGGCCAGCGCCGCCCGGCTCACCGGTGCAGGCCCGCCGGGGTAGAGACTGCCCGCGATGGGCCGCAGCTCCTCGGGCCAGTCCTCCGGGCGGGAGGTCAGGTTCAGGCCGATGCCCACCACCAGCCATTCCAGCTGGCCGCTCTCGATGTCGGCCCCGGCTTCCGTCAGGATGCCGCAGACCTTCTTGCCGTTATAATAGAGGTCATTGACCCACTTGATGCCCAAGTCCAGCCCGCAGAGCCGCTTCACAGCCCGGCAGACGGCCACCGCCGCGCTGACGGTGACGGCCTGCGCCTCGGTCATGGGCAGGCCGGGCCGCAGCACCAGCGAGAGATAAATGCCTTTCCCCGCCGGGCTCTCGAACCGCCGCCCCAGCCGGCCCCGGCCCGCCGTCTGCTGACTTGTCAGCACCATCGTGCCGTGGGGCGTACCCTCGAGGGCCAGCGTCTTGGCCGTGCGGTTGGAACTTTCCAGCTTGTCGTAGAGGTAGATGGGGGCGTCGTACTCCCCCACCGCCTCGGCGCAGAAGGGGTCGCCGCCCGCCAGCCGATAGCCCCGCCGGGGGGCGGCTTCCAGCGCATAGCCCTGAGCCGCCAGTGCAGCCGCAGCCTTATGGACAGCAGCGCGGCTCACACCCAGCTGCTGCGCCAGCTGCTGGCCGGAGATGCATTCGCCCTGGGCGGCGGAGAGCGCCGCCAGAAGTGCCTGTTTTGTGGCAGAGGCCATCGTGTTTTCTCCTTTGTGAGGTTTGATAAGGCCATTCTACCACATTTTCAAAGTTTTTCCCATGATTTTGCAGGTTTTGGCCCCACTGATTCGTATAGATAGACAGAGCGCTTGAAATGCCGGGCAGAAAGGAGGCGGAGAGCAGCCATTGAATGCACTGGAATTTGACAGGCTGGTACAGAAGTACCAGTCCCTGGTCTACACCATCTGCCGTCAGCTGGTGGCAGATGAGGGCTATGCGCAGGATCTGACGCAGGAAACTTTTCTCTCTGCATGGCGGAGCATGAACCGCTGTCCTGCCGGATACGAAAAGCAATGGCTGGCCCGCATCGCCTCCAACAAAGCCAAGGATTACTTACGAAGCGCCTGGGCGCGCCGGGTGAACACCCCCGGCGACAATGTGCTTGCACTTGAGGGCGCACCGCCCGGCAGCGAGCCGGAAGCGCAGGTGCTGGAAGCTCTGGGCGAAGAGGAGCTGACACAGCGCATCCTCGCTCTGCGGGAGCCCTACAAGACGCCCTGCCGCCTCATGCTGCTGGAACAGCACACCGCCGCCGAAGCCGCCCGGCTCTGCGGCAGGCCCCAGAAAACAGTGGAGGCGCAGGTCTTCCGGGCAAAAAAGATGCTGGCCGCGCAGCTGAGCGCCGCCGGAAAGGAGGGCTTTTGAGATGGAATTGTTCCGTGAAGACGGCTGTCTGAGCGACGAAGGGCTGCACGCCCTCACCGCCGGGCAGCTGGACGAGCTGGGACGGCTGGAAGCCGCCGAACATCTCGCCTACTGCGACAAATGCACCGACCGTTACACCGCACTTCTGACCGCCGACGCCCTCGCCGACCCGCCCCGGGATGTCCGCCGTACCGTGATGAGCACCATCTGGGTGCGGCTGATGCAGAGCACCTATGGCCGGGCTGCGGTGGCGGGCGTCGCCGCCGTGTTGGCGCTGACCATGTGGCGTACCGGAGCGCTGACCTTCGTCACCGACCACGGCAGCGACTTGCAGGCTCTCCTGCCCACAGTCCAGGTCACCCTGCCGGAAAAACAGCCCCCGAAGATTCTGCCCGAAAAGCTGGGCAGGCCCGTGACTTCCCGCCCCGGCGAGAACATCTATACCCGCGTTTCCTCTGTGCTGGAAAGCCTGCTGAACGCGGCAGAAAACATAAAATCATAAAACAAGGAGATCGTTATGCTGAAAAACGGATTTTTGACCTTCTGCTGTGCGTTTATCCCCGGCGCAGGCCAGATGTATCAGGGTTACATGAAGCGGGGCCTCTCCCTCATCCTCACGGCCTGTCTCATCGGGATGGTGAGCTCACTGCTCAACCCGGTACTGCTCCTGCTGGTGGTGGTGTGGATGTACAGCTTCTTTGACACCTTCAACCTCCGGGCGCAGATCATCGCGGACACCGCGCCGGAGGACGACTACCTCGTCCACTTCGACCCCCGCGACAGACGGCTGGCCCGGGCTCTGCTGGACAGCCACAAGCTGGTGGGCTGGCTGCTCATTGCCTTCGGTGCGCTCATCGCCTACCAGAACCTCATCATGAACACTCTCGGCGACCTCGTCTACCGCTGGGGCCACTCCTCCCCCGTTTTCCGCGCCCTCTATCTCGTCATGGACAGCCTGCCGGATGTGGTGGTCTGTGTGGTCCTCATCGTTTGCGGCGTCTGGCTGGTGAAAGGCCCCCATCCGGCCAAAAAGCCGGATGCTTCCAAGGATGTCCCCGAGGATGCCGATTTCTGCGAGTATCACGCCGACGAGCCGGACAACGCCGCTCTGCTCTCCTCTCCTGTGGTGAATGAAAACGAGGTGACGGATGATGGAACAGAACACGACGAATAAACCCCTGCGTCGGGTGGGCACCCTGACGCTGGGCGTCTGCCTCATCGCGGCGGGCACGCTCTTCCTGCTGGCCCGCTTCCTGCCCGGCCTGCCGTGGCTGGTCATCTGGCAGGTGCTGCCGGCGGCAGGGCTCATCCTGCTGGGGTGCGAGGTACTCTACTACTCGGCCCGGCCCGGCGCATGCCGGTGCGACTTCGGCTCGGTGGTGCTCTGCCTGCTGATGATGGGTGGGTGCTTCGGCGTCTCGACCCTTATGCTGCTGGCCCAGATGCTGGGCCGCGGCTGCACCATCCACCTGTGAATACAAGAAAGCCTGTGCAGCCGCCCGGCCCGGGAGGGTCTGCACAGGCTTTTTCGTTTGAAGAGAGAGGCTTACTGCACGCCGGTCAGCTCAGCCAGCTTGTGGTAGATCTCGGTGTTGTCGAAAACGCCGCGGAACTTCTCCGCGCCGACGCCCAGCGCATAGATGTTGACCATCGCGCCGGTGTGGGCATAGGTGGTGTGGTCCATGCCGGACTTGTGGTTGATGGTGTGGCAGATGGCCATGCTGAAGGGGATGTAGGTGCCGTACAGCTCATAATCCTGCTGGCTCATCTCCTTCTGGGAGGCAGCGCCGACTTCCAGCGTCCGCTCGTAGGCTTTGCGCAGATTCTCCACCTCGTAGTCGGTCAGCAGCAGCTTGCCTGCACTGGCAGCATCGGGGTCGGTGGGCAGGGTCAGGCCGAAGTTTGCCTTCACGTCGGCCATAGCGGCTTCGAAGGGAGTCTTGTTGGCGATGTAGCCCTTCACATAGGTGGAGTCGAACTTGGCGTAAGACATCTTCTGGTGGGTGAGGTTGGTCAGGAAGGTGTCGTAGTTGGTGGTCTTGTAGCCGATGGCCATGCCGCCGGTCTCGTGGTCGGCGGTGACAAGGATCAAAGTCTCGTTGGGGTGGGCATTGTAGAAGTCCACCGCAGCCTGCACCGCGTTGCTCATCTCCAGCACATCGTGGATGGAAGCGGCGGCATCGTTGGCGTGGCAGGCCCAGTCGATCTTGCCGGACTCGGTCATCAGGAAGAAGCCCTTCTTGTTGTCCAGCAGCTCGATGCCCTTCCTGACGTAGTCGGTCAGCTGCCACTCGCCTGCGGCGGCGTCCATGGCGTAGTTCATGGACTTGCCGTCGGCCAGAGCCTCGGCGATGATGAGGGTCTTGCCTGCACCGGCCTTGAGGGCGGCGGCATCTGCCTGACGGGTGACGACGTTGTAGCCGTTCTGGGCAGCGATCTCGTGGTTGTTGGGGCCGGTGCCGTCGCCGTTCACCTTCTGGAACTCGCCGCCTGCGAAATACTCGAAGCCGGAGACGGCCAGCTCCTTGCCGATGGCATAGTAGTTCTTACGGGTCTTCTGGTGGGCATAGAAGGCGGCGGGGGTGGCGTGGTCGATGTTGACAGAGGAGACGACGCCCACCTTGTAGTTCTTCTGGGCGTGGAGCTTCTCGGCGATGGTCTCATAGGGCACATCGCGGGTCCACGGACACATATTGATGACGCCGCTCTCGGTCTTGTGGCCGGTGGCGATGGAAGTGGCAGTGGAAGCGGAGTCGGGGCAGAAAGAAGTGCTGTCGTAGGTGGTCACGCTGCCCACCTCGGGGAACTGGGTGAAGCTCAGCTCGCCCTCGACGACAGCGCCGTTGTTCTCCACAGTACCCTTATAGAATCGGGCGGACTGTATCTGGGCCGTACCCATGCCGTCGCCGATGAAGAGGAAAACATACTTTGGTTTGCCGCCGAACACGCCCAGCAGTCCGTTCTCTTCCTCTGCTGCGTTGGCGGCATTGGGAGCAGCGGCGTTGGCAGCGGCAGGCGCTGCGGCCAGCATACCGGCGGCGGATGCAAAGGCACCGGCCTTCAAAAAGCTGCGGCGGGACATTTTATTCTCTTTCATGCGAAAGTCCTCTCTTTCCATGAGCCTCATGGCTCCTTCTCTCTTTTTCGATTTATCGGGAACGGCCTTATTCTACCGCCGCAGCCTCCCGGCCCGAAACCATGCGGACGCAAAATCGGCGTAAAACCCCGGCGGTGGCTTTGGGTCGTCTGTAAAAAAGAAGACTTCTGCTACGCAAAAAGCGCCCCTCCGGTAAAACGGAGGAGCGCTTTTGTATGTTGCAGGTCAATTATGCGTTGAACTTTTCCTCGTCCAGCAGGCCCTCGCTCTTGGCCACGCAGATGCTGGCGACAGCGTCGCCCACCACGTTCAGGGAGGTGACGAGCATCTCGATGGGGCGGTTGATGGCGAGGATGAGGGAGTAGGCCAGCAGGGCGCTGTCATTCACGAAGCCCGCGCCGGACAGGATGGTGAAGAGGATGACGGCCCCTGCGCCGGGGGCGGCAGGCGTCCCCACCGAGGCCAGCAGAGCCAGCAGAGCGACCACGACCAGCTGGGCGGGAGTAACGGTGTAACCGGCGCAGCCTGCGATGAAGACAGTGGCCACCACCTGCATGATGGCGGTGCCGTCCATGTTGATGGTCATGCCCAGAGGCAGGACGAAGGAGGCGATGGACTCATCGACGCCGAAATCCTCGGTGCTGACCCTGATGTTCAGGGGGAGAGTGGCTGCGCTGGAAGAGGTGGAGAAGCCGAAGACGGCCACGTTGGCGATCTTCTTAATGAAGGTGATGGGGTTCTGCTTTGCGCCCAGCGCCACCACCAGAGGATAGGCCACCAGCAGGAAGACGAAGAGCAGGACCACCGTGACCACCACATACACCAGAGCGGGCTTGAGGTAATCAATGCCGTAGATGGCGAAGGTGCGGGTCAGCAGCACGAAGACTGCAAAGGGCGCGAAGTTTGTGACGACGAAGTTCAGGAAGACCACCACCACGTCGTTCACCTCGCCCAGCAGGCGGCGGAGGGTGGAAGTACGGCTCTCACCCAGCACATTCATGCTCAGGCCCACAGCCACCGCGAGGAAGACGGAGGAAAGAACAGCATTGTTGCTGCCGAAAGCCGTGACGATGTTGGAGGGGATGACATTCAGCACCACGTTCAGGGGGTTGGAACCGGTGGAGCCGGCGGCTTCCGTCAGGCCCTCGATGTGAGCGTTGAAGAGGCCCATGGAATAGGTGGCGTAGCCCACGCATCCGGCCAGTGCCAGCGCCATAAAGGAGCAGAGCAGGAACCAGAAGAGGGTCTTGGCCGAGATGCGGCCCATGGTGCGGGTATCGGCGATGCTGCCGATGGCCAGCGCGATGGAGGTGAAGACCATCGGGATGATGACCAGCTGCAGTGCTTTGATGAAGAGCTGGCCGATGATGTAGAAGAGGCCGAGCGCACGTTCCGCGCCCTCTGTGGTGATGTCCTGGAAGAGCAGGTCGTTGATGGTCTGCCAGATGCCGCTGTTGCCGGAAGCCACGAGCTTTTCGCGCAGCATCATAAAGGCAAAGCCTGCCGCCAGACCGCAAACCAGAGACACTGCCATCTTTCTTGCCAGTGCCGCGCCGCTGTTCTTATTTTTTTCCATACGATTTTCCTCACTTTTGTCCATTTCCCAGTGTGTTTCGGTCACATTCGACCTATCCTACCACGGCAAACTATTGGACGCAAGAGAAAAATCGGCTTTTCAGGCGATTTTTTCGCAAAAGTACGACGCATGAAAATTTGATGCAAAAATTACATTTTGGATAAAAGGCCAAAAGAAAACCTCTCCGTCACGCCTACGGCGTGACGGAGAGGTTTGATCTTATGTATTGTCTGCGCCCAGCTCTGCGGCTTCCAGCACCTTGATGCCTTCGGCCTCGAACGCGGTGCGCAAAGCCTCGGCAAAGCCGGGGCGCGGCACCTTGTTCTTGACGCAGAGGGTGATGATGCCATGCAGGCTGGTGCATTCCAGACCGATGGAAGCGCCGTCTGCCGGCACCCAGATCTGGAAGTCCTCGATGTACCGGGTCAGTTCCGGGCTGGACGGGGCGAAGGGGTCGCCCAGATAGCTCACCCAGAAGTCCGCCGGAAAGCCGCTGATGTACTCGCCCATCTGGAAGATGCGCTTTTTGATGCTGAGGCTGGCTTTCTGCTGGTAGACCCGGTAGACCCAGCCCATCTGCTCCGCAATACGGAACAGTTTTCGCTCAGCGGAAAGGTTCTCTTTCAGGTCAGCGTCCACGCCCACGGCCACTTCGGCCAGCGGGGCATCTGCCGTCAGCGGCAGCTTGCGCTGGAAGGATGCCACGCAGTTGTAGAGGGCGTTCGGCGCACCCAGCGCGTCGCGGGCGTCTGTCGAGTAGCTGTAGAGCACCTCGTCCTTGTCCAGATACGCCCGCACCGCCTTACAGAGCAGGGCCATGAGGGTACTGAAAGGCTTGACGCCGCAGCGGAGGGCGGCGTCCACAAGCCCCGCCTTTTCCAGCCGGATGCGGCAGCAGGTGGGCGTCTCTTCAAAGGTCTGCACCACGGGGCGCTGCATATCGTTGGCCACCTGACTCTCGGGGTACTTTGCAAGGATGTCCTCGATGTCGTAGGCAGGGTCCGTCTCAAGGGTCTGGCCCTCGAAAGCCGTGCCGTACCGCAGGTTGCAGTAGAACTGCAGCACCATGGTCAGGAAGGGTGCTACGCCCCGGCCATCGGCCAGAAAGTGGAACCAGTCAAAGTAGACGACTTTCCCCTCATAGCTCAGGGCAACAGTAAAGCCGTTCTCGTCCGGAAATTCGGGCTTTGCGCTGCCCTGCCGCACCGGGCAGGGGGCGTCCGACGGCTCGAGGTGGAGCAGCTTTTTCTCCCACACCGGCTTCTGGAAATAGTAGGGAGCCTTTGCCCGGGCCGCATCCAGAGCCTGCTGCAAAAGCGCACCGTCCACAGCATCTTTCAGCGTGACCTGATAGCGGCAGTTGACCATGTTTTCGCGGTAATAGTAGACGATGCCCTGAAAAACAGAACGCTGTTCGGCATCCATTCCTTATTCCCCCGCGTGTGCGGCCAGATAGTCGGCCAGATCGCTGACGGTGACGAAGTTGCGCAGCTCCTTTTCGGGGATGCGCAGGCCGAAAGTCTCCTCCAGGTCGGCGACGACGGTCAGGATCTCCATGGACGACAGGTCCAGGTCGTCCATCAGGACGCTGTTCTCGTTGACATCCTCGGGGGAAATCTCTGCAACATCTTCCAGAATTGCAAGGATCTGGGACACGATCTCGGTTCTTTCCATAGTTTGAATCTTCCTTTCGTAGTTCCATTAAAGGCGGCTGCGGCTCTTTTCCAGTATTCCGCAGCCTGCCCGGTTTATTCTTACTTGCGCAGCAGCTTGCCGGTGCCGGTACGGGGCAGAGGCTCGGTGCTGAACTCCACGGCGCTCATCCGCTTGTAGAGCGGCAGGGTGCGGTTGGTCTCGGTGATGAAGTCGCGGACGGTCTGCTGGTCGGCCTCGCCGCAGTAGATGACGGCACAGATCTTCTTGCCCTTCTCCCTGACGATGCATTCCTTGACGGCCTCGCACTTGGACAGCAGATTTTCCAGTTCTTCGGGGCTGACGTTCTCACCGTTGTCGAGGATGATGATATTCTTCTTGCGTCCGGTGATGTAATAGAAGCCGTCCTCGTCCACACGGGCCAGGTCTCCGGTGTGGAACCAGCCGTCGGCGTCGAGGACTTCTGCGGTGGCCTCGGGGTCCTTGTAATAGCCCAGCATGACGCAGCCGCCGCGGATGCAAATTTCGCCCGTCTCGTCCAGCTTGTACTCGGCGTGGTCGTCGGGCTTGCCCACGGCGCGGATGTGCTTTTCGTCCTGCTCGTAGTTGATGATGCCGTCGCCGCAGGTCTCGGTCATGCCGTACACCTGAGTGATCATCATGCCCTGCTGCGCCAGCTCGGCCAGCATGGCACCATCAAACATGGCAGAGGAGCCACAGGGGTTCCAGATGCCGTTCAGGCGGGCGCGGCGGCCCCGCTTGACGTCTTTGTAGATGGCTTCCATCAGCATGGGAGCCACAGCGATGGCATCGCTGTGCATCAGGCCGAGGTCGCGGTAGAAGTCGCGGATGTCGGCGGAGAGGTTCAGCGCCCAGCCCTTGCAGGCCCAAACGAAGAGGCAGATGAATGTACCCAGATGGAACAGGGGCAGGATGGCGAAGTTGCTCAGGACGTCGTTTTTGTCCTCGGGCATATGCTCGTGCTTATAGTTCAGCATGGCGTCGCCGAATTTGACCTGGCACTCCACAGTGGTAAAAAAGTTGCGCTCCGAGAGCATGACGGCCTTGCTGCGGCCGGTGGTGCCGGAAGTGAACATCAGCACCATCAAATCATCATGGCCCACGCAGTCAACAAGCTCTGCAGGCGCGCTGTCCTTGAAGGCGTCCATCGGGCGGAGTTTATCGCCGTAGGCGGCCTCGATGTCGGGGCGGCAGCCATAGTCGATGCCGTCGTTGACGATGAGGGAAGGCTCGACAAGGCCCAGCTCATATTCCAGCTCGGGCCAGGTCTTTTTCTGGTTGATGGTCACGACGACTGCCCCGGCGAGGATCGCGCCGAAGCTGTTGACGCCGTACTCATAGCAGTTGCGGCTCATGATGCCGACACGCTTGCCCTTGATGTCGGGGATATTCTCCTTAAAATAAGTAACGGCCCTGCGGATGTCCTGCACATACTGGGCGTAGGTCTTTTCCACCACAGTCTTGCCATCGGCGGCCACATAGCGGAAAGCCACCCGGTCGGGGTACTGCTTCGCCATGACGTCCGTGATGAGCTCATATACAGTATTTATCATTTTTGTCGCTCCTTGCTGTTTTTCTTTATTGCAGCGAAACGCCGGCAGCTGACATTTTCTGCCTCAGAGTAATAATACCTGTTTCGACAGAGAAATGCAACCACGCGGCGTATCCTTTTCACGGTTTCTTTTTACTTGTTACTTCCGCAGCAGCTTCCCCAGAGCGTTGCGGGGCAGGGGCTCAGCGGTGAACTCCACGGCACTGATGCGCTTATACAGCGGCAGGCTGCGGTTCACCTCGGTGACGAAGGCTCTGACCTCTTCCTGCTTATCCTTAGGGCAGCAGATGACGGCACAAATTTTCTGGCTCTTCTCCTTCACGATGCACTCGGTGATGGCCGGGCAGAGGGCCAGCTTCTTTTCCAGCTCTTCGGGGCTGACGTTCTCGCCGCTGGCGAGGATGATGAGGTTCTTCTTGCGGCCGGTGATGTAATAGAAGCCTTCCTCATCCATCCGGGCAAGGTCGCCGGTGTGGAACCAGCCGTCGGCGTCGATGACCTCTGCCGTGGCCTCGGGGTCCTTGTAGTAGCCCAGCATCACGCAGTCGCCCTTGATGCAGATCTCGCCGGTCTCGTCCAGCTTATACTGAACGTGGTCGTCGGGCTTGCCCACGGCACTCATCTGCTTTTCGACCTGCGTAAAGTTCAGGATGCCGTCGCCGAAGGTCTCGGTCATACCGTAGCACTGGTTGACGACGAAGCCGTTCTGGGCCAGCTCCAGCAGCATCCTTGGGTCGAGGGCAGCGGAAGAGCAGCACAGGTCCCACAGGCCGTTCAGACGGCTGACGCGGCCACGCTTCATGTCGTTGTAGATGGTCTCCACCAGCATGGGAGCCGAGGCCATGACATCGCTGTGCATCAGGCCCAGGTCGCGGTAGAAGTCGCGGATGTCGCCGCAGAGGTTCAGGGCCCAGCCGGCAGGCGGGTAGGACATGACGCAGACGAAGCAGGCCATGTGGAAGAGGGGCAGCAGGGTCATATGGCTCAGCGGCAGCTTCTGGCCTGCCGGGAGGCGGTTGGTGATCCAGTTCTCTGCCACCTCCGAATAGGTGTGCAGGCTGGCGCACATATTCCGCTCCGAGAGCATGACGCCCTTGCTGCGGCCGGTGGTGCCGGAGGTGAACATCAGCATCATCAGATCATCGTGGCCCACGCAGTTGGTCAGCTCGCCGGGGGCAGTATCCTTATAACAGTCCATGGGGCGGAGCTTCGGGCCGTAGGCGGCTTCCAGCTCGGCGCGGCAGCCATAGTCGATGCCGTCGTTCAGGATGAGGGCAGGCTCCACGAGGCCCAGCTCATATTCCAGCTCCTCCCAGGTCTTTTTCTGGTTCAGAGTCACGAGGACGCCGCCGGCGAGGATGATGCCGTAGGACGCCACGCAGAATTCATAGCAGTTCCGGCTCAGCAGAACGATGCGTCGGCCCTTGATGTCCGGCACTTCGGCCTTGAGATAGGCCGTCATCCGGCGGATGTCCTGCGCATACTCGCGGTACTTCTTCTCCACGACAGTCTTGCCATCCTCGGCCACATAGCGGATGGCCACATGATCGGGGAACTCCTGCTCCATGCAGCGGGTCACCATGTCGTATACGCCTGCGGGTACTTTGATGTATTCAGCCATCGGTCTTTCTCCTTTTTTGTCAAATTTTCAGCTCTGCACTTTTTTATTTACCTTCCAGAGTCATTCCGAATCTCTGGCATTTCGAGGAAAACTTTGGCACGGCTCCTCATGGCAACAGTATACCGCAAGCAGAGCGCAAACGCAAGATTTAATTGCACAAATATGCAACTTTAGCTTGCATTCGATTTGTGCAGGCAGATGTAATTCTTTCCTTTTGTTGCGATGTGCGAAAAGCTGTGATACACTTTTTTTCGTCAGGACGAAACTTCACCCGGAGGTCGAGTCCTTATCAAATTGACAGCAAGCCCAAAAAGCATTATACTGTTTATATCATTTGGCAAAAAAGCTCCCCGCCGAGCTTCATATTTTTATTTATCGCGCCTAAAACACGGCCTTCCGGGGCCTCCGGGACGAATGGCGCACAAGGAGGACCCTTTTCATGGAAGGCACCAAGCCCCGCACTGTAAGCAGCCTTGGCATGTTCGACCTGCTGAAAGGCATCGGAATGCTGGCCATCGTCTTTGCCCACACGGCAGAGCTTTACCCCCTCGGCACCAACGACGTCACCCCTTTCGCGTTCGCGCTGTTCGCTTACCGCGAAGCGCTGATGGCCGCCTTTTTTATTGCCAGCGGCTACGGCTTCCGCAAGCGCTCCATCCGCAAATGCATCGAGCAGCAGCTCAAGACCCTGTTCAAGCCTTATCTTTATACTGCACTGGCCACCACAGTGCTCCACGCTTTCATTCACCACGCAGCTTTCGGCTCGTGGGATGCTGCCATCTCAGAATCGGCCAAGGTCTTAGGCGGTTTCCTGTTAGGCCTGCCCCACACGGCCACTTACTTCGGGCAGCAGTTTTTCTCCTGCGGACCCATGTGGTACTTAGTGGCTCTGATGCTGGCGTGGGTGCTTCTGGACGTGCTGCTCGAGATCTTCCCCGAGCGGTACATAACCCCCGCAGTCGTCGGCGTCACCCTGCTTGGCTGGGGCGTCACGCTGGTGTGGGAGGCTCCTTTCTGCATCGCACAGGGCATGGTGTCGCTGCCCTACCTTTACATCGGCTATCTGGCCAAGAAGCGCCGCCTTTTCGAAACTCCCCTTTCCGGCAGAGCCAAGGCCGGCCTCATCGCGTCCGCGCTGGGCGTCGTCGCGGGCGTTTTGCTGACCCAGAGCACCGACTGTGTTTCGATGGGTGAGTGGACGATGGGGCCGCTGAGCATCCTGCTGGATGGCGCAGTGGGCTACGGCATCATCCGGCTCTTTTTGAAATGGCAGCGCCGAGTGGACGGCCCCATCTCCCATGCCATCGAGTGGGTGGGCCGGCGCTCGCTCTTCATCTTCTGCATCCACACTGTGGAGCTGACGGCCATCCCGTGGTATCTGATGGCGGCAAAGTATGCTGACCATCCGGTGCAGGGGATGCTGCTGCAGTTCGTGTTCTCGCTTGTGTCCATCTTCGCCGTCACCGAACTTCTGATGCGCCGCAAAGAGCTTGGCCGGAAGCTTCGGGGCGGCAAGCCTGCGGACAAGCCCCGGCAGCGGAGCAAGACCCGCCGCTATGCGGCAAAACACTGAAATTCCCGCGCTTTGGTATCCAGCCATTTTGAGGGCAGACTATAGTTACTTTTGATGCATGGGCTTGCAGCGCGGGTTGTACGCCTTGCGATAAATCGGAGGAGGCCCCGGTAATGATGAACGAAACTCCTGAAGCGGCTCTGCGCAGCCGCATTGCGGACCTTGAACAACAGCTCAAACTTGCAGACGAAGGCACTTCGCGGCTGGCCCAGCGCTGCCTCGAGCTGGAAAAACAGCTGCAGACCTTCTATGCTGCCCACCCCCAGAAAGAGAGGCAGACCGACTCACCTGCTCTGGTGCAGCCGCTGCTTTACTATGATGCCGGGTTCGGCTTTTCCCAGAAAGACACCGTTAAAGCCCCGGACTACGAATACGACGAGCTGAACGGCATGGTGACAGCGACCTTTGAGCTGCCGGAGACCGCGTTCAATCTCCGTCTCGACCCCGGCGAACTGCCCTGCTGCATCACCGATTTCGTCTTCTCGGATGACCGCATCCTCTGCCGCCCGGTGAACGGTGTGCCGCTCCACGGCGACGGCATCCTGTTCCTCAACGACGACCCGAATTTCATGCTGGATGGTCTGAACCGTTTCCCCGCCGGGATGGAGCTGGGCGTGAGCTACTGCTACTTCCCGCTGGAGCCGCTGGCTGACGACCCATTGTTCGCCGCCGTTCTCGAGGGCGTACAGTATTTCCAGAAGACCCGCGTCTGCGAGCAGAAGCACCTTGACCAGCTGGAAAAGACTACGGCTGACCAGAAGCAGACCATCGAGGCCCTGCAGAAGAATCTCTCCGAGCTGCATCAGGCCAACGCCGAGCTGAGCGCCCGGAGCAAAGCCTACGAGAGCTCGCTGGAAAACGTCCTCTCTTCCAGCAGCTGGAAACTCACGCAGCCCCTGCGCCGCCTGCTGGGGCTGTTCCATCGCAGCCATTGAGCCTGCCTGCGGAGAGGAGGATACGATGTACAGCAGTTATACCACTCTGCAGCGGGTTCAGCTCGCCAAACAGGAATATCTCGACACCCAGGAAGTTTTTCTCGGCGTCTATGCGCCGGGGCGGAACGCCGCCCTGAAAGCTTCCCTGCAGGACCAGCTCCACCGCAAATTTTTATTGACGGACAGCCTCCGCCCCGAAGCCCTCGGCAGCGCCGTCGGTGTGCTTCTGGTCAGGGAAGACCTTTTCCTGATGCCCACGGCCCTTTCCTGCTTTGCGGACGCACTGCGCAGCGGCGCAGACTACGTCACCAGCGACGCCGTCTTCGGCTACTCGGGCGTCACCACCCTCTACCACAGTCAGGGCTTTGCAGCCTGCCCGGGCTGCGCCCTCGTCTCCCGGGAGCTGCTGCGCCGCTGTCAGGCGGAAGCCCGCGACCCGGAAAATCCCGTCGAACTGCTGACGCTGGCGGCGAAGCTCAGCCGCAGCCACGTCTGCCTCCCGCTGGCGCTGGCCCACTATGAGCGGGACATCTGCGCCGAAGACGTCTGGTCTGTAAAGGGGAAGCGCGTCTTTATCATGAGCCACCTGCTGGACATGACCGGTGCGCCCATCGTGCTGGTGAGCGCCGTGCCGGTGCTGCGCAGCATGGGCTACGAAGTGGTCGTCCTCGGCCCTGAGGACGGCGGCTCCATGCCGCTCTTCCTCGAGGCGGGCGCTACCGTCATCACCCGCAAGGGCTGTGTCCAGTCGCCCCTGCTCTGGGGGCTGGCCCTCTGCGCCGACCTCGTTCTGGCCAACACCGTCGTGGAGGCCCGGGCCGTCCGCGCCCTGAGCGGTGCGCGGGTGCCGGTGCTCTGGTGGCTCCACGATGCCTTTGCAGGCTACCCCCACATCGCCCACCAGATCCCCAGAGAGCTGGGCGAAAACATCCGGCTCTACTCCGTCGGCAGCCACGCCGCCAACGCCATGCACTCGGTGCGGCCGGAGTTCAACATCCGGCCCCTCATCTACGGCCTGCCGGACTACGCCGCCGAGAAGTTCTCCCACTACGATTTGAGCTATGCGGGCGGGCGGCCTCTGTTCGCCACCGTGGGTTCCTTCGAGAACCGGAAAGGCCAGGACATCTTCTGCAAAGCCATCCGGCTGCTGCCGCCTGAGACCATGAAGAAGGCATCCTTCCTCTTCGTGGGCAAGGCCGCAGAGGCTGAGATGATGGACGCCGTGCGGAGCCTGACCGCTGACTGCCCCGACAACGTCTTTTACGTCAAGCGGCTCACCCGCGACGAGATCAAGAGCCTGATGGCCCAGTGTACCTGCCTCGTCTGCGCCTCCCGCGACGACCCCATGCCTACTTTCGTCACCGAGGGCCTTATCTTCGGCAAGCCCGCCATCGTGTCGGAGCACACCGGCACTGCCGGGCTCATCACCGAGGGCGTGGACGGTTTCGTCTACGAGGACGACGACCCCGAAAAGCTGGCCGAGCGGCTGGCCTGGGCCATCGAGCACCCGGAAAAGCTTGCCGCCATGCGTCCCGCCTGCCGTGAGCTTTACGAGAGTCATTACTCCAAACAGGCGTTTTCCGACAGTTTGCAACAGGCTGTAAAGGAACTCACCGGCGAATAAGCTCCCCGTTCTTTATCACTCTGCCGAAACTGAGGCAAAAAATTTGGCAGTTGTTCACAAACACATCTCCGGACTGTGATATACTCTCCTAAGAGTTTATCCCAGTCCGTTTTTGTTGAAATTTGAAAGGAGTCTCCGCATGAGTTCGTCCGCCTCCCCCGCCCCTTCGCGCCGAAAGACCCTGCTCTCGCTGGGCGTTCTGGCCCTGCTGACCGGCATCGTGGTGTTCATCTTCCGGGAGCACTGGGCCGAGATCTCCGAGGCGCTGAGCCGGCTCACCCTCGGGCAGGGGCTTCTGGCACTGGCCGTGGGCCTGAGCTACCCGCTTCTCGAGGGCGTATCCAGCTGGCTCATCGTCCGCAGCCGCCTGCCCCATTTCCCGCTGCGGCAGGGCATCGACAACGCATGGATGGGGACCTTCGGCAATGTGGTGGGCCTCGGCGCAGGGTCGGTGCCGTTTCAGACGTGGTATCTCCACCGGCGCGGGCTGGACGTCGGCCCCGGCGTAGGGCTGATGACCCTGCAATACGTCTTCCACAAGACAGCCGTCCTGCTTTACGCCACCGTGCTGCTTCTGGCGGGCCGTCCCTGGATGGCGGCCCACTCCGACGGCGTGCTGCGGTATCTGCCCGGGGCCTACGCTGTCGTGGCGGGCGTCATCGTGGGGCTCATCGCCCTCTGCGCCCTGCCGGTGGTGCAGCGTCTGGCCCGGTGGCTGCTGCATTTTCTGCCCGACACGGGCCGCTGGGCCGAGCGCCGGGAAAGCTGGCTCAAGCAGCTGGACACCCTGAGCACCGAGAGCCGCCATCTGCTGGCAGACAAGCCCCGCTGTGCCGCCATTCTGGGCGCACATCTCGTAAAGCTGTTCCTGCTCTTCTGCCTGCCCTGGATGGGGCTGCGGTTCATGGGGCTGGATACCGGACTGGCCTTCTGGCAGGTGCAGCTTCTCACGTCGCTGACCCTCTTCGTCTCCAACGCCCTGCCCAACGTGGCGGGCATGGGTTCGGTGGAGACGGCCTTCCTGCTGGTGTACAGCAGCTTCTTCCCCGATGCTTCGTCCATGAGCCTGCTGATGTTCTACCGGCTGGCCAGCTATTACGCCGTGTTTGCGGCAAGCGCCGTCGGCTTTGCGCTGGCGCAGCGGCGGCTGAACCGCAGATGACTTTGTGAATGTTTTATTTCATTTTGGTAACAGTTCTTACTTCATTGTGCATTCTGCGTATAAATCTCTTGATTTTTTAGGCAAAGTAATGTATAATAAACCCCTGTTGGCTGTCCATCGCGGACAGTCCGATTCAAAAATCAAGGAGTACATTTTTCATGAAACTGAACAAGATCTGTGCTGCCTCTGCCGTTCTGGCACTGGCTGTTGCTCTGACCGCCTGCGGCGGCTCTGCTTCCACTGCTGCTTCCAGCACTGCCTCTTCTGAGGCCGCTTCCTCCGTTGCTGCATCTTCCGAGGCAGCATCTTCTGAGGCAGCATCTTCTGAGGCTGCTGCTGAGAGCGCAGAGTACACCGTTTACAACACCACCGGTTCTACCGTCTCCGAGCTGTACCTGTACGAGGCAGGCTCTGAGGACAAGGGCGAGAACCTGGCTGGCGAGGCCGGTCTGGCCGACGGCGAGAATGTCGTCATCACCCGCGATGTCGAGGCCGACAAGCAGGGCGACATGACCTATGTTCTCGAGTTCACCACCGAGGACGGCAGCACCCAGAGCTTCGAGACCCTGCACTACGAGACCACTCCCATCTCTCTGAAGAGCGTGGACGCAGCTGCTGGCGCTACCCCCATCGCATTCGATGCTCCTGAGCAGTAAAAATCAGCTCATAACGAAGAAAACGGCAGGTTCATTGAACCTGCCGTTTTCTTATTCTATCAAATTCAGCCCTTCATGGGGACAAAGCCCACGAGGTCCTTCACGACCTCGCCGCCGATGATGAGGCCCACGACCGACGGGACAAAGGCATTCGAGCCGGGAACAGAGCGGCGGATGGTACACTTGCGCTGGGTACCCGGAGGGCAGATGCAGTGGTGTTTGCAGCTGATGGAGTCATCCTCGATGGGAGTCATGACAGGCTCCCTGGAGTAAACGACTTTCAGGTGCTTGATGCGGCGCTTGCGGCACTCGGTGCGCATGACCTTGGCCAGCGGGCAGACGGAAGTCTTATAAATATCCGTGACCTCGAAGCGGGTAGGGTCCATCTTGTTGCCTGCACCCATGGAGCAGATGATGGGGACGCCAGCCTCCTTGCACTTCATGACCAGCGCAATTTTACCGGTGACCGTGTCGATGGCGTCCACCACGTAGTCGAACTGGCTGAAATCGAAGCTGTCCTGCGTCTCGGGGCCAAAGAAGGTCTTGTAGGTGGTGACCCTGATGTTGGGGTCGATGTCGTGGACGCGCTCTTCGGCCACATCCACCTTGAACCTGCCCACCGTCTTGTGGGTGGCGATGATCTGGCGGTTCAGGTTGGTGAGGCAGACTTTGTCGTCGTCGATCAGGTCGAGAGCTCCCACGCCGCTGCGGGCCAGCGCCTCGACGGTGTAGCCGCCCACGCCGCCCACGCCGAACACGGCTACGCGGGAATCGTGCAGTTTGGTCATTGCTTCCGCGCCCAGCAGCAGCTGGGTGCGGGAATACTGGTCTTGCATATCATTTCTCCTTTAGGTTCTGCTTTTTACAGTCACGGGCTTGCCCTCTCAGTCACCTTCGGTGACAGCTCTCCCAAAGGGAGAGCCAGAATGCAGCGGTCAGGCAATAGGCTCCGGCGCGAAGCGCCTGAGAGGGCCGGGCCGCTCCCCCTTATCCCTTCGCCACCTGTGTAATGGTGCCGCCTCCGAGGACGACATCGCCCTGATACAGCACGACGGCCTGCCCCGGGGTGGGGGCGCGCTGAGGCTGGTCAAATTCCAGACGGAAGCTGTCCGGCCCTGCCGGGTAGACGGTGGCAGGCTGTTCGGTCTGATGATAACGGGTGCGGGCCGTCACCCGCAGGGGGCCTTTCAGCTCCGGGATGGCGATCCAGTTCACTTCGTTCGCATAGACGATGGTATCGAACAGCTCCGACTCCGGGCCGACCGTGACGGTGTTGGCCTGCATATCCTTGGCGCAGACGTAGACCGGTGCGCCCATGGCGAGGCCCAGGCCCTTCCGCTGGCCGATGGTGTACCGCACAGCGCCGTTATGGGTGCCTACCTTTCTGCCGCCGACATCGAGGAAATCGCCCGCCGGGTAGTGCTTGCCGGTGAAGTCCTCCATAAAGCGGGCGTAGTCGCCGTCCGGCACGAAGCAGATGTCCTGACTGTCGTGCTTGCGGGCGTTCACGAAGTGCTGCTGCTCGGCGATGGCGCGCACTTCGCTCTTGTGCAGACCACCCAGCGGCAGGCGGACATGAGCCAGCTGCTCCTGCGTGAGGTTGTAGAGCACATAGCTCTGGTCTTTGTTCTCGTCCAGACCCTTTTTGAGCAGCCAGCGGCCCGTGGCCTCGTCCTGCTCTACCCGGGCATAATGGCCCGTGACCACATGATCCAGTCCGTGCGCTTCCGCCCAGCGAAGCAGGTGATCGAACTTCATATATTTGTTGCAGTCGATGCAGGGATTGGGCGTACCGCCGGCCTCGTAGACCCGGATGAATTTGTCGATGATCTTTTCCTGAAAGTCTGCCGTAAAATCCAGCACCTCGTAGGGAATATCCATTGCATAGGCCACCTCGGCGGCGTCCTCAATGTCCCGCTCCGAGCAGCAGGTGTGCAGACCCTCGGTGTTCACGGCCTCGTTGCGGGTGAGACGCATGGTGACGCCGGTGCAGTCGAAACCGTCCCTCTGCATGAGCCATGCCGCCACCGAGCTGTCTACACCGCCGCTCATGGCGATGAGCGCCCCGGGGCGGCGGGAAGTGTTCTGTGTTTCTGTCATTCTGTTCCTCTTCCGTTATAACATACTAAAACAGTAGTATAATACTACCGCAGCTTCTTTCTCTTGTCAAGACGCAGAAAATTTGGCCGCAAAGGCCAGAAGTTCCGCTTTTTCGTTGGGCAGCCGCCCGGTGATGACCTCTTCCAGCAGCGCTTCCAGCGCGCGGCGCAGGCCCGGCCCGGGCGCGACGCCCGCCGCCATCAGATCGCGGCCATTCACGGCCAGCTGGGAGACGCGGCAGCAGGCGTTTTGGGCGGTCAGCGTCTCGGCCTCTTTTTGCAGGGCGGTAAATTCATCTTTTCTTTCCGGTTGAAAAGCGCTCCAAAGGGCAGTCAACTGCTGCACGGTGTGGAGGCAGTATTTGCCAAGAAGTCGTTTGGCTTGAAGCGGCAGCGCAGGAGTGCGGGGAGCTTTCTCCTTCACAAGTGTTGACACTCCATCTATCACAGCATTGGAGCATTTCAAGCGTTTCAGCGCCTTTCGTGTTCCATCCTCCCCCAGCGGCAGAAGCAGCGCCGCCCAGCGGGTGGTCACTTCCTCTGCTCCTGCCGGAAGAGCATCTATGATCTCACGGGCTTCCGACAGATCGTCGGGCGGCAGTTCCGGCAGGACGAAGGCCAGCACTTCCGGCTCCAGATACGCCCCCGGCTTCGGGGCAGACAGAAGCTTGTTCAGCTCTTCTTCGATGCGCTCCACCGACACGCAGTCGAGGTGGGCGGCCAGCTGCTTCGCCGCCGCTTCGGTGGCCTCGTCGATCACAAAACCGAACCGGGCCGCAAAGCGGTAGAGACGCAGGATGCGCAGAGCGTCTTCTTCAAAGCGGCGCAGCGGCTCACCGACGGCCCGCACCACGCCCCGGGCCAGATCTTCCTGCCCGCCAAAGGGGTCGCACAAGCCCTCTTCGGCGCTGTAGGCCATGGCGTTGATGGTGAAGTCCCGCCGGGCCAGGTCCTCCCGGACGTCTGGTACAAAGGCCACGCTGTCGGGGTGGCGGCCATCGGAATAACTGCCCTCAGTGCGGAAGGTGGTGATCTCGTAGAGCCTGCCGTCCCGCTTCACGGTCACGGTACCATGCTGCAATCCGGTAGGGATGCACTGCTTTTCTCCGAACAGCTCCATCACCTGCTCCGGGCGGGCGGCGGTGCAGAGGTCCCAGTCGTGGGGCGCAAGGCCCAGCAGACTGTCCCGGACACAGCCGCCCACGGCGTAGGCCGCAAAACCTGCCCGGTGCAGCGCGTCCAGCAGGGCGGAGGCGCCGGGTTCTATGGTGATGTTCATTCTTCGGCCTCCTCATATTGCAGGGTGATGCTCTTGCCGTCATAGCCGCACTCTGCCGCCGGGAAGAGGCTCTGCGCCTGGGCCAGCTCTTCTTCCGGGTCGGTGATCATGGGTGAATAGTGGACGAGCCAGAGCCGCTTTGCGCCCGCTTTGGCGGCGAGGGCTGCGCTCTGCCCGAAGGTGCTGTGGCCGTACTGTTTGGCCTGCGCGGCCTGCTCCGGCAGAGCATAGGTGGAGTCGCAGAGCAGAAGGTCCGCACCCGCTGCGGCCTTTTCCAATGCCGGACAGGGGGCGGTGTCGCCCGAGAAGACAAAGCTCAGCCCCTGCCGGGCCGGGCCGAGGACGGCTTCCGGCTGGATGACACGTCCACCGTCCAGCGTGATGCTCTCGCCGTGCTGGAGCGTCTTCCACTGCTTTACCGGTACGCCCAATGCCCGCGCCTGTTCGGGTGAAAACCGTCCGGCCCGGGGCAGATCGAGTCGGTAACCCTGACTGATGACCCGATGGCGGGTCGGCACCGGCGTGAGTTTCGCGCTCTGGGGCCAGTCGCCGAATTTTTCGCAGAGCACCGCCGGGGCGTCCAGCACCTCAACATAAACCGGGTACGGCAGAGACCCCGTCAGCACCCGCAGTGCCGCCCAGACTTCGCCGAGCCCCTTCGGCCCGTACAGCGCCAGCGGGCGGGTGCGGCCCTGACAGCCCAGCGTCTGCAGCAGCCCCGGCAGGCCGAAGATGTGGTCGCCGTGGTAATGGGTCAGGCAGACGGCGTCCATCTTCATCAGGTTGACTCCGGCCCGGCGGGCGGCAGTCTGGGTCCCCTCGCCGCAGTCGAACAGGAGGCTGTGTCCTCCGCATTCGGCCACCGCCGCCGTGAGGGCGCGGTCAGGCAGGGGCATGGTGGCCGCTGTACCCAGCAGTGTAATGGTCAGCATAAAGTTTCTCCGTATCACAAAAAATCTCGATGGCTATAGTGTACCACACTCTTCGGCCCGGCACAATCGCACAGCCGCACCCTGACAGGCATAAGATGGCCCAAACCACAAAAGGAGGGGTCTTGTATGCAGCGTCAGCGGCCCGGGCATCGCATTTTGTCGTTCCACCACCGGGGGCTGCTGCTTCTGGCGGCGGCAGTGGCGGTGATGCTCTTTTTTCTCTACGGCTGCGTGGCAGGGGCGGCGTACAGCCCCCGGGGGCGGCTGGTGTTCATCCCTCTCGCACAGGTCTCAGGCAGTAGTACGACTTCGCTTTTTCCGCTTTTATCTGGAAGAATCGAAGCTGCCCACCGCATGGTACAATGTGCGGGCCGATATGAAAAACAAGCCCGCTCCCCTGCTGAACCCCGGCACCCTCAAGCCCATGACGGCCAGGGAGCTGGGCGGCGTTTTCTGCGATGAGCTGGTACAGCAGGAGCTGGACGACACCACGGCCTGATGGAAGCCGCCAGCGTGGAGCAGACCAGCGTCTTTGAGGCGGCAGAGCACTGAGCCAGACGGTCATTCCGCAAACAGCAAACCAGCCGCCCTGCAAGGTAACGGGGCGGCTGGCTGCTTCTATTATGCAATTCAGGAGAACGGAGGAGAGAATAGCGTTTTTATGCTTCCGGGGGACAGAAGTGCCGGAGAATTACTCGCCGCGGACGGCTGCGAAGCCAGCCTCGAGGTCGGCGATGATGTCGTCGATGTGCTCGGTGCCGATGGACAGGCGGATGGTGTTCTGGTAGATCTGCTGCTCGGCCAGCTCCTCATCGGTCAGCTGGCTGTGGGTGGTGGAAGCCGGATGGATGACCAGGCTCTTGACGTCGGCCACATTTGCCAGCAGAGAGAAGACCTTCAGGTTGTCGATGAACTTGAATGCTTCCTCACGGCCGCCCTTGATGTTGAAGGTGAAGATGGAAGCGCCGCCGTTGGGGAAGTACTTCTCATACAGGGCGTGGTCGGGGTGATCCGGCAGAGAGGGATGGTTGACCTTCTCGACCTGAGGATGGTTGGCCAAGAACTCGACGACCTTCTTGGTGTTCTCCACATGGCGCTCAATGCGCAGGCTCAGGGTCTCGGTACCCTGCAGCAGCAGGAAGGCGTTGAACGGAGAGATGGTAGCACCGGTATCACGCAGCAGGATGGCGCGGATGTAGGTGACGAAAGCGGCGGGGCCGGCTGCGTCAGCGAAGGACACGCCGTGGTAGCTGGGGTTGGGGGCGGCGATGTTGCCGTACTTGCCGCTGGCCTTCCAGTCGAACTTGCCGCTGTCCACGATGATGCCGCCCAG
>OIWU01000744.1_pt1 | contig 37330 bp, 34 predicted proteins | sample 1587711 | NCBI WGS metagenome assembly OIWU01 (sample SAMEA3888909, study PRJEB22519) | human gut metagenome | biome: human gut; feature: human-associated habitat; material: faeces | place: Denmark | collected 2010 | reverse complement strand
AGAACATGAAAAACTCGATTTTGCTAGACAGAACCGCCCTTATAGGATGTAGACACAATACATAAACAGAGTAAAAATGCAAAAAAATGGAAAAATCACAAATATTTCATATATGAAAACTATGTTTTTAACAAAAAGCCATTTTCTTCGGTCAAAACAAACCAAAAGAAATTTAAAAACAAAAAAAGATAAAAACAACAAGCGGCCCGAATACCGGGTTTTACATTGAATCCGTAAATTGAATTAGAATTAATGGAAGGAAAAGGAAAGTGGCAGCAGACTATTCTGAGCGCTGGCAAGCTATTTTGAAAAATTGCACAATCTGCTATTTTGCACGTACGATAGCCTTGCTATCCACAGAGTTGCCGCGATTTTGGCAGAAAATCTATTTTATGCAGAATTTATACACTTTTATATTTAGAGGGTTGAATATCGAGTTTTTTTGCAAAAAGAATAAAAGCGCAGGCAGATTTGCAATTTGTGAAGATTTTTGGCGATTGAATTAATTAAAGTGCGGAGCACCCGAATTAATACAAGCGTAGCGCGAGCCAAATCCATCTGAGCAAATTGGAAATATGCCGAAAGCGTTCTTTCGTAATTTGTAAAAAAAACTCGAAATTAAGCCTAGAGATAAATTCAAAAATTACAAAACGTAATTTTCAAGAAAATCTGCAATTCCGTCGTTGTTGTTATCATAACGGGTAACAAAATCGCAGATATTTTTTATATAGTCCAGACCATTGCACATTGCAACTCCATAGCCGCAGGAACGCAACATAGACTCATCGTTCATGCTGTCCCCAAATGCCATTGTCTGTTCATGCGGAATTCCAAGCTCGTCAGCTAGTTTTAAAATCGAAGGGCCTTTTCCAACTCCATGACTCATTACTTCCAGAAAAAACGGTTTTGAAATAAAAATATCTGCCCGACCTGCAAGTTTTTCAGAAAGAAATTCTTTAAAAGCCTTTACTTTTTCCGGGTCAGAAGGAACAAGCATCTTAGGGAAACCTTTTTCAAGAAATTTTTCAAAGTCCGGCACAACCTTAAATTTTAAGCTGCAAAGCTTTGCATCCATCCGTGCCCAGTCGCTGTCTTCCCATGAATAAATTACAGAAGGCTCATACACAACAGAATCCATTCCGCGCTTTCTTGCTTCAGAATACACAAACTTTAAAATATCAGTTTCAACTTGATTTGTATAAATCGGGATTCTTTTATGCAAATCAAAAATGCTCGCGCCATTAAATGCAATAATAAATCTTCCCTGCTGTGTTCCCGCGATGTTCAGCGCGCGGACATAAGGTAAAATTCCGTTTTCCGCCCTTCCAGAGCAAAGAACTATATAAATCCCTTTTTCCACCGCCTTTTGAATCGCCGCCAGCGTTCTGGGCGCAATCTTAGTTTCTTTATTTAAAAGCGTGTCATCAAGGTCAAAAGCAATCAGTTTTACGTTCAATTTTTTTTCTGGAAGTTTCATATTTTTATTATAAACAGAATTTTTCAAAAATTTCTACAGAATGAACGAATCTTGACTCAAGCGCCTGCGGTTTTTCCAGTTCGCGAATATACCCATGGCAACCTACTGAAGCATCATCTGGTCATTTGAAAGCTCTTTTTTCTTAATTTGCTTAAAGCGTTCAACAATATCGTCCATTGTTAAATCTGCTTTTTCCTGCCCTTTTACATCAAGAATTATCTCGCCGCCATCCATCATAAGCAGGCGGTTTCCGTATTCAAGAGCGTGCTTCATATTATGCGTTACCATCATAACAGTAAGATTGTATTCTTCTGCAAACTGACGGGTAAGTTTCATCACAATATCTGCGTTTGTCGGGTCTAATGCCGCCGTATGCTCATCCAGCAAAAGCAAGTCCGGCTTTGACATAACCGCCATAAGCAAAGTCAACGCCTGGCGCTGTCCGCCGCTAAATTGATTTACATTGTCGTTCAAACGGTTTTCCAGTCCCATATCAAGAATTTTCAGCTGGCTTCTGAAATATTCCCTCATTTTCCCGGTTAAACTGATTCTTAATCCTTTCCAGCCTTTTTTGCTGCAAATCATCATATTGTCTTCAAGGCTCATTTTTCCGGCTGTTCCAAGCAGAGGATTCTGAAAAATACGTCCTATATAGCGCGCCCTTTTATATTCTTTTTCAAAAGTAATTTCCCGGTTTTCTTCATCCAGAAAAATACGTCCGCTTTCCAGCATTAAAGTTCCTGCAATCGCATTGTACAAAGTCGACTTTCCAGCCCCATTTGAACCGATTACAGTTATAAAATCACCTTTATCTATTTCCAGATTAATGTTTTTAAGCGCATGATTTTCATCCGGAGTTCCTTTATTAAAAACAACGTTAAGATTTTCAATTTTTATCATTTTGAGCCTCCAGCTTTTAACGGTCGCTTAAAATGAATTTTCCAGTCTTTTCCGCTTTTTAAATTAGAAACAATAAGGCAGATAATAATCAGAATTCCTGTAATCAATTTAAGGTCGTTCGGTGTAAGGTTTACAAAATGTCCATACTTCCGGGCAACGAGCATAAGCGCTCGGTAAATAACAGAACCAATCAAAACGCGCAAAGTCTGCCAGCCGATTTTATTTGACCGTATAATGAATTCACCAAGCATCAATGACGCAAGACCGCTTACAATAACTCCTGTTCCGCTTCCAACGTCAGCAAATCCATTGTACATTGCGGCAAATGCTCCGGCCAGCGCGGCAAGTCCGTCTCCAAAACAAATTCCAATCCCGCGCACAACCTGCGGATTCACACCCTGGCTGACAATCATCTGTTCATTCGCGCCAAGAGCGCCCATCGTAAGTCCCAAATCTGTATGAAAAAACAAGTCCAGCAACGCTTTCAGCAGAATTATAAAAACAATCAAAAACAGAAGAATCCCGAACTCAGAAGGAAGCGCCGGAAACTTTTCTTCAAAAAAAGCTGTGATTCCGCTGAACGTAGTCTTAATACGCAAAAAAGAAACATTCGCACGGTTGTTCATAATCCTTAAATTTATAGAATAAAGCATTGTCATCATAAGGATTCCCGCGAGCAGATCCGGAATCCTTAATTTTGTGTAAAGCATTGTAGTGCAAAGCCCGGCAAAACATCCGCCGGCAAAGGCAATCAGCAATGCCACAAACGGCGGAACTCCAAGCTGCAGGCAGGCCGCAAGAATGCAGCCGCCCATAGGAAACGCTCCATCAACCGTCATATCACAAAAATTCAATGTTCTGTACGAAACAAAAACACCCAGAACCATTATTCCATAAATAAAGCCTTCTATGAGTACAGTTTCCAGCATAACTTATTTTTCTTCCAGTTTTCCGTTCTGAATAATGTAATTTGCCTGCGAAAGATATTCTTCAGGAATAACAATTCCGCAAAGCGCCGCCGCATCCAAATCAAACAGCAAATCAGAATCAGAAGGTTTTGTCATAAAGCGGACAGGAATTTCATCAGGTCTTGCACCGTTCAGAATCTGCACAACGATTTCACCAGTTGCAACTCCAGCTTTATAATAATTAAAACCGGAAGCCATAAAACAACCGCCGTTCTTTGCGCCAGTAACATCGCCAGAAAAAACCGGTTTTTTAGCCTTATTAAAAACACCGACAAGAGCCGGCAACGCGCTGAACACAGTATTGTCCGTGGTAAGGTAGATTCCATCAACACGATTAACAATAGCCTCGGCAGCCTGCTTCACTTCAGAAGACGAAGAAATAGACTGCGTAACAAGATTAAGGCCGGCTTCATCGCAACCTTTTTTTACAAGCTCAAGACCAGAAAGAGAATTGTCCTCGCTAGAAGTATAAATATAACCAAGCGTCTTTATTCCTGCCAATTTTTTGAACAGCTTTATGTGCTCAACAGTAGGAAGCTCATCGCTCATTCCGGTAACGTTTTTTTCACCGTGAGCCAAAGTTGTTACAAGCCCCGCATTAATCGGATCAGTAACAGTTCCAAAAACAACAGGAACATCCTTTATTGTGTTAGCCAGGGCAACCGCAACAGGAGTGGCAATTCCAACCGCAACATCAACTTGCTCATCCTTAAATTGAGCCGCAATCTGATTCGCAGTATTCACATCGCCGTTTGCATTCTGCAAGTCATACTCCGCGTTGATTCCAGCCGCTTTTATAGCATCCATAACGCCACGCTCAATGTCGTCAAGAGCCACATGCTGAACAATCTTTGCAATTCCAATTTTTACAGTCTTTTCCGCAGCCGCACCGTTTGAATTTTTCTTTGAACAGCCAGCCGCCAAAATAGCGCAAGCCAAAACACCTGCAATAAAATAAAATCTTTTCATACCTTTATTATAACCGTTTCTACAAATAGAAACAAGCGAAAAAAGACAAGATTTCTTTTATTTTGTAGGGAAAAGCCTTTCCCTCGGCTCAACTGTCTCGCAAAGCTCAACATTTTCGCCTACCCATTCTTCCGGAGGTTCTATATAATAGAAGAAAGAGGTATGACCGTGGAAATAAGAATCCTGATTTTTATATGTATTTTCTTACTGCTGACAAGCATTTTGCTTTCAATATTTATCATTTCAAAAATACGGAATTCAAATTCTGCAATTCTGCTTGAACAGCTTAAAAACTATGAAAAAAAACTGGACGCATACGAAAAAAACCTAAAAGACGAATTTGAACGCAACAGAAAAGAAACTTCAGAAACAAACAGAAGCACGCGCAAGGAAAACACAGAAAATCTTATGGCTTTTCAGAATTCTGTAAATGCAAAGCTCGATGCTTTTTCCCAAAACACACATCAGAGCCTTTCCTCAAATCTTACAAATTTCTTAAAAACACTTACAGGCCGCGTTGATGTCCTTACAAAAACAACACAGGACACCTTGAATCAGCAGCAGGACAAAGTTCAGACAAGCCTAAAATCAATCCAGGAAAGCAATGAAAAAAAACTGGAAGAAATGCGTATAACAGTAGACGAAAAACTTCAGTCAACCCTGGAAAAACGCCTTACAGGTTCATTTGAAATAGTAACCAAAAACCTTGAGGCAGTTCAAAAAGGCCTGGGGGAAATGAAAAACCTTGCAAACGATGTAGGAGGATTAAAGCGCGCCCTTACAAATGTAAAAACTGCAGGTGGAATGGGGGAAATTCAACTTGAAGCGATTTTAAGCCAAATACTTTCGCCAGAGCAATACATAAAGAACGCCCATCCAAACCCAAGCGACACAAAAAAAGTAGTTGAATTCGCCGTAAAGATTCCTTCAAAAAACAAAAACGGCGAATATATATTTTTGCCGATTGATTCAAAATATCCTGCGGCTGTCTGGGACAAGCTCAGCCTTGCATATCAGACCGCCGAAAAAAGCGAAATAGAGCTCCAGAAAAAGGCGCTTGTCGCCGACATCAAAAAAATGGCGAAAGACATAAAAGAAAAATACATAGAAGTTCCCTACACAACAGACTTTGGACTTATGTTCCTTCCTTTTGAAGGTCTTTTTGCGGAAGTCATGCGGATTCCGGGCTTATTCCAGCAGATTCAGGACGAATTCAAGGTTACAATCGCAGGTCCTACAACGCTGGGCGCATTCCTGAACAGCCTGCAAATGGGTTTCAGGACGCTTGCAATTCAAAAAGAAACTTCAAAAGTATGGGATTTGCTTGGCGCTGTAAAAAATGAATTTGGAAAATTCGGAGATGTCCTTGAAGCAACAAAAAGAAAATTGGAATCCGCATCCTCTGAAATCGGCAAGGCGGAAACACGTTCCCGGGCAATCGAACGAAAACTCAAAAATGTTGACGCTATGTCCGTCGCAAAAATCTCAGAATCTGAGCAAGAAACTGATTTTCTGGAATAATCCGGCAAGCCGGAATTTGCGCTTACAGCCGGACACATTCGTTATTCCGGCAAAAGCGTCGGAGCGCTTTCCTGATATTCAACTGAATCCGCCTGCACAAAATTGTGGCTTATTCCGGAATCCAGCTCCACAACGTGGTATTTTCCTGTCACAGTTATCTCAGTTCCTTTTTCAGGCAATGCGCCGCCAAAATCGTAGCGGAATTCAATTCCCTGCTGGCAGCAAGCCAGCGCATCATAAATAATCACTGAATACGATTTTTCCATAAATTCAGAAGCGTCGTAAATTTCAAATGCGCCTTTCATCTTTATGGTTTTATTTTCATAAGTTTCGGGACTAATAAGCATATCAAAAACCTGCGCATAAACCATATTTGAATTCATCTTTGAAAGATCAAAGTCGACTTTTTCCGAGCCGCTTCCGTTTGTTTTTTCATTTTTTTCTGTTTTAGCACAACCTGCAAAAAAAAGACTCATAAAAAAAACAGGCAAAACAAGTTTTCTAAAAAAAATCAATTCAACGCTCCGCAATTTTTCCAATCACATAAAAAACAATGAACGCAACCAAATCGGCCGCAACAATCGTCGAGCCGACTGGTGTTCCTGCCAGAATAGAAATTAAAAGTCCGAAAACCGAGCACACAACGCTTACGCACGCGGAACATATTGTGACAGACTTAAAGCTTTTAAAAACCCGCATAGCCGAAAGAGCCGGAAAAATAACCAGAGCCGAAATCAGGAGCGAGCCTACAAGATTCATTGCAAGCACAATAATAACCGCAATAATAACCGCAATCGCAAGATTATATGCCGAAGCGTGAGTTCCCACAGCCTGGGCAAAACTTTCATCAAACGTCACTGCGAAAATTTTATTGTAAAAAATAAAAAAACAGGCAATCACAAGCAAAGAAAGAGCGACGCACAAATAGACTTCACTTTTTGTAAGGGTCAAAATAGAAGTAGAACCAAACAGAGTTGAACAGACATCGCCAGCCAGATTTCCAGAAGATTTAAAGATATTCATTATAAGATAACCAAGCGCAAGCGATGCCACAGAAATTATCGCGACAGCGGCATCACCTTGAATCTTTGTATTTTTTCCCGTACGCAAAAGCAAAATAGCGGCAATCACGGTAAACGGCAGCACAAGATACATATTGTTGCTTAAGTTCAAGACGCTCGCTATAGACATCGCTCCAAACGCAACATGACTTAATCCATCTCCTATAAAACTGAATCTTTTTAAAACCAGCGTAACTCCCAGAAGCGAAGAACAGATTGCGACCAAGACACCAACTATAAAAGCGTACTGCACAAAAGAAAAATGAAAATACTGAATCAGCGTATCCATAAAATACAATCCTCCAAAACGCCTAACTGAAAATTCTTCCAAACACTTTTTTTATCTGCCCATTACAGTCAGGACATTTTGATTTATGAACAAACTCGTCTTTTGTGCCAAAAAATATTTCCTCGCCAATGTGAAGAACATGGGTCGCATATTTTAACGCCGCCTCAATATCGTGGCTAATCATAATCACTGTAATTCCATCTTTGTGAAGACCTTCTATAAGAGAATACATCTCTTCCTGCGCTCCGGGATCCAGCGCGCTGACCGGCTCATCCAGCAAAAGCATTTTTTGAGTCGCGCACAAGGCTCTGGCAAGAAGAACCCTCTGCTGCTGTCCCCCGGAAAGTTCCCTGTAACATTTTTTTGCAAGGTTCGATATTCCCATTTTTTCCATATTTGCCGCCGCAAGCTGCTTTTCCGCCCTGCTGTACCAAGGTCTGGTTTTACATCTGCTCTGGTTTCCGCTCAAAACAATTTCCTGGACGCTTGCCGGAAAATCCTTTTGAACAAAACTCTGCTGCGGAAGATAACCGATTTCATCCGGAAAAAGTCCATCGCCGGTTTCAATCCTTCCGGAAATCGGCTTCAAAAGATGAAGAATCGTTTTCATAAGAGTAGATTTTCCCGAACCATTTTCACCAACAATGCAAAGATAATCACCAGAATTAACACTGAATGACAAATCTTTTACAATAACCTTTGAATCGTAACCCAAAGTAAGATGCTCACAAACCAACTGCGCCATATTTCCGCCTTAAAGCAAACTTTAAGCAATGAATTTTAAAAATCTATTCGCTTAATTTTATGTAATTTTCTTTCATCGTATCGATAAAGTTTTTTCCGCTTTTCGCCTGTTCAAAAGTGACCGACTGCATGGAATCCAGAGTTTCTATTTTACATTCACCGGAAAAACCCGCATTTTTTATTACTGTCCGGGCAATTTTTTTGTCAGAATTTTCTGTAACAAAAACTTTATGGCAGCCGAGTTCCTGGAGTTTTTTGGAAAGAAATGCGACCGTTTCAAAACTTGCTTCTGTCTCGGCAGAACAGCCGACAAACGCCGCAAAATAGTTTATGCCAAGCTCATCCGTCATATACCGGAACGGAAATCTGTCGCAGACAATTATCGTGCCGTTCCCTGCGTTTTTAGGACTGTAGAAATTTTTCAGCCCATCAAGTTTCTTTTCATAAGAATCTCTGTTTTTTCCGTAAATTTCCGCATTTTCAGGATTTTTTTCAGAAAGGATTTCCGCAATTTTTTGAACCGAAATTTTCGCATTTTCCACAGAAAGCCAGATATGCTCATCGTATTCAATCTCTTCTTCCGGCTCATCAGATTCCATTTCCTCAGAATGATGCTCCTCACCGGCTGTCATACCTTCAATAAATTCTTCCTCTTTAACAGAATCTTCCAGCAAATCCATAAGGTTTATAACTGAAAGATTTTTGTTTGCGGGATTTTTCAGAACGTCTTTTACCCAAGAATCGCTTTCTCCGCCAACAAAAACAAGCACATCTGCCGTAGAAATTTTAATTATGTCGGCCGCAGATGGCTGAAACGAATGCAAATCAACACCGTTTTTTACAAGAAGCTCAAGATTTACGCCGGAAACATCGCCTGCAACATTTTTTACCCAGTCGTAAACAGGAAAAATAGTCGCAACCACATTCAGCTTATCTTCCGCCAAATTTTTTTTTGAACATCCGAAAAAAAACACGGACAACGCAAATCCCGACAAAAACAATTTAATAATATTTTTCATAGAATCCTCATTTTGGCGCCAAACATTCCCTGCATACACCAATCAATGTACTTTCGCCTTTATTTATTTCAAACCCTTCAGCCTGCTCCAGCGCCGAAATCAATTTTTGAGCATTTTTATCTTCCATGTGGAAAATTTTTCCGCATCTTGAACACGAAAGATGTATGTGAGAACGGCAAAGCTGGCAGTCATAAAACTGATAAAACATTTCACGCGACCCAGGTTTTGAACACCTTCTGATTTTTTCCTCAGATTCAAGTTCCGCCAGATTCCTGTAAATCGCACTTTTACTTATTCCTTTTCCGGCAAGTCCAGATTCAATTTGCCTTGCAGAAAACATCTTGTCCGGGTTTCTGCTCAAAAAAGAAAGAAGAATATTTCTTTGTTCGGTTGAATATATCATAGCGCTTCAATTTGCGACTAATTCGCAAATTGATTAAAGCACAACAAAAAACTTTAGTCAATATTTTATAAAACATTCGCATTGCAAGACTGCCACAAACTAAAAAATTCAGATATACTTTTTTTATGCGAAACAAACAAAACAATGAGCTGGCAGTCTGCGGCTTTGCAACCGTAAAAAAACTTGAAAAACATAACAGCGACAAAATCAGAAGACTTTATTTCACAGAAGAACTTGCGCCACTATTCGGCGGACTCTGCAAAAAACTTGCCGCGCGCAAAGGAATTTACAACAAAGTAAATGATTCAAAAGAGCTGGAAAAACTCAGCGGAACAGTTCATAACCAGGGCGTTGTGGCAATGATTTATATGCCGCAAATAATTCCGCTTGATTCAGATATAACCGCCGAATGGATTAAAAACAATGAAAACGCGCTGGTTCTTGACCACATCGGAAACGCAAACAACTTCGGCGCGATTGTAAGAAGCGCAGCGTTTTTCGGCGTAAAAAATATTGTAATCCCGGAGGATGAATCCGAAAGCGCAATCACAACGAGTTCCTATAGAATTGCGGAAGGAGGAATGGAGTTTGTAAAAATTTATTCGGTGCGGTCAATTCCACGCCTTCTTGAAGCATTGAAAAACAAAATGGTCAGGATTGGAACTGATTTATCGGCCCGGAGCAAATTCGCATCCGACATAAAATCAATCGCAAAAGGCAAGCCGGCCGTAGTTGTTCTTGGAAACGAAGAAAACGGCATTTCAAAAGAAGTAAGACAAAACTGCGACGAACTTGTTCTAATTCCATTTGCAGGGCTTTCACAAGGAAAAAAAGAGCCGGCCGTAGACAGCCTTAATGTCGCCCAGGCAAGCTCAATAATCCTTTACGAACTTACTAAATAGCCTGAATGTCGAGTTTGTTGTAAAAAGAATAAAAGCGCAGGCAGATTGGCAATTTGTGAAGATTTTTGGCGATTGAATTAATTAAAGTGCGGAGCACCCGAATTCGAGCCAAATCCATCTGAGCAAATTGGAAATATGCCGAGAGCGTTCTTTCATAATTTGCAAAAAAACTCGAAATTAAGGCTAAATAACGTAATCCTGTGTTCCAGAGTTATAAACAAGCGAATCCAGTGTTATTGAATCAAGGTATTCATTTACAACTTTACCCAATCCAGCCCACATTTTGGCGGTCGCCGTATTTATGGTCTGCTCAGACGAGGCCGCCTCATCCTCACTATAATCAACCGGCTCAAGATTTCCTTCTGTAGTCCGCAGGATTTCGCCAACAGTATACTCAGAAGAATCTTTTGCAAGCCGATAGCCACCTTGAGGCCCCCGGATGCTTTGCAGAAGCCCGAATTTGCTCAGGAGAGCTGTAATCTGCTCAAGATATTTTATGGAAATTCCCTGCCGCTCTGAAATATCTTTTAAGGGAATATATCCGCTCCTTCCCTGCTGAGCCAAATCAATCATAAAACTTAATGCGTATCTTCCGCGTGTTGAAATCTTCATATCCCATTTTCCTAGTGATTTAGTAGTATAATACAAAACGGATTAATCGTCCATAACCGTACGGCCGCCCCATTCTTTTGAATGTTCTTTTTCGTGTCTTAATGTTGCCTCAAAATCTGCCTGAGGCTCACAATTTTTTTCTATACTCAACGCAGTCTGATGCAAGCGGCGCAAGCAGTCAGATTTTTCATTGTAACCCAGCCTTGATTTTTCAATGCTATCCCGCAGAACTCTTATTGATTCATCATAAACTTTTAAAGGAACAGGAAACGGATGCCCGTCTTTTCCACCGTGAGCAAAACTAAAACGTGCCGGATCAGAAAATCGGCTTGGCGTTCCATGAACCACTTCGCTAAACAAAGTTAAAGACTGAAGAGTCCGCGGTCCAAGCCCCGGCGTAAGCAAAAGCGACTCAAAATTTTGCGGCTGATTCTCATAAGCAGTCGCAAGAACAGCTCCCAAACGCTTTAAATCCACATCTTCCTGTCTAACTTCGTGGTGTTCAGGCAAAACAATATTTCGTTCCGCATGTATTATTTCATTTTCATTTACTTGAATTTTTAATTTTTCAGGCGCACCAGAATCCGCAAATTCAGGAAAAAGAAGCCCTTGCTCCAAATCAGAATTTTTCGCGACAACTTTTGAAGAGCCGCCATAACCAATAGAAAAACTTGCATCCGGCTCGGCGATTTTTCTGATTTCGCACAAAAGCTTGTCTGGAGTTTCTTTTGTAAAATCCATAATCGCGCCGCGGGTCTTTTCAGCATTTTTCGCAGTAAGATTTAAAATTTTTCCCTGATTTTCACCAATCACCGCTGTATGCGGTTCTTCCACAAAAGACTTGATATTCGCGCTGCACCAATGATAACGTCGGGCTGTGCGCAGACTTTCATTCATTCCCTGCTGAACAACTGCCCAATCGCCTTCGTTAGAAAGAATAAAATTGTGCTGATAAAGTTGAAATCCGTCCTGAACCGCCGTATTGTCAACCTTGGCACACAACCGGCTTGAACGAACCAAATCATTTCCGTCCAGCCCGGAATTTTCAGCCAATGCAAAAAGTTCTTCTGGAGTTCTACGTGAATATTTTCCGCGGCCACCGCAAATATAAAGCCCAAATTCCTTTGCCCGCGGATTTATTCCTCGTTTTAACGCATACATTACGCTGGTTGTAATTCCAGAAGAATGCCAGTCCATGCCCATTACGCTTCCAAAAGACTGAAACCACAGCGGATCGCTCAATCGCCGAAGAACTTCCTTTTTGCCATAATTTTGAACCAGAGATTCAACAATTAAAGTTCCAAGAACCATCATTCGGTCAGCAAGCCAGCGCGGAACAGTTCCGTAATGAAGCGGTAAATCTGCATGACCTGTACTTTTTAGCATAGACTGAATAAATTAATCCGCCATGTTTTTATAATTGTCAAATTCCACAAGCATTTCCGCATCTTTATTTTTGTCAAACAAAGAAACAATAACCGCGGAAACAAGACAAACAACAAAACCCGGAAGAATTTCATACAAGGCAAATATCGGAGCAACCGAAGCCGGAATCTGATGCCATACAACAACTGTTATTCCGCCAAGAATCATTCCAGTAATAGCGCCTTTTGCCGTCGCGCCTTTCCAGTACAATGCCAAAAGAACAAGCGGACCAAATGTCGCGCCGAATCCAGCCCAGGCGTAAGACACAAGCCCAAAGATTGAAGAATTCGGGTTCAAAGAAAGAAGCAGGGCGACCAGCGCAATCAGGAATACAACAAAGCGTCCTATATTCAGAACCTCTTTTTCAGAAGCATTCTTTTTTATAAGCCCCTTGTAAATATCGCGGCTAACTGCCGAAGATGCCGCAAGCAGCTGGCTGTCCGCGGTAGACATTGACGCGGCAAGAATCGCGCAAAGGAAAAGCCCGGCAATAAACGCCGGATACATCTGCTGCATTGTCACAGAAAATACAGTTTCAGAATCGCCGGTAACAAAATTTGCAATCTGCTCGCCGCCATTCAAAAGAATTCCCCGGTTCAAAAGATATGCAGTTCCTACAGTTCCAATTATAAATGTGCCTACATAAGAAACAACCATCCATGAAATTCCGATTCTGCGCGCAGTTTTTATTGAAGAAACAGAGTCAATTCCCATAAAGCGGACAATTATATGCGGCATTCCAAAATAACCAAGTCCCCATGCCAATGCAGAAACAATTTTCAAAACGCCGTAGTGGCTGTTAGCGCCAAAAGCGTTTTTCATCACTTCGCCGAAATTTCCCGCAACCGCCTGCGCATCAAACGCCCGGACAGCCTCCACCGCCTGAACCGGTCCGCCTACAGAAATTATCGCAATTGTAGCAGAAACTACAAAAGCCACAAAAATCAATGTTCCCTGAACAAAGTCTGTTGTGCATACAGCGGTGTAGCCACCTGTAATCGTATAGCAAAGGATTACAACAAGACCGATTGCAAGCCCTGCATGGTACGGAAGTCCAAATACGGAATTAAGAAGTTTTGCGCACGCAACAAATCCAGACGCCGTATAGATAGTAAAAAACAAGACTATAAAAAGTCCTGAAATCACAGAAAGAATACGCGTTCTGTCTTTGAATCGATTTGAAAGGAATTCAGGAACAGTAATTGAATCACCGAACGCGACTGAACATTTTCTTAAAGGCTTGGCAATCAGCAGCCACGCAAGATAAGTTCCGACACAAAGCCCAAGCGCTGTCCAGAAAGTTTCCTTAATACCGCCAAGATAACAAAGTCCAGGCAAACCCATTAAAAGCCATGCGGAAGAGTCCGACGCTTCCGCGGAAAGCGCTGTTACCCACGGACCAATTTTACGTCCGCCCAGAAAAAAATCAGCCGAATCATTATTTTTGCATGCGCTTTTCAGACCGATATAAATCATAAATCCTAAATACAAAACGAACGCAATGATTTTCGCAATTACTTGTGGAGTCATAAATTCCTCTTAAAACTATTTAGCCCGAATGTCGAGTTTTTTTGTAAAAAGAATAAAAGCGCAGGCAGATTTACAATTTGAGAAGATTTTTGGCGATTGAATTAATAAAAGTGCGGAGCACCCGAATTAATACAAGCGTAGCGCGAGCCAAATCCATCTGAGCAAATTGGAAATCTGCCGAGAGCGTTCTTTCATAATTTGCAAAAAAAACTCGAACTTAAGGCTATTTAACATTATAACTTTAAAAGTCTAAAGGTTATAACTGAAATATGCAATTGAATAATCTGATATTTTCTTGAAACTTAAAGAATTATAAAGCCTGACGGCTGGAATGTTTTCTTTTTTTACAAAAAGAACGACCGATTTTCTTATTTTCAGCACCCTGAACAAAAGCTCTTCCATAAGGTATCTTGCGTAATGCCTGCCCCGGAATTCCTTTTCTGTAAAAACTCCGCCGGCCTGAACATACTTAAATCCAACCGCATTTGTTCCGCCTTTTGCAACAAACTGGTTTTCCTCATTTTTTAAAGCCATCACAAGCTGCGTCCTTATTGAATTCAAAAATCTAAGCCTGCATGAATCCTCGTTAAATTCAAAGCAGTCCGGAACAACCTCTTCCTGCTCGTACGATATCTGCATCCTTAAGATTTTTCTAAAGCTTTCTTCCGGCATATCTTTTTTACAGTGAATTATTTCCAGATTTTCACCCTGCCTTTTTCTGCCTTTAAGGTTTAGAAGAAATTCCCTGCCTTCAAGCTTTAAAAGATTATATTCATTTACCTGAAGCGGCGTAAGATTAAATCTTTCAAAACATTTTAAAAGCAAATCCGTGCCAGATTTTGCTCCGTTAATGCAGACCGGATTTTGAAAATTCCCATATCTATAAAAATCAACAAAAGAATCAACAAAATCTTTTTGCAATGCGGTTTCCGAATCTGATTTTACAAACGGAAATATATGAAAAACCGTCTTTTTTAAACATAAGATTCCGTACAAATCCTGCGGACAGAATTCGCTTACATAAACCGCATACGCGTTGGAAACATTTTTTTTAAGGACAGACGAAAATTGAACGCACAGATACTCATACCTGCACAAAAATCTGAGCAGCGCAAATTTATTTCTTCCTTTTAATTCGCATAACGGAACAAACAGCATTTTGCCGCCCGGTTTTTACAATTCCGCAGAACTAGTTTCTAAAACTATGGATTGGCGCCGGAATTCTTCCGCCACGATTTATAAAATCAGCGCAACTGAATTTACTTACCGGCATTACAGGGCATCCACCCAAAAGTCCGCCGAATTCAACCCATTCACCCGCTTTTTTACCAGGAGCAGGAATAAGGCGGCACGCCGTAGTTTTATTGTTCACCATACCAATTGCAAATTCATCTGCAAGAATTCCAGAGACAGTCGTTGCCGGAGTATCTCCCGGAATTGCAATCATATCAAGACCTACGGAACAGACTGTTGTCATCGCCTCAAGCTTTTCAAGGCAGATTGAACCTTTCTTTACGGCATCAATCATTCCTTCATCTTCAGAAACAGGAATAAACGCCCCGGAAAGTCCGCCTACATTCGTAGAAGCCATTACGCCGCCTTTTTTCACCATATCGGTAAGCATTGCAAGCGCCGCTGTTGTTCCAGGCGCGCCAGTACCTTCCAGACCGATTTCTTCAAGAATCCGCGCGACAGAATCGCCGACAGCCGGAGTAGGAGCAAGCGAAAGATCCAGAATTCCAAACTGAACGCCAAGACGCTTTGCCGCTTCTGAACCGACAAGCTGCCCCATTCTTGTAATCTTGAAAGCCATCTTTTTAATTCCGTCCGCAAGCTCGTTTATCGGTTTGCCTTTGTATTCACGGGCCGCGGCAAGAATAACGCCAGGCCCGGAAACGCCAACATTAATCACACAATCGCCTTCCCCAGGTCCATGGAAAGCGCCTGCCATAAACGGATTGTCTTCCGGAGCGTTGCAAAAAACAACAAGCTTTGCACAACCGTTTATAGGAAGATTTTTTGAAACTTCCGCAGTTTTTACGATTGTTTCGCCCATCAGTTTTACGGCGTCCATATTGATTCCGTTTTTTGTAGTTCCAACATTTACAGACGAGCAGACAAAATCAGTTTCCGCCAGCGCCTCCGGAATTGAATCGATTAAGATTCTGTCCGCAGGAGTTATTCCCTTCTGAACAAGCGCGGAAAATCCACCTATAAAATTTACTCCAAGCTCTTTTGCACATTTATCCAGAGTCTTGCAATATTCAACATAAGACTTCGCTTCGCTCGCGCCGCCAACAAGAGCAATCGGCGTTACTGAAATACGCTTGTTTATAATAGGCACACCGAATTCTTTTTCAATATCCTGACCGACTTTTACAAGATTTCCGGCTTTTTTCATTACTTTATCGTAAATTTTTGCGCAGGATTTTTTTGAATCTGAATCTGCGCAATCAAGCAAATTGATTCCCATCGTTACGCAACGAATGTCAAGCTTTTGCTTCATGAACATACTAACTGTTTCTTGTATTTCTGTTGGTGAAAAAATCATTTTTATTTCCTTTATTTGAACTGACTTCTATATTCTAATTAAAAAAATACTTCTTTACAACAAAGGCATAAGTTTAACCCAGGGCAAACGCATTATAAATGTATTCAGCAAAAAACTTGCTCCCAGTCACGGTTTCGTGGTTCAAAATCGCGCAATAATGCGCTACACGCTGATTGTTGCAAAGTAACTATAGAATTGACCGCTCACGCGGTCTCAACAATCAGAGTGTTTTTGACCACGAAACCGTTCCTTCGCGCAAAGTTTACTTAAATTATTTATAATGCGTTTGCCCTGAAGTTTAACCCAAAACTCCGCAAAAAGCAGCTTACGACAAAAGGCGCGTTAAATAATTTTCTGAAAGATTAAAAATCTTGTTCAATTCTTCTTCGTCCGTAGGCAGAGCAAAAAGGCTTCCTGCGCCACATTCAGGATTTTGCCGGACAATTTCTTTTTTGTGCATAATATACAAGTCAATCTGCTGCATAAGGCACGAACTGTACCATTTTACCGCGGAGTCAATTTCCGCCGGTGTTAAATCAAGTTTTTTTTCAACGCAGTAACGGAGCAAAATCTGGCTTACGCCAAGCTCCAGCGAAAAATGCTCCTCATCAACAATTTCCGCCGCGGATTTATTAAAATATTTTTCAGTATGGACAAAAGTAAAAATCTGAAAAAACGGCTCGACCTCGTAAAACTGAACGAATCTTTTTATCAGACTGTTAAAAACAGTAAAAACATCGTTTTTTTCAAACAAATCCTGAGTAATATATTTTTCAGGCAGAAATGAGAACGTATTTATCGCACGTCTGCAATAATTCAGAGTTTTTTCATACATTATTTCGCGGCTTTCAAAGTGATTATACAATGACGCTTTTTTTATTCCCAAATATTCGGCAATATCCGCCATTGAAGTTGCTCCGGCACTTTTATCAAAAGCGCAAAATAAAAACGCATTTATAATCTTTTCCTGCGAAATATTTTTCCGGGTCATTTATTGCTACCTTTCTGGTCTGGCAAGCATTTTGCAGTCATTGTATTCATCCTTTATGTCAGCCCAAATCGTTACAGTACCTTTTTTGCGCTGTTTTGAATAATATAATGCTTTATCGGCATTTGTCATAGTTGTATCCAAATCAGCAATATCATCGCTGTCAGAATTTGAGCTTATTCCCATGCTAAACCCAAGCTTTCTGCCTTCCGGAATAGCCAGTTTTTTATCAAGCAATTTTTCAAGGTCAGGAATAAAATATTCTTTTTGCGTCAATCCTTCGTAAAGCCGTTCCGCCGCCATGGCCGCTTCCATGCAGTTCGTGTTCGGAAGCACAACAACAAATTCGTCGCCGCCAAAACGGGCCACAAAATCAACCTTGCGGTAAATCTGCTTCAAAAGCCTTGCAAACAACGAAATCAGAAGGTCGCCGGCCTCATGCCCAAAAGTGTCGTTGTAATATTTAAAGTTATCCAAATCGATGAACGAAATGGCTTCGTGCATATAAAGATTACGTTTTTTTGCGTACCGGTGAATCATCTCGCTTTCAAGACTTAGATGATTCTGCAGCGCGCGCCTGTTGTTCAGCATGGAAAGCTGGTCTGTCGCGGAAATTATTGCAAGATGCTCATTCTGCTTAAGCATTACAAGCTGCGCCTGAATATTAGAAGAGGCGATGTTCAGAATATTCATTTCCTCAGCATTCAGGAAAAACTTTTTCTGAAGGTAAATTATCATTCCGCCTACAAACTCAAACCTTGAAAGATTTACAAAAATCTTCTGCCGCTCAGCGTCATTTTCCATGGCGGTTTCAACAAGTTTCTTACAGCGAGAAAGCTCTTCCCATTCATTTTCGGAAGGCTGCTTTATATTTTCGCGGACAGAAACGCCAAGATTTACCCATTGACCGTCTTTTTTTTCTGAAAGGAAAACCGCATCCGCCATCGTATAGTCGAACACAGACTGAACGATATTCGCGGTGAACCTTGAATCATTCAAATCCTTTATGTTATTTGTTGAAAGTTTGTTCAGGAATCTTGAATCGCGGAGCTGCTTGTGCAGCTGAATCAAAAGACGTTCCTTTTCCGCTTTTTCTTCCAGCGCAGAAAGATTTATTTTTAAAGGCGGAAACTCCTGAACGCCGTCAAAATAGTCATCCAAGGTGATGGAGTTTTTTCCTTTTGTAAAATTCAGAAGATTTTTTTCCTTTGCAATCTTAAATCCACGATTAAGATAAGACTCCGACTCTTTGTGGAATCCTTTCTGTTCAAGGAAATTCGCGAACTCATAAATCATAAAGACAATACGATGCTCCTGGATTACTCCAATCGCAAAAAAATCAGAAATACATTTTTCAAAAATTTTTATAGCCTCGTCTTTATCGCCTTCCTCAAGCTTAATGCACGCGTCAAGAAAAAACTTTATATATTCTTCAATTGGTGTAAACGGATTTCTGTTGTGCTGAACGTTATGAAGATTCAGCTTTGCGCGGATAAATTCTCCGTGGTAAAAATCAATCATCGCGCGGTAAGCGACAATGTCATTGTATTCCGGCAAAAAAGAATTCATATAAAGGTCGGAAACAGCAAACATTGAAAGAAGATTAAAAATTGACTGAAAAAGCTCCGAGGCAATATCAAAATTCCTTGAATAAAAAGATGACCTTGCCATGTTGTACAGAGTTATTATTATTTCAGAATAATCCTTGTTTTCAAGAAGATTACCGCTCACATCGTTTATAAGGTTATATGAGTCCAGATATTTTGTGTCTATAAGATATTCATACGAAAGTCCGTTTATAACTTTCATCAGGGAAGAAAAATCCCCTATTTCCTCGCGCAGCTTGAAGCATTTCTTATACCAGTAAACCGCCTTTTCTTTTTGCCCGTCGTTTGTCATCATAAATCCCATCCAGTGGCAGGCAATCGAAAGTCCGAATTTATTTCCAAGCTTTTCCGCGTCTTTCATCGCTTTTTCAACGTGAACAAGCATCTGTTTACGCAAATCTGAATCGTAAACAACTCCATACGGAATTACCAGCGAAGTATAGATACGATTATTTGCAAGCCCGAATTTTTCCAGCTGAGCCAGCGCGTTAAGATATTTTTTTGCAGAATACTGGGAATCCGTTTTTTCCGTAATAATGTAGTCCAGCATGACAGACAAAGCGTAGACAGGAAGCTGCGTATAATTTTTTGATTTGGCAACCGCCTTTGATATATACTTCAGGGAAACCGAATTCATATTTTTCCGGCTGAATACATTTGCAAGCCAATAATAGGCGTAACAGTCAACCTCGTCATCAAGCTGATATTCAATGATGTTGTTAAAATAAAAGCTAGCCAAATCCGTGTCGCCGTAAAAAAACGCGATAATCCCCATTTCCATATAAATCAGGCGGATTTCCTCAACATTCGCATTGGAAAGAATATTTGCCTGGTCAATTTCCCTTGCGACTTCATACGCTTTTTCAATATCAAGAAAAAGCCTGTAGGACTTTAACTCATTTAAAATCGCCTGATAATCAATTTCCTTGTTTTCAGATTCAGGACAGAATTCCACGGCTTCAAAACTATCAGCCGAATTTATTGAATAATAATTGTTCTGCCTGTTAATTTTATGGAAAAAATCCTTCATGACGGACGATTTTTTTTCCATATCCAGATTGTTGAAGCAAAAAATAAACTTGCCTTTAAGAGCCGAGCGTTCCAGTTCCTGAAGAATCTTTAGCGCGTCATCGCTCATAAGCTGAGCATTTAACACAATAACCGTGCCGCTGAAAAATTTTTTCATAAGAGAGACAATGGTTTCGCGCATTCTTATTTTTTCGTAGTCAATTTCTTCAAGGATTACAGCGTCCGCTCTTTCGGCAGGAAATCCATCCTTAAAAAACGTCCTGAAAGTTTCCCGCTGAAGTTCATAGGCAGAATTTTTTAAATGTTCAAAAGGAATTTTTATTTTTGCCAGAATGGTCAAAAAAGGCGCTAAAGGAGTGGTTTCAGATTCCAAATCAATTTCAAACCCATCAAAATCATCTGAACCGATTTTTTTCATCAAATTTTTAGAAAGGCTAAAGTAAGCAACATTTAATTTTTCATCACCCAAAAAATTATTAACAATCGACTTTATTAAATCTTTAGAATTCATTTTTTTGATTATACCACACAATAGAAAGGTTTCGCAAATTTCAAGTTGAATCAACGTAAAATCTGACCGAAAAAAAAGCGCCGTGAATCAAGTAAAAATCTACCCGGTCGCAAAAATAAAAAGCGGAGTTACAGCAGTGCCCCGGCATTGCGGCACAGGAAAATTTCACAGAAAATTTCCATTACTTGCGTTACAGGAAATTTGACCTTATAATGATTTATTACTATTTGGAGACAATATGGAACAAACTGTACCAAAACTTCTAAGAAAATCTGCAACAGAGTGGCCTGAAACCGTCGCTCAATTTTCAAGAAAAAAAGACGGAGAATTTGAACCGGTAACCTACCGTGAATTATACCAAAACTCGCTGGATTTTGGCGCAGGACTTATCTCTATCGGAATTAAACGAGGCGATTTAATCGGACTTATTTCCGACAACCGAAAGGAATGGCTTCAGGCCGACATGGGAATCATGGCGATAGGCGCTACAGATGTTCCACGCGGCTGCGATGCGACACTTCTTGACCTGGAAGCGATTTTCACAATAACAGAAACAAAATATATCGTTACGGAAAATTCCGCGCAGGTAAAAAAAATCCTTTCAATAAAAGAAAAAATTCCGTTTGTAAAGGAAATCATCGTTTTTGACGAGCCTACTGAAGAAATTATTGAAGAGGCAAAAAGCAACGGCATAAAAATCTATTCTTTCGCTGAAATTTTAAAGCTAGGACAAACTTTCCGAATTGAACACAAGGACGAAGTGGAAAACGAACTTGAAAAAGGAAAAAGCTCCGACCTTGCCTGCATTATTTTTACTTCGGGAACTACAGGAACTCCAAAAGGCGTAATGCTTAGCCATGGCAATTTCCTTGCCCAGCTGGACGAGATTCCAGAGCGAATCATGATTAATCCCGGAGAAAAAGCATTGCTGGTTCTTCCGGTATGGCACGTTTTTGAACGCGAGGTTGAATATGTCATCCTGATTCAGGGCGGCTCCCTCTGCTATTCAAAGCCAATAGGAAGCATCCTTCTTGCAGACTTAAAAAAGCTGAATCCTACGCTGCTTCCGGCAGTTCCGCGCGTTTTTGAAGCCGTTTACGATGGAATCACAAGAAAAATGAGAAAAACCGGCGGAATCGTAAACGCAATGTTCACTTTTTTCACAAAAGTCGCAATCCTTCACAGCAGAATGCACCGCCTTATGTTCAACCAGAACGTATGCTTTACACGCTATTATACGGTGGCATGGTGGTTTGCATTCCTTATTCCGTGGTGCTTGCTGTGGCCGCTAAAACTATTGGGAAACCTTCTTGTATTCAGAAAAATAAAAGCTATGCTGGGAACAGGTTTCCGCGCAGGAATTGCCGGTGGCGGCGCTTATCCGCCGGTTCTTGACGACTTCTTCTGGGCAATAGGCGTAAAAATTGTAGAAGGATACGGACTTACTGAAACCTCTCCTATTATTTCAGTACGACCAATCGCGGCTCCGGTATTCGGAAACGTCGGCTCGCCTATTCGTGGCGTAAAATGCCGCGTAGTTGATCCGGAAGACGGCTTTGTGCTAAAAAGAGGCCAATTCGGCGCAATCCAGATAAAAGGCCCTACAGTAATGCAGGGATATTACAAGCACCCTGACCTAACGGAAAAAACAATGACCGTAGACGGCTGGCTTGACACAGGGGATCTGGGCTATCTTTCAATCCACGACGAAATTGTGCTAAAAGGACGAAAAAAAGACACAATCGTTCTTTTAGGCGGAGAAAATGTCGAGCCTCTTCCTATTGAACTTAAACTTTCAGAATCCCGCTACATACGGCAGGCTGTTGTCGTTGGCCAGGACAAGCATTATCTCGGGGCGTTGATTCTTGTTGAGGAAGAAGAGATAAAGAATTTCGCCGCAGAGAACGGAATACAGTATGATACTTACGAAAACCTTATAAATTCAGACTCAATTCAAAAACTGTACGAAAGCGAAATAAGTTCCCTGATAAATTCCAAGAACGGATTCAAAATGTTTGAAAGAATCAATAAATTCGCTTTGATTACAAAGCCTTTTGAAGTCGGCGTTGAACTTTCCGCAAAGCAGGAAATCATGCGCTACCGCCTTACGGAAATCTACAAGGAGCAGATTAAGAAAATCTTTGCAGACGACAGGGACTGAATCACAGAACGAACGAAACGGCGGCTACTGCTCCAATTCAGGCGGCAAGGACTGCACAGCCGCAAGGCTTAAGCCTTAATCAAAAGCGCTCCGGTTTTTTTGTCTTTTTCAAGAATGTCCGTGCTTTTCTGCATGGACATTTTTAATTTATCCCCGGACTTTAACCGTTTTCCGCCGGCATTTACAACAAGAACCATTCCTTTTTGCGAGCAGCAATAAAAACCGGCGCTGCGCGGCGGCAGAAAAATCGGATCAGACACAACATCCACAGAAAGAATTTCAGGATTTTCTTCAGTTTTTGCAGCAGGCTTTTTTTCGCCGGCAAAAATAAAACTTATCACCGCGCGTTCTTTTGGAATTCCGGCGGCTTCAGAAAGTTTTAAAAGTTTTTTAGGCGCATTTTCAGTGGAAAACGAAAAATTGCACCATTTTGCGCTTCCGCCATAACGAGCATGGTTTCCGTCCATTGAACACACTCCCTGATGAGGACAGGGCGCAACAATATAATAACCGCTTTTAATAAAACGTTCCCGCATAAGGCTTATAAAGCGTCCGGCGACAGGCATTCCAGGCTCTGCTATAAAAAATGAACAGCGTTCATCCGCATACAACAGCAGATTCTGAATCTGAGCATCCGCGATTTTCTCCGGCTTTTCATGTTCTTTATTATAAAGCTCGTTGAACATATTTGCGCAGGTAATCAGGTTTGCCTTTTTACGTATTGAAGTTCCAATTTCGCCCTTTACACGAATTATATTCCAATGCGGCATAGCATTCTCGTCAGACGGAAACGCCTTTGCCGCAATAGAAAGATACAAATCTTCTCCGGCAGCCATCGTTCCCTGCGAAATATCCATTGCATAGACTGTAAGCTTTTTGTTCCTAAGCTCTGGACGGCTAAGCCAAAGCGCAGAAACAACCGTAAGTGGTCCTGAACCAATATCCAGAATAACATCCCCATCATTCAGGTTGAAAGAATCCGCAGGAATATTTGAAAAAACTCTTGTAAGCCGGACAAGGTTCCACCAGGTAAAATATCTGATATACGCCGAAAGCTCCTGATTCGCGTTCATATAGCCCAAACGCCTGGAACTCCGCTCATCCGTAAGCTGATGCGAAAGAGCGCGGATATCCTTTGAAAGGCCCTGCATCTGGCGGCTGTTCAAAGGGCGGACGCTCTGCACAATCTCATCGAAATTTTCAAGAACCTTTACCGCATCTTCGGGCATTTTCCCAAAATCGAACATATTCTTATGTTCCAGGATTTTTGCATCTATTTTTGAATTTCCTGACGCAGAGCGTTCAGGCATATCTTTTACGCGCGAATCGGTTTTTCCGGCAGATTTTTTTTCATAAATCTGCTGAATTTTCCTTTTTTTATCCAGTCCGCGTCTTTTTTCATCAAAAAACTTATCGCGCTCCCGGTTGAATTCTTTTCGCTCATTTTTTTCGGCAGAAATTTTCGGCGACTTTTTTTTATTAAAATTATCGTACCATTTGTTTTCTGTAAAATTTTCTTTTTTCATACCTAAATCTTATTTTCTATTTTTTTACGAAATTTTTTATGGAAAAATACAAATCAGTCAAATCTTTTCTAAGCTCACTGATTTGATGAACCAGCTCAGCATTGTCGTTTACGGAATCAACCTCTGCAATCAGCTGGTCACGAGCGCCTTCGATTGTGAATTTTTTTTCATAAATCAAAAATTTCAGGCGCATAACAAGCTCAAGCTCACGCTGCGAATAAATCCGCCGGCCGCCAATATCCTTCTGCGGCGCGAATCCGGGAATTATTTCTTCCCAGTAACGCAAAATATGAGCTTTTACACCTGTAATCTCTTCAACCTGGCCTATTGAATACATTAACCTTTAAATTCCCTGTCTTCCCATTTTTTCCGGCTGGCTTTCATCTCCAGTTGAACAGGAATCTTGTCAAATCCTAAATCTTCCCGAATCCTGTTCTTCAAATAAGTAACGTAGGTTTCAGGAACAACCTCCGGCCGGGTCGCAAAAATCAAAAAAGAAACAGGATTCACACTTTTCTGCGTCATGTAGCGGATTTTAAAATGCGCAGTTTTGCTTGCCGGCGGCGGATATTTAAAAAGCCAGTCTTTTAAAGCCATGTTCAAAGATGTTGTAGGAATTTTATGGTTCAACTGTCCGTAAAGCTCAATGCACTCATTCAGCAGAGCCTTGATTCCTGTTCCTTCCAAAGCGGAAAGCGTCAGAATCGGCGCAAATTCCATCTGGCCGAACATTATATTTATCCATTTTTTTGTATCTCTTATAACTTTTTTGCTCTGATCTTCTTTTAAATCCCATTTATTCAGGACAAAAATAATCCCGCGTCCCCGCTCAAAGGCAAGGCTGCATATTTTTTTATCCTGTTCGGCAAGGCCTTCCATTGCATCAATCATCAGAAATACAACATCGCAGCGGTCCAATGTTTTTATCGCCCGGTTCACAGAATAGTACTCAACATTTTCGTGCACCTTCGCCTTTCTTCTGATTCCAGCCGTATCAAGAACCTGAAATTTCTTGCCGCCGTATTCAAAAACGCCTTCAACAGTATCGCGGGTTGTTCCGGCGTAATTTGAAACAATAGATGCATTTGAATGTGTCAGCCTGTTTGAAAGCGTTGATTTTCCAGTGTTAGGTTTTCCCATAATCGCAATCCGTATCGGCTGTTCTGCGGAAACTTCCTTTACCTTTGAAAAATCCATTCTTGAAGTCAAATATTCGGCAAGCTCAGAAATATTGTCACCGTGCTGCGCTGAAATAAAAAACATTTTCTTAAAACCAAATCGGGCAAAATTCCACGCGGCGCTTTCGTTTCTTCCGCCTTCCGTTTTATTAACTGCGGCAACGACCTTATTCCAATACGGCCTTAACTCCTGTATGAATTCTTCATCTTCGCCTGTAACCTGGCCCGCATCCAGCAGCAGCAAAATCAAATCGGCTTTTTTTATCATTTCCAGGGAACGCTCAACAACCAAATCATCAAGAACCGCTTCCATTGTCCCCACATCGCGGGTAAGCTTGTATCCGCCGGTATCCACAAGATGAACAGGCTTTCCGTTTATTATCGCAGTTCCTTCAACAGGATCCCGCGTAACTCCAGGCGTAGGGTCAACTATTGCAAGACGACGCTGCATAAAACGATTAAAAAGCGTTGATTTTCCAACGTTCGGGCGGCCGGCAATAACAAGCAGCGGAGTTCCTTCATATTTTTTTCGGGCAATTCCATAAAAACGCTCGTCAATTTCAGAGTCTTCCTGAACAGAAATATCATCGTTTTCTAAAATTTCTTCGTCAATGTTTTTTTCTTCTGCCATTTTTTACCTTTAAAGTCTATTTAATTTTTTTGAAGAAATTGCCTGAAGCTCTGCAATCGTAAACTGAGAAAGCAATTTTTTCGTACGGCAAATCATCTTTGAACCCATGCTAAGGCTTCTGATTCCCATTCCGCCAAGCACAAGAATACTGTCGTGGCGGCTTGCCATTTCTCCGCAGACAGAAACAGGAATATTTCCCTTTTTTGCATTAACAATCGTCATATTTATAAGGCGTAAAACCGCAAGGCTGAATTCATCGTACAAGTCGCTTACATTTGAATTTTCGCGGTCAACACCAAGCGTATACTGAGTCAAATCGTTTGTTCCCAAAGAAAAAAAGTCGCTGACTTTTGCAAGGCAATCGCTTGTAATAGCAGCGGCCGCGGTTTCAATCATTATCCCAATCGGAACATTTTCATCAAATTCAATCTTATCCGCCTTAAGTTCCTCACGGACAGTTCTTGCAATTTCAAGACATTGCTCAACCTGCTCTGTGGAAGTAATCAGCGGAAGCATTATCCGCAGATTTCCATAAACGCTGGCACGGTACAACGCCCTAAGCTGGGTTTTAAAAATCTGGGGATATTCAAGGCTAAGCCGGACCGCACGCATTCCCATCAACGGATTTTTTTCCTCAAAATGCGGCATATCAACAGAATTAATAAATTTATCGCCGCCGGCATCAAGAGTCCTGATTGTAACAGGCTTTCCGTTCATTACCTGAAGAACTTTTTTGTAAGCCTCAAACTGCTCCTCTTCATTGAACGCACGCGCAGAAACATGATGCGAACATTCCGCCATGCTCATGTACAAAAATTCCGTACGGAAAAGTCCAATTCCATCCGCGCCGCATTTTACAGCAAGCTCCGCCTCTTCCGTAGAACCTATATTTGCGTAAAGCTTAAATTCAACACCATCTTTTGAACGCGCCGGCTTATCAAGATACTCATCAAGAAGCTTTTGTTCCGCCTGCTCGTTTTCTTTTTTAAGTTTAAATTCATTAAGCGTCTGCTCATCCGGCTCTGCAAGAATTTCCCCGGCTTCCGTATCGACAATCAAAATTTCGCCGTTTTGAATCTTTTTCTTGATGCTTGTCTTATTCAATCCCACAACCGTAGGAATTCCAAAATTGCGCGCAAGAATCACAACATGGCTTGAAAGTCCGCCTTCCGTAAGCGCAAGTCCCGCAATTTTTTTCTTTGAAAGGACAATCGTGTCTGTAGGACTTAAAGTTGTAGTAACAATTACGCATCCATCCGGAACCTGCGTTATATCGAAAGGATGAATGTCCAGCATTTCGTTCAAAACCTGGCCGAAAATATCTGTAATATCCTGAGCGCGCTCCGCAAGATATTCATTTCCCGCATTCCGGAGCTTAGAAGCATATTCTTCCGCTTTAAATTTAACCGCATATTCAATATTGCACAAATTTGATTCAAAATATTCACGAAGCTCTTTCAGAAAAACCGGGTCGGCAAGCATTAAAATATATGTTTCAAAAATTTCCCGCTGAATATCGGTCTTTTTATTTTTTGGAAGCTGCTCCAGTTTTGCTGAAACATCCGCCCTTACAGTCTTTATAGCCTGCTCAAAGCGGCTCCACTCTTCATTAATCAAAGAAACGTCAATCTTTTTTTGCGGAATTGACCGCTTTACAGTTTCCGGAATCCTAAACGCCGGTCCAATTCCAGTTCCATCAGCAGCCGATATACCAAAAAAAACTTCCATAATCCACCAATTTTAACAAAAAGAACATTTGCTAGTCAACGAATCGAATTGAACAAATTCCTGCCATACCTTTGAATTTCAAAGCTGATTTATGGCGCGGTCGTACCACAAATAACGACTTTTTATCCACTCTGAAAAATATTCAAGCTCCATTTTATGATTTTTACGGTTTTTCCACCCTTTTGCGTGCGGCCACTGCTTTTTTCCAAATGCCGGCCAAACCCGGTAATTTAAATCCAGCGCATTTTTTATTAAAAGAGCCTGGTCTTCAAGCCATTCATCCGAAGAATTCAAAAAATTTTTACGCTCGTTCCAGCGTTTTTTCACAGCTTTCCTGAAAGATTCTCGTTCCCACAGCTTTTCATACCAGCCGCTTGTATTTACCCAAAAACCATCTGTCTTTTCGCAGTTATCCCAGGAAATATTTCCAAACGCCAGGTCAAAATCCCATGCCGGCCCCATATACAATTTTTGAACAGCCGAATCGTAATACATAAAACACGAAGCCTGAAACCTTGCGTCATGATTTTTAGAAAAGTCATTTATGATAAACCAGTCAACAAATGAATCTAAATCAAGATACTTGCCAAGCTCTGAATCCGTCCAATCCAGCCCTGAATAAATTTTATCCTCAAAAGACTGCAAAATATTTTGCCATACAACATAGACATCCTGGGACGCTTCCGGCGAACGGATACTGAATTTCACATCATGCTTTGAAATAAAATTATGCTCCTTATCCAGGCGCGAATTTACGCACGCAAGGAACGAGCCCGGACCGCATAAATCCGCAAGCCGACCGTTTTCCATCTCCACTTTTTCCGTAAGCCCATAAAGTCCGATATACTTGCCGTTTACTATCAGAGTTATAAACCGGCTCGACGGCGTCCATTTAAAATTATTCCATACATTTTTTGCAAGATTTTCAGCGTAAAAATTCCTGAAGCTAGACTTATCCGCCGTATTCGCCATTAAAATCCATTTTTTTCCGCTCCTAAGCCCTGCCAGAGGCGCAGATTTTTCCAAAGACAAAAGATACGGTTTCTTATAAAGTTCCCGGGTTACCCAGGTAGTGTTTCCATGTCCGCGAATCTTGCACTTTCCATAATATTCATCCAAAACATAATTCGCAGAAACATAAATCTCTTTTTTTGAAATTCGTTTGTTATTTTCAGTTACAATATACAAAATCGGCAGATTTAATTTTTTGCACTTTTCAACAGTAATATGGTTCAATGCAGAAACAATAAAAAACAATGACATTGAAAAAAGCATTATTCCGTAAATAATTCTACGTCGCACTTTGGAACTCTTAATCAGCATACTGAAAATTATAAATAGAATTTGTAAAAAAACAATCATTATTAATTCTTAAAAAAAATAGGTTTATTCGCTTAAACCTATTTACTAAAAACAAGAAAAAATGTAAATTTATATAGATAGTTATTCTATTTTTAGATAATCTATTTTTGAACTTTTTTATGAACGGCAAATACAGACACGAATACAAATATGTTTCTCCAGAAATTACTCTTTCCGTTTTGGAAAGCCGCGCAAAATGCGTACTTTCCATGGATTCGCACGCCGGCGCAAACGGAGCGTATTCAATCCGGAGCATTTACTTTGACGACATCTACAACACTTGCTACCACGAAAATGAAGACGGAACAGATCCACGCGAAAAATTCAGAATCAGAACTTACAATTGCGGCACGGACAGAATTTCCCTTGAATTAAAGCAGAAGGAAAATTCAAAGACACTAAAATCAAGCTGCATGATTTCAAAAGAAGACTGCGGCGTAATAATGAACGGAGGAATACCGGAAATCAAGGACAGCTCGCCTTACCTTATGAAAAAACTGGTTTCCAAAATGCAATATTCAGGACTCAAGCCGGTTTGCATAGTTGCCTATGAACGTGTTCCATACGTTTATAAAATTGGAAACGTACGCGTAACTTTCGACAGAAACATAAGAAGCTCTTCCGACATAAAAGGATTTTTCAGCAGCTCGACCGCTTTCCGGCCTGTACTGGAAAGAAATATAAATATGATGGAAGTAAAATTCGACGAACTGCTGCCGGATTACATCGCCTCGCTTTTGCAAACAGGACTGCTGAGGCAGACTTCTTTTTCAAAATATTTTTTGTGCAGAAAATTCAACTTAAAAGGAACAATAATTTAAATATAAATTTAATGGAGGCCCGCCGCTAGCACGGGTTTTATGGGAGATATATATGACAACATTTAAAGACGTTTTTAAAAAATCATTTATCGAAGGTTTTTCACGTTATGATATGACGCCGGAAAATATCCTGATTGTTTTTGCGATTTCCGCAATATTTTCAGTCTATATTTTCATTGCGTACAGAATTCTGACAAGAAAAACGTTTTACTCAAAAAATTTCAACATTTCGCTTGTAATAATAAACCTTATCACCGCCGGAATAATTCTTACAATGCAGTCAAACGTCGTTGTTTCCCTTGGTATGGTCGGCGCGCTTTCTATCGTCCGCTTCAGAAACGCGGTAAAAGACCCGATGGATTTAGTTTTTTTGTTCTGGTCAATTTCCTGCGGAATAATAACCGGAGCCGGACAGGCGGAAATCGCATTCGCCCTTTCATTCATTGTAACAGTCGCACTTATAGTATTTGAAAAAGTACCGGTGGCAAAAGCCGCAAAAATTCTTATGGTCAGCGGCGAAGGCTATGATATAGAAGAAAAAGTTTCTTCGGTCTGCAAAAAATACTGCTCAAATTTCACCACAAAATCCTGTTCACTTGCGAACAGCCGCACAGACCTTGTTATTGAAGTAAAATCCGACAAAGACGAAGAACTTTTAAAAGAAATCGCATCCATTCAAAACGTAAGCAGCTCTTCCCTGCTAAAACACGACGGAGAAGTCACTTACTAAAAATTAAATAAGTTGAATGTCGAGTTTATAAATTCGACGTTCGGGCTAAATATCCTGATTTCGCGAATTAAAAAGGCTGTCGTTTTCAGAAAGCGCGCGAATTACGCGGCAAGGAACACCGGCCGCCAAACTGTTCGGTGGAATATCGCGGGTTACAACACTGCCGGCGCCAATCACACAGTTTTCCCCAATCGTAACTCCGCCGCAAACAGTAACATTAGAAGCAAGCCAGCAGCCAGACTTTATTACAACCGGTTTTGCATATTCATTTGTATAAAAACTTCCATCAGGCTTCTGCCTTGGCCGTCTTTCTTCATTTAACAATGGATGCATCGGCGTAACAACAGAACAATTCGGTCCAAAAAACACATCATCGCCAATAGAAACTGGCGCGCAGTCAAGAATTACAAGATTAAAATTTGCGTAACAATTTTTTCCAAAAGAAGTAAATTTTCCGTAATCAAACTGAATCGGCCCCTGTAAATACAAATTGCCCCCATGACATGGGAGCAATTCATCTAATATTTCCGAGCGTTTTTGCGCTTCAGTTTCATAAGTTTTATTGTAATCCGCACAAAGCCTGTGCGCTTTTACCCTAAGTCCGGCAAACTCCGCATCAGAAGAATCATAAAGTTTGCCGGCAAGCATTTTTTCAGTTTCTGTCATAAAAACTCCGGCAAAATTATACCACAAGTTTTTACAGCAGAAAAGAACGGCGCTTAGCCTACATTTTTCATGTTTACAACAGGCTTTGATTCAACAGCGGCGGCTCTAGCCTGGTCATAACGTTTGTTTACAAAATAAACAACAACATTTACACTTACAATCGCAAGATTAAGAATATAAACAACCAAGACGTAGTTTACTGCACCTTTAGAAAGTTTTGCAACGATTCCTGCAATGTAACCAACAATTATCAAAAGAATGAATTTCAAGCTCATGTTTTTTGCAGATTTTGACTTGATGTTCTTCCAGACATTAATCGGCCATGAAAGTCCAAAACAAATTAACATTACAGATTCTAAGATTTCAGCCATTTTTTCTACCTCTTTTCGATTAATAAGATAACGCATTTTTTTTATAACTTCTAATATATCTTTTTTATTATATTGATAATTATTAGTTATGGATGTACAATTAAATCCGCGGTATACAGGAATCCAAGACTTTAAATTTAAGGCAAGGAAATTTTTATGGAACTTACACAGCTCAGATATTTTTTGGAAGTAGCAAAAACCCAGCACGTAACAAAAAGCGCGGAAACTCTTCACGTTGCGCAGCCCGCATTGACGCAGGCAATTCACCGGCTGGAAAACGAACTTGAAGTTCCGTTATTCTCGTCAAAAGGACGGAACATTGTTCTTACGCCTTATGGAAAATATTTTTACGAAAAACTTGAACCGCTTTTAAAAAGCCTGAGCGAACTGCCGGAAAATCTTAGGGAAATGGCAAAAACTGAAAACGCCACAATCCACCTTAATGTCCTGGCAGCCTCGTCGCTGGTAACGGAAGCAATTATTGAATATCAGAAAATAGACGATGCGCTTCACATCCAGATTCATCAGAACGAAAAAAATGACATGGACGACATCCGCGTAACAACAGAAATTTCCGCGCGGACACATGAAAACAAAACATCCGATGATTCAAATTTTATCTGCACGGAAAAAATCTTTCTGGCTGTTCCGAATATCCAGGAATTCCAGGAAAAAAAAGAAATAACATTTGAGGGGATAAAATCCATCGGACAAAAATGGGGATTTGTTTCTCTCTTAGGCTCAAAACACCTTCGCTCAATCTGCGACAAATACTGCGCCGACGCAGGAATAAAACCAAACATAATATTTGAAAGCGACAACCCCGCTTCGGTAAAAAACATGATCGCCGCGAACATAGGAATTGGATTTTGGCCGGAATTTTCGTGGGGCGCGCTGGATACTTCACGAGTCAGACTTTTAAAAATCACAAAGCCTGACTGCAAGCGCGACATCCTAATCACCTGCAAGAAAAACAAAGCCGAAAACAGCCACGTCGAAAATTTTTATAAATTTCTTACAGGATATTTTAAAATGGCAAGCATAGGCGAAAACTGATTCCTAGCACTTAGGACACAGCCCCCGAACGCTCTCGCCGATGGTAGTTCATTTTCTATTTTAAGAAAATCAATCCCAAAATTCCAACCGGAATCAAATAAGCCGCAAACCATTCAAGCTTGCCCTTTTTGATAATTTTCATAAGACAAGCCAATGAAAAATAACCGAATATAAAAGCGGAAATGCAACCGGCAAGCACAATGTCCGCACCAATCGACGAAGAAACTTCTCCCAAATCTTTTAATTCCAGCACAAACGCGCCAAGAATTGCAAAAATAGAAACAAGAAAAGAATATTCGCCGGCCGCCCCACGTTCCACACCGCAAAGCTGTGCGCCTGCAATTGTTGAACCAGAACGGCTGATTCCCGGCAAAGTTCCAACTCCCTGCATAAAGCCAATCACGGCAGCCTGAAGAACAGAAATACCTTTGTTTTCAGACTTAGGCACAGATTCCGTTTTTGCAAGAGATTTTTTTTCAACAACAGACGAAAAAAACAAAAGGCAGGCAGTAAGCAAAAAACCTGCGCAGGTAAATTTTATTGAAAGCTCAGGAATCAGCTTGCTCGTAAAAATCCCGATAGTGCCTGTTATAGCAGTAGAAATAATCAAAGCAAGAATGGTTTTTCTTCCGCGCATTTCTGTTCCGCAGAGAATGTCATTTTCATCAACTTCCGCCGGAGCAGGACGGCGAGCAATCAGGCGGCCAAAAACCTTTAAAAGCCTCCAGATTGATTTTCTAAAATAAATGCAAACCGCAAGCAATGTAGCCAAATGTAAAAAAACATCATACAGCAAAGGAACATCCTCAAGCCCAAAAAGATTCTGAACAACCGCAAGATGTCCGCTCGAAGAAATCGGAAGAAATTCCGCAATTCCCTGCAAAATTCCCAAAAGAATACTCTGAATCAATGTCATAATAAAACCCTTGTAAAAAATATAGCATTTTTTCTTAATAAAAAAAAGACCATTCGCCGCTTATTTAAAAATTTTGTAATGTTGTTTGCAAAACCGACCTGTGCTTTTCGCCGCAGACAAAGTTTTCTTCTATTATACTGTTCGGTTTTATTTCACCGGCAGATTGAGTTTTTCGGGTTTTGTGCTCGGCACGCGTTCTTTTTCCGCTTTCCAAAAAGACTGCAATCCGCTCAGAAAGTTCAGACTTGCTTCCTGTCGCCTGCAAATTATTTCTGCGGCAAAAATCCACAAGCTCTTCTTTCAGGTAATAATACTGGCGAAAAATTCCCGCGCTTAATTTCAAATCCAAATCCGGACGTTCATCAATCATTTTCCTGACCTTTTCAACTCTTCTATTTTAATCTTTTTTCTATTATAATATATTTTATGGCTAAAACATTCGACGACAAAAAAATTATTTACACGATGGATCGTGTTACACGAGCTTACGGAACAAAAGTTGTTTTAAAAGACGTAAGCATTTCTTATTATTACGGTGCAAAAATCGGCGTTATCGGTGCAAATGGCTCTGGTAAATCTTCCCTTTTTAAAATTCTTGCCGGCGTTGACAAAGATTTTTCCGGCGAAACAAAATTAGCTCCAGGATACACAATCGGTTACCTTGAACAGGAACCACAATTAACACCTGGAAAAACCGTCATTGAAACAGTAAAAGAAGGCGTAAAAGAAATCACCGCTCTTCTTGAAGAATTTGACAAAATCAATGAAGCCTTTGGCGATCCGGATGCAGATATTGATAAACTTTGCGCACGTCAAGGCGAAGTTCAGGAAAAACTGGATGCCTTGGATGCCTGGAATCTGGACAACAACCTTGAGCTTGCAATGGATGCCTTGCGCTGTCCTCCGCCGGAACAAAATGTAGATGTGCTTTCCGGTGGTGAACGCAGACGTGTCGCCCTTTGCCGGCTTTTGCTGCAAAAACCGGATATCCTGCTCCTTGACGAGCCGACAAACCATTTGGACGCAGAAACTGTCGCATGGCTGGAAAAACACCTGCACGACTATCCGGGAACAGTAATCGCCGTAACACACGACCGATATTTTCTTGATGAAGTTGCCGGCTGGATTCTTGAGCTTGACCGCGGCGAAGGCTATCCGTTCAAGGGAAATTACACAAGCTGGCTTGAACAGAAAAACGCCCGTCTTGCGCAGGAAAACAAAAACGAAACTGCACGCCAAAAAGAAATTCAGCGCGAATTGGAATGGATTCACATGGGCGCAAAAGGCCGGCAGGCAAAACACAAGGAACACATTTCCCGCTACAACGAGCTTATGTCCCGGGAATCAAAAGCCCAGCTGAAAGATACGCAGATTTCAATTCCGGCAGGTCCTAGACTTGGAAATCAGGTTATTGATTTGGAAAATCTTACAAAGGCCTATGGCGACAAACTTCTTTTTGACAAGCTGAATGTTCATATTCCGGCCGGAGCAATTGTGGGAATCGTAGGACCAAACGGTGCCGGAAAAACAACGCTTTTCAAATTGATTGCGGATGCCGCAGGACTTCCAAACGGAGAAAAGCCAGACAGCGGCGAAGTAAAAATCGGTTCAACTGTAAAACTTGTATACGTTGACCAGATGAGAAGCGGCCTCGATCCAAACAAGACCGTTTATGAAACACTTGGCGGCGGCGCAGATATGATAAAACTCGGCGCAGTTGACGAAAAAGGCAGACCGATGGAAGGCGGCGTTCGGGAAGTAAACGCGCACGCATATTGCGGCTGGTTCAATTTTGCAGGTCCAGACCAGAATAAAAAAGTAAGCGTGCTTTCCGGCGGCGAAAAAAACCGACTGAACCTTGGAATGATGCTGAAAGAAGCAGGAAACGTACTGCTTTTTGACGAACCGACAAACGATTTGGATGTACAAACAGTCCGCGCCTTGGAAGAAGCTCTTGAAGACTTTGCCGGCTGCGCGCTGGTAGTAAGCCACGACCGCTGGTTCTTAGACCGAATCTGCACACATATCCTGGCATTTGAAAACAACTCCGAAGTACGATTCTTTGAAGGCAACTGGTCAGAATACGCAGAATGGAAAAAAGAACAGTTCGGAGAAGACGCAAGCGTTCCAAAACGAACCGTCTACAGAAAACTTTCAAGATAACTTTTAGGTTGAATATCGAGTTTTTTTGCAAAAAGAATAAAAGCGCAGGCAGATTTGCAATTTGTGAAGATTTTTGGCGATTGAATTAATTAAAGTGCGGAGCACCCGAATTAATACAAGCGTAGCGCGAGCCAAATCCATCTGAGCAAATTGGAAATATGCCGAAAGCGTTCTTTCGTAATTTGTAAAAAAAACTCGAAATTAAGCCTTTTAAATATTTTTGCGAGGGAAAAAACTCCCTCGTTTTTTTTGGAATAATTTTTTCTGCAGGCTGAAAATTTTCAATCTCAATATTGTAAACCACTTTAGTTACCACAAGTTTACAATATACCTTATTTTCATTATATTTTTCTTATGGAAACTAATTTACTTCAACTTGCAGAACAAATCACAAACGGAAAACGACTAAGCCATTCCGACAATCTTTCTTTTTTTGAAACCTGCGAATTACCCCAACTTTGTAAAGGCGCAGATTTAATACGCAGACATTTTATGGGAGACCGCATAGACCTGTGCTCCATCATCAATGCAAAAAGCGGCCGATGCGGCGAAAACTGCAAATTCTGCGCGCAGAGCATTTTTAACAAAACAAACTGCCAGGAATACGACTTTCTTGAGCCGGAAGAAATTTTCAGGCAGGCAAAAGCGCTTGCGGATGAAGGTGTGCACCGTTTTTCAATTGTAACATCAGGAAAAGCGCTCTCCGGCAAGGATTTTGAAAAAGCCCTTAAAGCATTCAAAATGATTAATTCAAATCTTAACATAAAAACCTGCGCATCCATGGGATTTATTTCAAAGGAACAGATTTATGCGCTAAAAGAAGCCGGTGTTTCAGGAATCCATCACAACATTGAAACAAGCCGTGCAAATTTCAAGAATATCTGCACGAGCCACACTTACGAAATGAAAATAGAAACGCTAAAAAATGTCAAAGCCGCAGGACTCCGAATCTGTTCCGGAGGAATAATCGGAATAGGCGAAACCTTTTCAGACAGGATAGAAATGGCCCTTGCGCTTTCAGAAGCAGGCGCGGACTCTATTCCGATAAACGCGCTCATTCCAATACCCGGCACAGCCTTTGAAAACCTAAAACCGCTCTCCGAAAACGAAATCCTAAGGACAATCGCAATGTTCCGCTACATAAACCCGGCAGCAGACGTAAGACTTGCCGCCGGCCGCAAACTTATGTCCGGAAAAGGCGAATCCGTATTCTGCAGCGGAGCGAGCGCCACAATAACCGGAAACATGCTAACCTCTTCCGGCACAACAATTTCCGAAGACAAGGAAATGTTCAAAAAATTAGGACGTAATATATAGAAGAAAACTTTTAAATCCGGGCTTACAGACAAAAAAAGCGTAACCGGCCTTTTGAAATCTGTAAAAACCTGGATTATGGCATAGTAAAATAATATTATCCAAAAACAATCTGGTAAAATTATACCCATTCACCAATTTTCCAGGTAATTTTTTCTTAAAATGAAGGCATGAGTTTTGCTGAAAATTTGAGAGAACTTA
>OIWU01000742.1_pt1 | contig 37366 bp, 31 predicted proteins | sample 1587711 | NCBI WGS metagenome assembly OIWU01 (sample SAMEA3888909, study PRJEB22519) | human gut metagenome | biome: human gut; feature: human-associated habitat; material: faeces | place: Denmark | collected 2010 | reverse complement strand
CATCTGCCGCACCTCGCGCGCCGTATCGGCACTTAGAATTATGCGGTATTGCCTTAAGGTATCGCCGTATCGAGCACGCTGCTGCGGCGATGCCTTTACAAAAAATCTTCGGCTGCATAACGCGCAGCCGAAGATTTTTTTACGGCAGCCTGCGCGCCGCAAATTCCAAAAATTTTTGCGCAGCCGGGCTGGGGCAAACCGCACCGGCAATGCCAAGCTCTACCGTTTGCGAAGGAAAGAGCGGCATCATTTTTACATGGCCGTTCCATGACATACCGTTGATGCCATTGTTCAGTGCCAGCCCCAGCCCGGCCTCTACCATGGAATAGGTGGCAAAGCTGTCCATGGTGGAAAACTGCAAATTGGGCTGAACGCCGCATTTGGCAAACACGCGGGCGTTGTCAATATCCACGCCGGGGTGAGTTTCAATATACGGTTCTGCAGCAAAGCGCTCGATCGGAAGCGCATCCAGAGCGGCCAGCGGATGCCCGGCGGGCACCCAGGCCATCATTTCATCCTGGCACAGCGGCAGCCAGCTGTGTTCGCCCTCCCGTTGGCTGATAATACACAGATCCAGCTGGTGCGCGTGCAGCTGGGCGGCCAGCTGGCTGCTGTAGCCGCTGCAGATCTGTACCTGAATGCCGGGATAACAGCGGTGAAATTCACCGATCACACCGGCCAGCCAGTGATAATAGGCGCTGTAGGCTGTGCCGATCACAACGGTGCCCACATCCAGCCCGCGAATCTGCGCGGCAAGCTGGGCACAGGCTTCGCCGCTGTGCAGCAAAGCGTAAATGCCAGGCAGCAGCCGCTGGCAGGCAGCGGTAGGGCGCACGCCGCCATGCTCTCGCAGCAGCAGGGAAAAGCCGCACTCCGCTTCCAGCGCACTGACCGCACGGCTGATGCCCGAGGGGGTGTATTGCAATTTTTCTGCTGCCGCGGTAAGGCTGCCGCTCTCGATGGCACATACCAGCGCACGGTATTTTTCCAGTTCCATGGTCTGCCTCTTTCTTTGCGGATCTGTCAAAGCAAGTATGTGATATTGTCACTTTACGCAAAGTATATCATGCCGCTATACTAAAAGCAACAGACCGATTCGGAAAAGAGGCAGCTATATGGCAGAAATTCGAGATCTTACCAAGGGCAGCATTCCGGCACACATGGTGCGGCTGGCGGTGCCGATGATCGCGGGCAATATTTTGCAGCAGCTTTATAACACGGCCGATGCACTGATTTTGGGGCGCTTTGCAGGAAGCACCGAGTTTGCAGCTGTGGGCGTGGCGGGCAGCGTGATGAACCTGTTTTTGTTTATGATCACCGGAGCCTGCACCGGTGTTTCGGTGCTGTTTTCACAGTTTTATGGTGCATCGGATCTGGATTCGTTTCGGCGTGAACATGCGTTGGCTCTTTGGCTGGGGGCGGGAATGGCGTTGGGGTGCGGCGGCCTTGGCTTTGCGCTTTTGCCGCTGCTGCTTCGGGTGATCCAAACACCGGCCGAGCTGATGGCACCCGTGAGCGCGTATATGACGGTGATCTTTTCGGCGCTGCTGGCCACTTTTTTGTATAATCTTTACAGTGCCCTGCTGCGTGCCATCGGGCAGGCGCATATTGCGCTGCTGGCATTGGCTGCAGCGGTGGCCGTGAATCTTGGGCTGGATCTATGGTTCGTAGGCGGGCTGGGCTTCGGTATCCTGGGGGCAGCCTGGGCCACCGCCATTTCACAAGGGCTCTCGGCGCTTTTGTGCATTTTATATCTGTGCAGGGCTGCGCCGGAGCTTTTGTTTCGCAAAAGCGATATGCGCCCGCAGCTTCGCCTTTTGGGGCGCACGGTGCGCCTTTCGGCGGTAACGGCTCTGCATCAGTCCAGCTTGTATATCGGCAAACTGCTGGTGCAGGGGGCTGTGAATACCGGCGGAACCGAAATGATCGCTGCGTACACAGCCACCAGCCGTATCGAGGGATTTGCCAATTCGTTTGGGGACAGCGGTTCGGCGGCAACCTCGGTGCTGGTGGGGCAAAATATCGGAGCAAAAAAATCGGAGCGCGTAAGAGAATCCTTCCGGGCCAGTCTGATGCTGATGATCGGCATGGGCGTTGCCAGTTCGCTGATCCTGTATGTAAGTGCCGGCGCCGCCGTTGGCTTTATGCTGGGGCATACCGGCGGCATCGACTATGAAAACGCTGTAGCCTATATTCGCCTGATTGCAGTGTTTTATACACTCTGCTTTATGGGCAATACCTTTGCAGGGTATTTCAACGGCATTGGCAGAGTGGATATACCGCTGATCGGGGCAACCAGCCATATCACGCTGCGCGTGGTTCTGTCGTGGCTGCTGGTGGGGCGCATGGGGCTGCCCGCCGTGGCGCTTGCCACGGGCCTTGGCTGGGTGCTTGTCAATGTTCTTTGGGCGCTGGTCAAACGCTGCAGCAGGCCCCTGCAATAGCCTTCACGGCATAGCCCTTTATAAAAAGTCGCGCCAGCGGTCGGCGGCGTTTTGCTCAAACTGTTCCAGCTCACGCGCCAGCCGCTGGGCGTTTTCGCTGGCGGCAGGATTGTCGCGCCGGGCCATCACACAGCCGGTCACCCCCAGGCAGCAGCCCTGGGCCAGCATTTGGGCCAAATGCCGGTTGCTGGGGTCGGTGCGGGCTTTCAGCTGCACTCCCACATCCATGCACAGGCGGCCCACCACACTGGGGGTGCTGGCCTGGCTGTCCATGCTTTCCAGCGCGCGCTGTGCGGCAGCCTGAAACTGCCGATATTTTTTCTGCTGCACGGCCATTTCGGCCTTCATGGCGCTGTCGGGCGTAATGGGCATCAGCTGGCTCAGCGCCGTGCAGGCGTTTTCGGCATTGCGGGCGATCCTGTCGTACAGGCGGGTGTCCGGCGTGGGCGCGGCCTTGTATGCATCCATAAAAAAATCAGCCTCCTTTTATGGGCAGTATACCCAAAGGAGGCTGATTTTATGTATACGATCCCTTTTGGCCCGGCGGGCGGCATTGCAAGCGCCAGCGCCGCCAAGGAGTTATTCCGTTACCAGGCAATCGCCGCCCTTTTCACGGGCAGCGCGCAGGCGGTCATCCAGCAGGTTGGCAATGCCCTGCCAGTCGCGGCGTTCGGCCCAATCGGCCGTGGCCACCGAGAAGGTGAACTTCACGCGCTTGTAAATATCCACCACACACTCCTTGCGGGCGGTTTCGCACAGCTCCTGCATCCACTGGGTAAAGCTGGCATAGTCGCGCCCTTCGCAGCTAAGCACCACGCAGCTGCCGCCCAGCTTGGCCACCAGCCCGTCACGCACCTGCATATTGATCTGCTGCTTGAGCAGGCTGACCACATAGCCCATCACGATATCCACCGCGCTGCGGCCATATTGGTTGTGAATGCTGTCCAATTTATCCACCGACACCATGGCAAAGCACACATCGGTGCCCTGGGCGGCTTTCTTTTTTACGATCTCGGAGTACACCGTGTCCAGATATTCGCGGTTGAAGGCGCCGGTCACATAATCGCGGTACACATTGCGGTTCACTTCCTGCAGGCTGCGGGCAGCGGCGTGCATACCGGCTTCGTCCATGGAAAGGCTCTCGGTCATCACGGCCTTCAGGCTCAGCACCAGCTCACGGCCTTCCACATTCACATAGTGGCACTGCAGCTCTTTGGTGTGGCCGTTCTGGGTCATCAGGCGGGTCACACGGCGCTTTTCGTGCAGGCAGCGAATGTCGGTGTGGGGGCCATGCTCCTGACCATCCTCCCAATAAGAGGGATATTCCGAAACAGGCTGCAGGGTGTGGGGGTCCAGAATTTTGCGCGCATGAACATCCAGCAGATTCACTTCATCAAAAAAGTTCTGCAGTATGTCAATGGTTTGGTTCAGTTCGGCAACGGTATACTCTGTTTTCATTACGCTTGTCCTCTTGCTCTTAGGCAACACCGCACAATTCCCGCCTAACGGCTTAAGCACCGCTGCCGCGGCTGCAAAGCACAATCTGCGCCCGAAAAATGCTCGATAATACACAAAGTATTATCTGCGCTTTTTGCTTAGCAGCTTGCACTTCTCGCTCGCTGCATCGGCACTTAGAATGATGCGGTATTGCCCTTACTCTTCCACCCCGGAAAAGGGGCTTTTTACCATATAATAAATAAACTCAATATTATAAACCCAACCAGCTTGCATTGCGCACAATACAAACTGTTGTAATTTCACGGATTCAACAAATTGTATTACGCCCGCAGGTAGGTTTCGCTCAAATCGCGGATCTGCCTTGCCAGCGCCGGGGTGCATTGGCCTGCGCCCACACGCCAGCACCAGTTGTTTTCCACGGTGCCGGGGGTGTTGATGCGCGCCGCCGCGCCCTCCTCCAGCCAGTCCTGCAGGGGAATCACCGCCAGCTTGGCCGGGCTTGCCAGCGCCGTGCGCACAATGGCACGCACCGGGCTTTCGCCCTTGGCGGCAGGCATATATCGCTTGGCAAAGCTGCGCTCATGCTCCGGCGCATGGGCCAGCCAATCGGCCAGCGTGGTATTGTCGTGTGTGCCGGGATACACCACGCAGTTTTGAATATGATTGTGGGGCAAAAAGTCGTTTTCGCCGCCCGAAAAAGCAAACTGAAGCACCTTCATGCCGGGAAAGCGGCTGTCGGCCAGAAGCTGGCGCACCGAGTCCGAGCTTTCGCCCAGATCCTCCGCCACCACGGGCAGCGGGCCGATGGCATGCTCCATGGCTTCAAAAATTTCCAGCCCGGGGCCCTTTTCCCATTTGCCGGCGCGGGCGGTCTCGGCCCCGGCGGGAATGGCCCAATAGGTATCAAACCCGCGGAAATGGTCAATGCGCACAAGATCAAAAATGCGCAGCGCGGCGCGCATACGGCGAATCCACCATGCATAGCCGGTTTTCCTGTGGTTGGGCCATGCATACAGCGGGTTGCCCCAGTGCTGGCCGTCGGCACAGAAAAAATCGGGCGGGCAGCCCGCCACACGGGTGGGAAAGCCCTTTTCATCGGTTTCAAACAGATCGCTTCCGGCCCAGGCATCGGCGGAATCAGCCGAAACATAAATGGGCATATCCCCCATGATGCGCACATCGCACTGGGCGGCCTTTTGCCGAAGCAGCTGCCACTGGCGGTCAAACTCATATTGCACAAAGCGCCAGTATTCCAGCTCGTCGCTCTTTTCCTGCTGCACGCGGGCCAAGGCCTCGGGGCGGCGGGCACGCTGTGCCTCGGGCCAGTGCTGCCAGTCGAGACCGCTGTTTTCGGCTTTTAGAACCATGTACAGGGCGTAATCCTCCAGCCAGTCCTTGGTGCGGCACAAAAAGGCGTTGAAATCCTCATCGCGATGGGTATCGCAGCCGGGCACCGGGCGGCGGGCCTTCCATGCGGCATAGGCTTTTTGCAAAAGCAAGGCATGGTTTGCCTGCACCAGCGCATAATCTACGCGGTTTTGGTTCCGCCCCCAGCGAAGCGCCGCACAGTCTGCCTTTTGCAAAAGCCCGTCGGCGATCAGAAGATCCATGTCGATGAGATCCGGGCTGCCTGCAAAGGCGCTGGGGCTTTGGTAGGGGCTGTTGGCACATCCGGTGGGGCCAACGGGAAGAATCTGCCACACATGCTGGCCTGCCGCCTGCAGAAACTGCAAAAAGTCGTAAGCAGGCTGGCCCAGACTGCCCATGCCCCACCCGCCGGGCAGAGAAAAAATGGGCAGCAGAATGCCGGCAGTACGGCGCAGATAATATTGCTGCATGGCTGGCGTATCCTCCCTTGTGCAAACCCATGCCGCACAGGCAGCACGGTGCCGCATGGCGCGGCGTAGATTCTAATTAGTACTATTATAATCAAAACCGGCTGATTTTTCCAGCACTTTCACCCCGGGGAGCGTATCTTTTACATTATCACCAATTATTGCTTTGTGAAAAAGCGTTTTTTCGGGCTTTTGATTCCGGCGGTGTGGGCGGCGCGTCCGGTGGGGCTTTTTTCTTGTGCTTTTGCGGGAATCGTGGTAAAATAAATTACTTATGAGATCATTTTCTTGCAGAAAGGAAGCAACCCCTATGCCGCAAACCGAACGCCTGTTTCAAGAGGACTCTTTCTGCCGCCGCTTTACGGCGCAGGTGGTGGCCTGCGAGCCTTACAAAAGCGGCTGGCGGGCTGAGCTGAGCCGCACCGCGTTTTTCCCCGAGGGCGGCGGCCAGCCGTGTGATCTGGGCACGCTGCAGCCCCAAAACGGCCCCGAGGCCCAGGTGCTGGATGTGCAGGAGAGCGAGGGCCGTGTGCTGCACACGCTGGATGCCCCCCTGCCCGTGGGCGAAAGCGTAACGGGCGAGATCAACTGGCAGCGCCGCCGGGATGCCATGGAGCAGCACAGCGGCGAGCATATTCTTTCGGGCCTTCTGCATACGCTGTTTGGGGCCGACAATGTGGGCTTTCACATTGGCCCCGATCAGGTGCGCATGGATATGAGCGTGGAGCTTTCGGCGGCCCAGCTGGCCTGTGCCGAGGAAAAGGCCAATGCCATCGTGCGCGAAAATGTGCCGGTGCTGGTGTCGGTGCCCTCGCCGGAAGAACTGTCGGCACTGACATACCGCAGCAAAAAAGAGCTGGAAGGCCCTGTGCGCATTGTGGAAATTCCGGGGGCCGATGTGTGCGCCTGCTGCGGCACCCATGTGGAGCGCACCGGGCAGGTGGGGCTTGTGAAGATATTGACCCACCAGAACTATAAGGGCGGCACGCGGCTGATGATCGCCTGCGGGCAGCGCGCCTTTGCGGCCCTGGCGGCCGAGCATGATGCCCTTACCGCAGCCTCGCAGCTGCTGAGCGCCAAGCTGCCCGAGGTGCCCAGCGCGGTGGAACGGCTGCTGGCCGAAAATCAGGCGCTCAAGGCTGCACGCGCCGAAGCTGAAAACCGCTGGTTTGCCGCCGTGGCCGAAAGCGCACCCGCCGAAAAGCCCTTCTGCACGGCCGCCGCGGGCCTTTCGGGCGACAGCCTGCGCCGTCTGACGCTGGCCATTGCCGAAAAAACCCATGCGGCGGCCGCGGCACTTTGCCCCCGCCCTGAGGGCGGCTTTGCCTATGCGCTGGCCCCGGCCCCGGGCGGGGATGCCCGTGCGCTGGCCAAAGCGCTGAACCTTGCGTTTGAAGGGCGCGGCGGCGGAAAGCCCGCCCTGTGCCAGGGCAGCATTGCCTGCGGCGATTTGCAGGAAGTAAAACAATTCTTGGAAACAACGGAGATCTGATACTATGAGAATGCGATTCAAACCCTATGCCCGCCCCGAACTGCTGGCCTGTGATTTTCATGTACACGAGCCCCTTTCCATGCAGGGAAAGTGGAACCAAAGCTATGCCCGCCCCGAGCAGCCTTTGTATCTGGAGCTGGGCTGCGGCAAGGGCGGATTTATCAGCCAGCTGGCCTGGCAGCACCCTGACATCAACTATCTGGGCATTGATATGACCGATAAGGTGCTGATCCTGGCCAAGCGCAAGCTGGAGGCCGCCTATGCCGCCCACGACCAAAAGCCCGACAATGTGAAGGTGTGTACATTCGACATCGAGCGCATTGCCAATGTGTTTTCTCCCAGCGACCGTGTGGGCCGCATCTACATCAACTTCTGCAATCCGTGGAGCAAAAACAGCAGCAAGAAAAAGCACCGCCTCACCCATGGCCGCCAGCTGATGAGCTACCGCACCTATCTGGAGGATGGGGGCGAAATCTGGTTTAAAACCGATGATGACGATCTGTTCAACGATACGCTGCAGTATCTGCCCGCCTGCGGCTACGAGATCACCTGGCAGACCCGTGATCTGCACGAAAACGAGCCCAGCTGGAACCTGCGCACCGAGCACGAGGGAATGTTTACCGAGCAGGGCATCAAGATCAAGGCGCTGATCGCCCGCAAGCTGCCCGACGGCGAGGGTGTGATCCGCTGGAACAAGGCGCTGGAAAAGAGCATCGACGGCCCGTTTTTGCCCGAAGAATGACCCCCGCCGCCCTGCGCCGGAACAAAGAAATGCATATTCCGCCGTTTGGGGGGCATTCCTAAAGCAAAGCATTTTTCAGGGCGCGCTGCCCTTTTTTGGGGAGGTTTTGTATGGCCATCACAAGCCCTTTGCAGGCCCTTTGCCTGTTTTTTGTCTACAGCTTTCTCGGCTGGGGCGTAGAGGTTGCCTTTCACGCCGTTTCGCTGGGCAAGCTGGTGAACCGCGGCTTTTTAAACGGCCCGGTGTGCCCCATTTACGGCTTTGGGATGCTGGGCATCCTGACATTGCTTGCACCGCTGGAAAACAACTTGTTCTGGTTGTTTTTTGGCGGCATGGCTGTCACCACCACCATCGAGCTGGTGGGCGGCTGGGCACTGTATAAGCTGTTTCACACCCGCTGGTGGGATTACTCCGATCTTCCCATGAATCTGGGGGGCTATATCTGTGCGCAGTTCAGCCTGTACTGGGGCATCGGCACGCTGCTGGTGATCAAGCTGGTACACCCCACTGTGCTTTTGATGCTGCATCTGGTGCCGGGGCCTGTAAAGATGATTCTGTGTGCGGTGTGCAGCGTTGTATTTCTTTTGGATATCGGCGTTTCGGCCAGCACGGCTGTGGGGCTGGACAAACAGCTGCGCGAGCTGGATGACATTCGCACCGGCCTGCGCAAAACCAGCGACATGCTGACGGAGAAGATCGGCACCACCGCCATGACAGCCGACGAACTGCTGGACGAAAAGCGCCTGCAGCTGATGCTGGCCAAGGCCGAAGGGCTGGACGATCTGGAAAACTGGCGCGGCGAGATCGAACAGCGCGCCAAGAACCTGCGGGCCCGGCGTACGGCAGTGCTGGAAAAGGTGCGCGGCAATGCGTGGTTTGGTGAGCAGCGCCTGCTGAGCGCCTTCCCGGGGGCACGGCGCAGCAAGGAGGGCAGCACCGCTTCGCTGATCCTGCTGCGCGCCGAGCTGGAGCGCACCCGCCGCGAATTGGCCCGCACCCAAAGCGCGCTGGCCAAAGCACAGGCCGAACTGGAGCAGCTGCGCAAGGCCTCTTGATACATATTGATGAACAATGTGTAGTCATTGATTGGATTTTTTGCAAAGCAGGGCAGTTTGGCTGCCCTGCTTTTTGCTTTATTTCGCCGGTTTTTTTGCTTTATCGCTCTCGGCGCTAACGGTTATCGCTATAAGGGATAACAAAATATATGGCATTTTATGGAAAACTATAGTATATTATGTACAAAAGGGGAACCGGTTATGGACTGCTATGATATCAACCTGAAGCATCTGGCTTATTTCAGCAAGGTGGCCCGGCTTGGCTCGATCAACAAGGCGGCGCAGCTTTTATACATATCGCAGTCCCATCTGGGCAAGATCATTCACGATCTGGAAAAAAGCGTGGGCGCGCCGCTGTTGAACCGCAGCCGACAGGGCGTAACGCTTACGCCCGAGGGCACCACGTTTTTAGAAAAGGCCACGCTGATCTTAAACGAGATGGAAAGCCTGCATTTTCACCCGCAGGCCCCCGGCACCACCCCCGAAACGCTTTCGGTATCCATGACAAAGTTTTCGCATGTGATGGAAAGCTTTATCTCGGTGGTGCAAAAGCACAGCGAACAGCCCGAATTCACCCACCGTCTGTACGAGGGCCAGGTGGATGAAGTGGTGGACGATGTGCTGCAGGGGCGGGTGGATATCGGCGTGCTGCATTTTCACAGCGCCCGGCGCGAGGCTTTTGCGGCGGATCTGGCGGCCAAAGGGCTCAGCTATCATTTTTTGGCCTATGCCGAGCCGCGCATCGTGATCTCCAAGGATCACCCGCTGGTGCGTGCCCACAAGCCTATGACGCGCGAAAATCTGGCCCCCTACGGCTTTGTGCGTTATTTGGGGCTTTACGATGATGTGCTGGCCCAGCTGTGGGGCGGCGCCTTTTCACAGGACCGCTTGGGCGGCAAAAAGGAAATTTTTGTCACCGGGCGTGCAACGCTGATGAATCTGATCTCGCAAACGGATTTTTACAGCGTGGGCATTCACGATTTTGACAAACAGCTTTCGGATTTCGGCGCGGTGTCGCTGCCGATCCCGGGGTGTCAGGCATCTGTGGAATTTGGCTACATCACGCTGCAGGGCGTGCCCATCACGCAGATCGGGCAGGAATTTCTGCACGAGGTGCAGGCTGCGCTCACCCACGAGCAGACCGACTGAGTTTTTTTATGATTTCGCAATACCGCAATCACACAGGAAAATATGGAAAGGGAAGGATCGCTATGATCGAACAGCTTTTGCAAAAGGCCGTGCAGGTTGGCCGCCCGTTTATTGAAAAGGGAGCGGTTGCTACTTATATCCCCGAGCTTGGCAATGCCGACAAAAACAAGCTGGGCATTTGTGTTCACACGCTGGACGGCGGGCGTTTTGCCTGCGGCGATGTTCACGACCGCTTCAGCATTCAGAGTATTTCCAAGGTGATCACGCTGGCCGCTGCCCTGGAGCTGTGCGGCTTTGACACCGTGTTTGAAAATGTGGGCATGGAGCCCTCGGGCGATGCCTTCAACTCGCTGATCAAGCTGGAAATTTCCGGCAGCCATCCCTATAACCCCATGATCAACTCGGGCGCTATTGCGGTGGCCAGCTACACCCAGCCGCGCATTTCCTTCAGCAATATGCTGGCGCTCACCCAGCAGCTTTGCCACGATAAGGGCGTGGTGCTGGACGAAAAGGTGTATCACTCCGAAATGGAAAATGTGGCCCGCAACCGCGCCATTGCCTATCTTTTGGAGAGCAAGGGCGTAATCAAGGGCAATGTGGAGGAAGCGCTGGATTTCTATGTGCGTATGTGCTCGCTGAGCGTTACCGCCGAGGGCCTTGCCAATCTGGGCCTGCTGCTGGCCAACGATGGTGTTGACCCCAACGGCGGCGGCCGCCTGCTGGAATCGGACACTGTGCGGGTGGTGAAAACCATTATGCTCACCTGCGGTATGTACGATGGCTCGGGCGAATTTGCCGTGCGCGTGGGCCTGCCCACCAAGAGCGGCGTAGGCGGCGGCCTGCTTTCGCTGGCCGATGGGCAAATGGGCATTGGCATTTATGGCCCTGCACTGGATATCAAGGGCAACAGCATTGCGGGCGAACAGATGCTGCGTTTTCTTTCCTCGCAGCTGCATCTGCACATGTTTGACAGCTCCCGTTTTGCCGTTGATCCGAAAACCATGCTGTAATGGATCAGCACGCCATTCGCAGACTATAGTTTTTTTAAGTGTATTTTGTGCGTGTACAGGCATTTTTTCCTTTGCTTTGTGCAATTTGCAAAAAAATATCTGGTAAAGTGAAGCAAAATACGCTAAAATGGTACTAAAGTTAAAAAATTGTTCATATTTGGAGGTGAGGCACACAGACAGCCCGTATAGAAAATCTGCAGAGCTTATACGGGGCTCTGCACGGAAAAGAAAGTGAGAATGAGTTATGTTTACTGAAATTATCGGCGTGATCAGCGGCTTTATGTATTCAAAACTGCTGATTATCCTGCTTCTGGGTGCAGGCATTTATTTTACCTTCCGCACCGGCTTTGTGCAGTTCCGTCTGTTCGGTGAGTCGGTTCGCGTGGTATCCGAAAAGCCCGACAAAGAGGGCTCGGTCTCCTCGTTCCAGGCACTGATGGTTTCCACTGCATCGCGCGTGGGCACCTGCAACATCGTTGGCGTTGCCACGGCGGTTTGCCTGGGCGGCTACGGCTCTGTGTTCTGGATGTGGGTCATCGCCCTGATCGGCGGTGCCTCGGCTTTCATTGAAAGCACTCTGGCACAGATCTACAAGCATCATTATCCCGATGGCACCAGCTACGGCGGCCCTGCTTATTACATTGAGGCCGCTCTGCACAGCCGCCCTCTGGCCATGCTGTTTGCCTGCAGTATGCTGGTTACTTATGCCGGCGGCTTTAACATGCTGGCTTCCTACAACCTGCAGTCCACTTTCAGCATTTACTCTTTCTATAACCCTACCGTGACTCCTTGGGTCATCGGCGGCATTCTGGCTGTTCTGGTTGGCTACTGCCTGCTTGGCGGCGGCAAGCGCATTGTAAAGGCCACCTCTACTCTGGTTCCCATCATGGGCGTGATCTATGTGGCAGTGGCTCTGATCGTGATTATCACCCACATCGGCCTGCTGCCCGGCGTTCTGGCCACCATTTTTGCAGAAGCCTTTGATTTCTCTGCCATCTTCGGCGGCTTTGCCGGTTCCTGCGTGATGTACGGCATCAAGCGCGGCCTGTTCTCCAACGAAGCCGGCGTGGGCAGCGCTCCCAACGCAGCTGCTACTGCTGAAGTAAGCCACCCTGTGAAGCAGGGCCTCGTGCAGATGCTGAGCGTGTTCATCGACACCCTGCTGCTGTGCACCTGCACCGCTATGATGTGCCTGTGCTCCGGTGTGCAGCCCACTGCCGAAATGGCAGGCGCCCCCTATGTGCAGGCCGCTCTGGCCAACGCACTGGGCATGGCTGGCCCCATCTTCATCAACATTTCCATGGTGCTGTTTGCCTTCACCACCCTGCTGGGCAACTTCTACTATGTTGACGACCTGATCACCTACATTATGAACAAGGTTCCTTCCAAAACCTTTATGACCTGCTTCCGTCTGGTTGCCGCCGGTGTTATCTGGCTCGGCGCCGGCATGAGCATGAGCCTTGTCTGGGATCTGGCCGATGTGCTGATGGGCGTTATGGCCATCATCAACATTCCTGTTATCTGCATTCTGGGCACTCCCGCCATCAAGGCCCTCAAGGACTACACCGCTCAGAAGGCAGCAGGCAAGAACCCCGTATTCAAGTCGGCAACGGTTGGTCTGGAAGGCAAAACCGAATGCTGGGAATAAGCTGAATCTGCCCTTGGCCGTTTGCGGCACCTAAGGGGCTGATGCTCGGTATGTTCTGCCGCCCGCTCGATCTTTGGCCGAGCGGGCGGCTTTTTTATCAGTTTTAAAAGGAGAATGGGTATGTATCCAAGAGTGGTCGTTCGACTGGATCATCTGCGCGAAAATGTAAAAGTGGTGCGCGAGCTGTGCGAAAAAAATCATATTTCCATCACCGGCGTTACCAAGGTGTTTCGCGGCGATCCTAAAATTGCCCAATGCTATCTGGACGGCGGGCTTACCATGCTGGGGGATTCCCGCACTGAAAACTTAGAAAGAATGCAGTCACTGTCTGCCGAAAAATGGCTTATTCGCCCGCCCATGCTCAGCCGTGCCGCCGAAACCGCCCGCTATGCCGATGCCGCGCTGCATTCGGAATGGCAGGTGATCGAGGCCGTGGCCGCCGAAGCCGAAAAGCTGGGGAAAAAGCATAAGGTGATCCTGATGGCGGACTTGGGCGATATCCGCGAAGGCTATGTGGATTACGACGAGCTGCTGCGGGTGGCAGCCCGGGTGGATACACTGCCCGGGGCCGAGCTGTATGGCCTGGGCGTGAACCTGACCTGTTTTTCCTTTATTCAGCCGGACGAAGAAAAAATGCAGCTGCTGGCCGAGCTGGCCCGAAAAGCCGAGGAGGCAGCCGGGCACCCGCTGCAGGTGGTGAGCGGCGGCAATTCGGCCACGCTGGACCTGATGCTGCGCGGCGGCATCCCCACCGGCATCAACGATCTGCGCCTGGGCGAAAGCCTGCTGTTCGGCAAGGAGCGCGCCAAATACCAGTATCTGCCCGGTACCCACCGGGATGTGTTCACGCTGGAATGCGAGATCGTGGAACTGAAGGAAAAGCCCTCGCTGCCCTGGGGGCAGGTGGGCGTGGATTCGTATGGCAACAAGCCCACCTTCTGTGACCGCGGCCAGCACCGCAAAAAGGCCGTGTGCGCACTGGGGCGGCAGGATTTTGATGCCGAAACCTGCACCCCGCTTGACCCCGGCGTGATCATTCTGGGCGCAAGCTCGGACCATTTGATGCTGGATGTCACCGACAGCGAAAAGGAATATCGTGTGGGTGACATTGTGCAGCTGCAGCTGGGATATTTTTCTACCATGCGCGCCTTTACATCGGAGTATGTAGAAAAGGTGTATCTGGGATAATGCCCCGGCCAAACCCCGCATAAAGCAAAAGCCCCTGTTTTTCCGAAATGAAACATCGGAAAAACAGGGGCTTTTTGGAGATCACAGCTGCAAAAGTGCAGCGGCATAGCAGGCGTAGGCAAGGTTCAGCGCGGCGCATAGGCCCATCACGCAAAGGCAGCACACGGCCGAGCCCAGCCGAAACGGTTTGCCATGGTTTGCACCCCACAGCACCTCGGCCCCCAGCACCACCAGCATGGCAGGGGAAAGCCTGCAGGCCAGCCAGCCGTTAAACCCCGGCACAAAGTAACACCCAAGGCCCACCAGCCCTGCCGCAATCAGCGTAAGGCCAAGGCTCAGGCTGCCCACCCAGCGGGTGCAGGTGTTTTGCTCACTCATGCGTTATTCCCCCTCGTGCGTATCGCTCTGCGGCTGATATTCTTCGTAATCCGGCTTTTCAGGCTGCTGGGGGCCTTTTACCAGCCACACACCCACAGCGATCACCGCCATGCAGCCCAGCAGCTCGGGCATACGGTTCAGCACAGCATACACATTGCCCAGAATGCCGTTCATCAGGCCCATATCCTCAAGATACCAATACAGCTGGCCTAAAATGAACTTATTATACAGTGCGTATACGCCGACAAACACCAGCCCCCAGCCCACCAGCTTGTGGCGGCGGGCCACCAGCGCCTTCATACCGGCCCAGCTGCCCATATCGAACAAAAAGTCATCCGGCTCGGCAATGCCGCTCAGAATGCGGCTGCGCAGGTTGAGCGAGTCAAAAAAGCTCACCATCCACACAACGCCCATCAGCACGCCGAAGGCATCCATAAACCAGGTAAGCCAAAAGGCTGCGCAAAAGGCCAGCAGCACGGAAACGCCGCGGCGCATATAGCCCTGATACATTTGCCCTGCGCCGGGAACAAAGGAAAAGCACAGGGTGAGAAATCCACTTTTATTTTTCATGATCGAAACCTCCTGTGGTTGATTGAATGGTTTGCAGGGCCTGCTCCCACACAGCCCTTACCGGTGCGGCAGGGCTTCGCGGGTGCTTGGCGGCCTCTAAAAATTCGCAGGAATCCGGTGCGGTGATGGCCGGGCGCTCGGGCGGCAGTGCCCGGGCAGCGGGGCTCAGCATCAGCGTGCTGGCACCGCTCCACAGCCCAATGGCCATCACAGCCGCAGCACACGCCACCACGCCGCGCCCCAGCCGGGTCTGCATGGCGCGCACCCACAGGCTTTGCCGCACGGCTTTGCCCAAGGGCTTGGGCGGCTGCTCCGGTGCCGTCTGCGAGAGCAGCAGGGTGTAGCGGTCCATACAGCGGTCACAATAAGCCAGATGCTCGGCGGTTTCCAACCGGCCCAATTCGTCCAGCGTGCCCTCTTGCAAGGCGGTGAATGCCTCGTTGGTCAGGCAGCCTTTTTCGTTAAACAGTTCCATCCCGTGCTCTCCTTTCCAGTATTTGCTGCTGCAGGATCTTTCGGCCGCGGCTCAGCTGTGCGCTCAGCGTTCCCGGCGGCCGCCCGCACAGCCGTGCGGCTTCGCCGGGGGATTTTCCCTGCAGCAGACACAGTGTGCAGGGCGTTTTGTAGGGCTCGCGCAGCGCCAAAATCAGCTGCTCCACCTCTTTGGCACCGTCACGGTTGGCCAGCAGAGCCTCAGGGCCTGGCGCAGTATCCGGCACATCCTGCCCCGGGGTGGAACCGTCCGCCGAAAGGCTCACCCGGCGATTCCATGCGCTGCGCAAATGGTCTTTGGCTTTGTTGGCAGCTATGCGCGCCAGCCACTGGGCTTCGTGCCCTTCGGGGCAGCGCTCTATGCTGCGCCACGCCGAAAGAAAGGTTTCCTGAGAAAGATCCTGGGCCAGCTCACGGTCACGCACCAGCTGCCAGCACACAGTGTATACCAGCTTTTCGTATTGATTCACAAAGCTTTCAAACTGCGCTGCGTTCACGGGCGGCCCTCCTTTCCCTTTTTAAATGCGGCCTTCAACCGGCTTCATACAGTAATACGGGCCCGGGCGGGCATTTGCTGCAAAAATTCTGAAAAAATAAAAATTCCCCAGCCGGTGTTTTGCAAAAAAACAGCCGACTGAGGAAAAAAGGTCTGGTCAGATTCTGGGGCGGGGCAGCTTGGCGGCCAGGCGCGGCGCAAAGCGCTGCAGCAACAGCATGGCCATGCCCCACACACAGGTAAAGTTTACGGCGATCACCGCCGCCGTCAGTCCAAACACCACGGCGCTGCCGCCGGGCAGCGAAAGCAGCAGCCATGCGGCCTCGGCTACCAGCAGCACCAGCGTGAGCGCCACGCGCTTTACGCCGATGGTAATGTATAAAAGCGAATGCGTGCTGCGCACACGCAGCAAAAACACCAGAAACAGGCTCAGCATACTGGCGGCTGTGGCACCCACGGGCCCCCACACCCGAATGAACACCCAGTTCATAAACAAATTGCTGATGGCACCGGCCAGCATGGTGAGCAGCGAAAGGGTGCTGCGCTTGTACACCATGTAAACGCTGTTTAAAAACAGGTTCAGGCAGGTGAAGGCTGCTGCAATGGTGAGCAGGGGCACAAACTGCCATGCATCGTAAAAGTTTTCTTTAAAAATGTGCATCAGCGGCTTGCACAGCCAAATCACGCCTGCCGCACAGCAAAACATTAAGCCGGAGTACAGCTTGAACACGCGGCTGAAAAACTCCTCGCGCTCGCTTTCCTCGGTCACGGCGGAAAGCTGCCAGGCCTCGTTGAAGATCTGGCCCACCGTGTTTACAAGGGTGGGCATAAAATAGCCGGTGGAAAGCAATCCGGCCCAGCTTTCGCCCGAAAGCCCGCCCACGCCTGCGCACATGGCGCTTACAAAAAACAGGTCGCTGGCGTTGATGATCCAAAAGCTGGTCTGCGCGGGGATCATGGGCAGGCTGTAGCGCAGCATATCCTTTAACAGGCGGCGGTTGAAGCGCCGAAAATTCAGATAGCGCCGCAGCCCGGCCACCGTGAACACAAAAATGGTGCTCAGGCCGTCGCCGCAGATAATGGCCAAAAGATAGCCTGCCGCGCCCAGCTTGAGAATGTTCAGAAACAGAATATAGAACATCAATGTGCCGAAGGTACACAAAATGCCGTCAATGGCCACCAGGCGGTTCAGCATACGGCTGCGCACAAACTGGGTACACAGCGTGCGCAGGCAGCTTACCAGCACATAGGCGCACAGCAGCATCAGATAGCCGTTTACACCCGGCAAAAAGCGCAGCAGCGGGCTGCACAGCAGCAGGATCAGAAACCCTGCAAGAATGCTCACAAAACCGTTGGTGAACACCTGTGTTTTGCTCACGCCCTTATCCAGCCCAAAGCGGATCACCGCAAAGCTCATGCCAAGGCTCACCAAGGGGATCAGCAGGTTGGCGCACTGGCTGGCCAGCTTGGTCACGCCCATCACGGCGGTGTCACCCAGCGCATAGGAAAGATACGGCTGCACGATCACGCTCAGCAGCTTGCTGGAAAAATTGGAAATAGCAAACAGCAGCGTGTTGCTGATCAGCGTATTATATTTTTTTCTGTCGGTTCGCGCCACAGCGGGCCTCCTTGAAACAACTTAATGCCGTTTAAATATCACTGCGCAGCAGGGCACGGCGGGCCTTCCAGTCCGGCATGCGCTTTTCTACCTCGGCCCAAAACAGCGGGCTGTGGTTGGGCACAAGCAAATGGCAAAGCTCGTGTACGGCTACATATTCCTGTGCGGCCAGGGGCTTTTGCACCAAACGCAGTGCAAAGGTGATGCGCCGCCGCTTGAGATTGCACACGCCCCAGCGACTTACCATATCCCGCATACAGATTTCGGGCAGGCCCTGCGGCACAGAATCGGCAAACAGCGGAAACAGCCCCTCGCAAATGGCCTGCATCTGCATAAGCGCCTCGGCCTTATCGGGAAGCGGGGCGCTTTCGGCCTCTGCCTGCGCGGCACGGGCCTTTTTGGCATGGGCGATCCAATCGGTGTTCTGGGCCACAAAGCGGTCTGCCTGTGCGGCGCGGGCCCTCAGGGGGGCCGAAACCGAAACTTCGCCATTGCGGTGTACATGCAAATGCATCTGCTGGATGCTGCGGCGCACCAGCTGGTATTCTATGCCCGCCGCACAGCGGGCCTCGGGGGCGGGGGAACACTTTTTCACAGCCGCACTCATGGCATTACCCTCGCACACTCTTGCGGCAAAGGGAAGGCATGGGCAGCTGTGCCAGCAGCACCGCGCCAAACATGAGCAGCCCGCCAAACAGTTCGCGCCCGGTCATGCTTTCGCCCAGCACCACCCAGCCGCTCAGCGCACTGAACACGCTTTCCATGCTCATGGCCATGCAGGCCAAAGCGGGGGGCACGCCCTCCTGCCCAAGAATTTGCAGGGTATAGGCCACGCCGCTGGAAAACACACCCGCATAGGCAATGGCCCCGGCAGCCGCCATCAGGCTGGCCGGTGTGGGGGCTTCCAGCACCAGCATCAGCACGGTGCTTTCCACGGCCACCACCAAAAACTGCGCCCACGAAAGGCACACGCCGTCCGCCAAGGGGCTGAAATGGCTCACACACAGGATCTGCACGGCAAACAAAAACGCGCACAGCAGCAGCACACCGTCACCGGCAGCCAGTGCAAAGCCGCCGGGCTTGATGCACAAAAGATACAGCCCCACCACGGCGATCACCACACAGGCCCAAATTCTGGCCTCGGGGCGCTTGCCCAGCACCACACTGAGAATGGGCACCAGCACCACATACAGCGCCGTGATAAACCCGGCTTTGGCGGTGCTGGCATTGGTCATGCCCAGCTGCTGGCTGGCGCTGGCCATGCAAAGCGCACTGCCGCACACAAGGCCGCCCAAGGCAAGCTGCTTGCGCTGGGCGGGGGTTTGGGGCAGCACCGGCTTGCCGCCGTTTCGGGCGGCTGTGCGGGCGCGCACGGCGATCACGGGCAGCAAAACCACCACGGCGATCCAGCTGCGGCCCATCAGATAGGTGAAGGGGCCCACAAGCTCGGCCCCAAGGCTTTGCGCCACAAAGGTGGTGCCCCACAAAAATGCTGCCAGCAGCAGCATCAGCAAATGGCGGGTTTGTTTTTTCATGCTTCCCTCAAAATTATGCCACAGCGGCATCGTTGCCGTCATCGCTGAGCATTTCGCCGTTGGCAATGCCCTGCACCTTCATGGCACCCGTGATATAGTATTTCGAACTGTCATAGCTCAGCGTGATCTTGTAGCGCTTAGAGGTGTCCAGCCCCGAAAAGGTGCCGGTGTAGCAGTCACCGCCGGTGGTGAAATACAGCGTGCAGCCGTTTACATACTGGGCCTGGTTGTCGCCCGTAAGCTCCCACAGGCCGGCCTTGAATTCCAGCAGACCGGTGCTTTCGGTGGTGGCGTAGGCAGTCAGGGTGAGCGTGTCGCCCGCGGGGCTGAAATAGCCCGTGTTGCGCACCATCACGCGGTTGAAATCAATATACATGGTGTCGCCCTCCAACTGGGTGTTGAAGCGGCGGCTGGTGTCCATGCCTTCGGGCAGCGTGATCTCGCCGCCCTTTTCGGCGTAAATATCGTTTACCGTGCTTTCGCGCTGGCTGCCCAAGCAGGCCGTCAGGCTGAAAGCCAGCGCCAGCGTGAGCGCCAGTGTGATCAGTTTTTTCATGTCTACCTCCCCGCAGGGCGCATACCCTGCGATTTTATGCCGGGGGCTCCCGGCGTGACTTACAATTATAATAGTATAGCGGGTTTGGATTCCCTAAATCCTTATTATATTGCAAATCGCCACACCGCACAAGACATTTTAGCGATTTACCTCGGCCAATGCCGCACATTCGGCCTCGGCCAGGGCCGGATAGGCACCGTTTTTGAACAAAAAGTCATAGCGGTACAGCGCATAGCCCTGTGCGCCCGCCTCGCGCAGCGTGCCCACCATGTCGGCCAGCTCGTGCCCGGTGTTCCACTGGTCGGTGTTATGGTCATAATTGCCGCCGTCACCATCGCCAATGCGGTAAGCGCCCAGCCCGAAATACAGCGAAACGCTGGCATCCCGCGGCATGGCCGCCCAGGTGCGGGTCACATTTTCAAAGGCATAGTCCGTGCTGCCGCCCTTGGTGGTGTAGCCGTAGCCCCAGTATACCTGCGGCATCACATAGTCCACATAGCCGGGGGTTTGCAGCCACAGCGCCACATCGCTGAACTGGCCGTTGTAGTTGTTGCTGTTGTTGCCCTGCGGCGAAATGCCAAAGCGGCAGGCCGGGCGAATGCTTTTGATGGTGCGATAGGTTTCGCTTACCAGCGCATTCACATTTTCGCGCCGCCAATCCTCCAGCGAAAGCGCGGTGTTGGCATCGGCATAGTCCTGGCTGTCAAAGGCAGGGTCGGTGGTGGGGTAAAAATAGTCATCGTAGTGAATGCCGTCCACATCGTAATTCTGCACGATCTCGGCCACGCCCTCGCAAATGTAATCGCGCACCTGGGGCAGGGCGGGGTTCAGATAATAGCCCTCGCCGTTTGCCTTCACCCAATCGGGGTGGGTGTACAGCAGACTGTTTTCGGCAAAGCTGCCGGGGGTGGCGGCGTTGAGCGCCACCCGGTAGGGGTTCAGCCATGCCTCCAGCTGCAGGCCGCAGGCGTGGGCCTCGCGCACCAGCACGGCCAGCGGGTCAAATCCGGGGTCGGTGCCCTGCGCGCCGGAAAGCACATGGCTCCACGGAAAAAGCGCCGAAGGGTACAGCGCATCGGCAAAAGGCCGCACCTGCGCGATCACGGTGGTGCAGCCAAGGGAAAGGCAGTTTTGCATCAGCGTTTGCACCTGCGCGGTAAAGGCATCTTCGCCGGAAAAATCAAAGCTGCCCCATTCCAGATAGCTCACCCACATGGCGCGGTATTCCCCGGCAGACTGCGGCTGCACATCGGGGGTGCTTTGCACGGCTTGCGAAGAAGCCGAAGAATCGGCAGGCTGGGGCGATTTTCCGCAGCCTGCCAGCCCCAGGGCCAGGGCGGCAGCTACCAAAAGCGAAGCGGCACGGCGAAAAGAATATTTTTTCATAGAATTCCTCGTTTCACAGCGCCCGGCACGGAATATAAAAATACCCCTTGGCGAGCGGTAAGTTTTCTGCTATAATATATTGTTGTATCATGTTCTTATGAATTTGTCTACTCCGGGCCAGTAGCTCAGTTGGTCAGAGCTGGCGGCTCATAACCGCCTGACCCAACCATTTCCACTTTCAAATATGTTGAAGTGCCGTAGCTTTTGCTGGCCTTCATCGCCCAAAAATCTGTTTTGGCGATAAGTTGGCGATTTGGTTTATGTACAGCACTTCTTCATCAGAATAAGGGCCGTTAGCTTAACGGTTAAAGCCACCGGCTCATAACCGGTTAACTGGGGGTTCAAATCCCTCACGGCCCACCAAAAAGAACGCAGCTACGCTATTTTTATAAATAGTGCAGCCGCGTTCTTTCATTTTCCATACAAATCGCTGCTCAACTGATTACGGATAGATTCGCGGCGTTTTTTGTACTGCTGGGTGTAAATCATTAAAGTCGTACTTGGCTGGGCGTGACCAACTTCTGCGGCAACTGTCGCCACACCAATATTAGGGTTTGATAGGAGCAGACTAACAAAAGTATGGCGGAACATATGTGGGTGAACATCCCCGATCCCAGCTTTCTGTGCCACACGCTTTACCAGTTTGTTATAGCCGTCTGGGTTACGCGGCCAGCCGAAGTCGTCAATGATAATAAATTCTTTTCCAACAAGCTGCATCAATGATGCGCGCTTGTTTTCTTTGTTTTTTACCATATCCCTCTGCCAACTGGCACCCATCAATTTCTTTTTGGTGTACCACCACTCTTTGTACTGCTGCATAAATGCCATGTACTCTGGTGCTACATCTATATAGCGGTCATCACTTTCTTTGGTGGCCGTATGCTGGTAGCCAAAATCCTTAAAAACCAAAAGGCTCTTGTTGACATGAACCGTACATTCTTTGAAATTGAAATCACCCCATGTCAGACCTGCCAATTCAGCGCGGCGTACACCCGTATTCAGAAGTGAAAGCACAATGGCTTGCTCCGGCACGGAGCATTTGTCGATTTCTGCCATAAGCTTTTGCACCTCATCCTCATGTACGCAGTCTACAAATCTCGGCCGCGTTCTCTTTTCCGGCATCTTGAATTCGGCTTGCACCGAGTGATACCGCTCATTTGCAAAGTGCAGAACTTGGTTGGCAAACAACACGTATTCTCGAACCGTCTTTTTTGATAATGGCTTCTCGTTGCGCTCAAAACGGAACGCATCGCGTACCAAAACACCGAGAATTTCGGAAATTACTTCTGCTGATTTTCGTGTGACTGCAGCACCACCGAAACATTTCATGGCGGTATAGGCAGAGATGTCATAGCCCTCTACCATTTTAACAAAGGACTTGTTTTTCATCGCGGCATACTCCGGCAGGATAAAAGCATATTCACTGCGCAGACAGCTTTTCTCCTTAATCTCCTCGATGACCCTTGCGCAGTCCTCTTTTGTGATTTCGGAAACAGGCTTATTGGCAAACCACGGTGCTACGCTTACGATCTTCTTAAGATAGCCAACTTTGTTGAGCGTTGTATTTGCCTTGTTTTTATCAGAGTCATAGTTGCCGCGCAGCAGGGCGGCCGGTTCCAACTTAGCTTTTGCAGAAGTAATATATTCCTCGGCTACTTCGCGGAAGGGTTTATTTGCGCCGCTGATGTTACGCTCGGCTTCTTCCTGTGCTTTGGCTTCAAATTCAAAAGCTGCTGCTGTGGCGGCTGCTGCGCGCTGCTTTGCAGTTTTCAGTGCCTTGGGGTCAAATTCAAAGCGGGAAAACTTGCGTATGGTTTGACCATTGAGTGTAATATTCGCTGTGATTTTGTAATAGGCTGGTTTGTTCTTAGGTGTGCGTAGTTCTATAGATGCCATTTCAAATTCCTCCGTAGATTGTTTTTCTTGACAAGCCAAACTATACATCTTTCTTTATAAAAGGTGTAGGCTGTCGCGGGAACGCATGGCACCCTTGACATAACGCTAATTTTGTGCTTTTATCCGGCGGTGATTTTTCCAGCGTTGTTATAGTAATCGACCAGTTTTCCCAGATTGATATACCACTTGATGCCGGACTGAAATGCCACGCCGGGAACCTCTTTGCAAAGTCGTCGAAGATAATACGGCGGCAATCCCAACATTCGGCTGGCTTGCTTGATGCTGACAATTTGCGGTAGGACGATATGCTCTATTTCTGCTGTTTCAAGGTTGGTTGTTTCTACGACATTGATTTCCATAATGCGACTCCTCTATTTTTGTGTTAATATTTGATCCCACAAGCATAGCGGCCACCCGGCAAAGCAGGTGACCGCCATAATCTGAAATCAAATGTATATCCTATTCGACACTACTTCCCGGATATAAAGGCGAATCATCGGCCCGGCTGCTGGAAACAGCTCCCGCTTCCTGTACCACATTGTTGGCAGTACCGCCGATTCCTTGAGGGTATCGCAACGGTGCGTATCATGATTGCTGACCCTTCGCTTAAGGCTGTTTTCCACGCGGCCTCTCCTAACTCTGGTGGCGCTCCATGGCCAATGGGCCAATATCATGGCGTCAGAATCGGGACGCACCTGCCGACGCTCCATGGGTTGCGGCAAGGTCAGTTGTATGTAGTCGATGATTCGGATGTTCGGTTTTCAAGGTCCTCAAAAGGGGTAAGAGGGCATTTTGACCCTCTGTAATATATAGAGCGTGATTTTTGAAAAATTATGGGGTATTTTTATAATTTTTTCCAAACCCGGAAACCGCTTTTAGAAACGACAGGGACAATGTCTGGTATAAATCCTCATCAAAAAATCCATCATGCCAGCTAAGCTTCTTTATTAGAGGCTGATACTGTATGTAAAGGGTTTCCATGGCCGGAAGATTGCCGCTGATGGCATTTTCTAATGTTTGCTTGTATGAGTTCATTGGTCTTCTCCCATATGCTTACGAATTTTCCCCAGAGCATTCCTTTTGTGCCAATATACTGTAGAAACGCTCATGTTGAGCTTTTCGGCGGTTTGCGTTACGCTCATCCTGTCGATGCACATACAAATCAAAACTTCAGATTCGCGTGAGGTTAGATATTTGATATAGCTTTTCAATGTCTGCCACATCATAGAGGCTTCAACACTCCTTTCCATTTGATCATACGATAAAATCGCTTCATCAGCCTCCTCAAGAGAGCACTCGTTATGATATTCGGAATACAACCGATTCAGATATTTCGCGCGTTCATTTTGCAGACAGCGATGCAGATATGCTGTAAATCGAGCTGTCAGTTCGGAATCTTCTTCAATAATCCAGTTGTTCATATTTTTCGTACCTCCATTGAATTCAACCTTTTGTGATTTACAATTCAATGGAGGTGCGCGTGAACAACAAAAACAGATTTGATATATAACGGGCAAAAAAATAAAGCCAAAAAGCTGGCGTTCCCGGGCTTAAAGGACGGGCCAGCTTTTTGGCTTTATAAAATTATTATTTAAAGGCTCAGACTCTTGCTTACAGCACTAGCGGTTTCAAGCAGTTTACCATTTGAATCGTAAATTTTAGCAACCGCATGCGCGCGGAAAATGCCGCCGCTGATAGAACGGTTCCCACCGGCGCTCACAACACCAACACCAGAATTTGTCCATGTGCAGTGCTTTACTGTTGACCATGTGACAGTATCCATATTGAGCTTCTCAATGGTTACAGTAATATAGATGGTTTTGGTGCTGCTAACTGCACCAGCACTACCCGCAGCAGAATATAATCCATTGTCTGCCTTCGTGAGATTTGCACCGATAACTGCAAAATCGGAGTAACGGGGTTCGATTTGTTGTTCCGTTACTGCATATTGTTCAGCATTTCCGATAGCTGCGCAATATGTCATTGCCAAAATACAGGCAAGAAAAAAAGACACAATTTTTTTCAACTTCATATTAATGATCACTCTTTTCTTAAAATGGTATTAAGCCCTCAGAAAAAAGAGTAACGATTTTCAAAAAATGTAACAGATGATTAAAAAATAAGGTTTTCAGAAATTTTTATCAGTTCGTCAAGCGCTACATTACCTCGAATTAATATTGAAGTATCATTTTTTACAAATGCAATAGCATTTTGATTGTCATTAGCTTTTGAATAAAGTTTTGCTGAAACATTTTGTACAGTGATTTCTGAATCAAATGCCATATCTTCAGTATCAATATTCAAAGGAGTTCCTTCCGCTGCCATGTAGATCAATAAATTGTCAAACCCATTGGAATCAGAATAGAAAAGTCCGTAGAATTGGTTTGTAATGGACGTTTTTATATCAGTATATCTTTCAGGTATCCAACCCGGCGTTGCTGGACCATCCCACCCTTCTGGCACGGTTCGATTGGAGCCAATATTGCCATCATCGGGCTTGACAACTGCATGGTCATCAAATTGCTCAAGAAAAAAATTGTTAATGGAATTACGGGCTGCATCTACCGTAACATATAATGCGGTGCTAGAGATGCCTATGCCGATCATAACAGCTGCTGCAACCTGGGTTGCGTGGCGAAAAACGATACGGTGGGATTTCTTTTTGAACGAACCAGAAATCAATTCTTGGCTTTCTTTATGAAATTTCTTTGCTAAATCGGGAGGAATTTCCGGAGCGTTTTGCAAATCCAAGAGCTTTTCCATTTCCTCTTCGGCAATCAATTTGCCTGCTTCACGAAAAAAGTCTTCTTCGTTTTGCTGGCGCAGTAACTCATCAAGCATATGGTCACTCATTCGTTATCACCTCCAGCTGCTTTATAAAGTTTCATCAATTTTGCGCGGGCTCTTTTCAAAGCCATCCGCACGCTGGCCGGTTTAATATCCAAAACGGCACCAATTTCTGAATCATTAGCAGATTCAAAATATTTCATACACAGGACAATACGATATGTATTCGGCAATTTATCAACACACTGCTTTAAAACTTGCCTATCAATGCGGTCGTAAAAATTCTCAATTTCATTATGAGGATCAATGTCATCGCAGAAGGACATTTCGTCAAAGGATACTTCTCCGTGTTTAGATCTTAGTATTTTGCTGCACTCATTGGAAATAATTTTCAAAGTATATTTCAGTAGCCGAGGCTGATCAAAATCACGAACAAGATCGTAGTATTTAATGAGTTGTAATAACGCATTTTGTACAGCATCTTGTGCAAGATACCAGTCGCCTACAATTTGGTACGCATACTGTAAAAGCTTTTTCTCCGAACGATTAAAAAATGCAATCAATTGCTCGGAATCAGTCGGGAAATCATTAAATGTCATCATGGGCAGAGGCCCCTTTCCTGCGTTCGCTTGAGCGCAGGATGGCATCCGCCATATCGCGCAAAAGAAGTCTATCCTCATCCGTCATTTTGTTCAGAGCTTCGCTGAAATCCGGAGCAAGAAAGTTGTTTGTGTTTAGGGGTTACGCCGGATAAAAGCTCTCCAGCGTCCACTTTCAGAAATTCAGCAATCTGAATCAGACGCAACACATTGATACGGGCGTGCCCACTTTCCAAGTTGCTGATATATGATGCAGAACAGGAAATACCTAAGGCAAGCTCTTCCTGTGTGATATCTGCAGCACGGCGGTGAAAACGGATTCTTTTCCCTATCATTTGCATGGTGTTCTTGATTTCTTCCCGATCTTTTTTCATAGCAGTCTATCCTCCCCAAATAGTAGACTAACAAGAAAAGCAGAAGAAACACCATAGCAATAAAAGCAATACTTAACCAAATAGCTATATTTCAACAAAATATCCGAAATTATTTTTGCACACTATGACAAGCTTCGACAAAAAAAGGAAAAAATATAGGTTTTTGAAAAAAAGTAGTTACTTTTCACAAAAAATGTCACTCTTATAAATTAGTGCGCCTTACTGTGCGGCACACAAATAATTTTAGGAGGAACATAATGAGAATAGCTACATTCAAACGAGCGGTCGCCTCTGTCATGGCAACGGTCATGATGGTAACTTCGCTTCCGCTCACGGCTTTTGCAGCTCCAGCAGAAACACGAGCTGCAAAAAACTATGCCATGGTTAGGGGCATAAAGCAGGGGCAGTTGGTTGCATCAGTCAACATGACAAACCCTGTTGAAAGCAAAAATGGCATGGCGGTAGGAGAAAAGACCTATATCGAATTTTGGGCCATAGACTCTGCTGAGGGCGGGTCTATTATGCTTTACAACGAAAATGGAACCCCGCTTGGCCCAATTATGGGAATTCGATACCATGACCATGTGAAAGGAAACACTACATCTGGATTTAAGGCTACAATCACAGACCGAAATCAAATTATTTCAAATTTGAAAAGTCTTGCCCAAACGGCATCGGCAGCTTCTTATAGAGGTATGGGATCAATTCCTATTATTGGATGCGAGGGAAAACCTGCCCCTGTAGAACGATCGATCAGCAAGGCAGCAGCACAGGTGGAAGAATTAACCGAAAATGCGGATACAGAGATAACAGATAATAACGATACACAAAATTCTGAAAGCACAGTTTCAGATGTTGTATCGGAATTTGAACAAAGCCAGCCGGAAACACCTGCTGCAGCATCCGAAAACGCAGAAAGTGATCCGGAAGAACAGCCGGTCAGCAGTGCGGTGGAAGAAATCGCAGAATCTTCCACCGAAGAGGATAGCGGCGCTTTGCTGTTGGCAGAAACAGAGGATACCTCGGTACAGGTAGAAGCTGCAGAAAGCCAAGCGGAGGAAACAGCTTCTGAGGCGGAAAATTCTGAATTGGAAAATCTGCCTGCTTCCGAAAATGAGCAAAACGATCAAAGCGAATCTGCCGACTCCTACGAAGAAGCAGAAGAAATTGTATCGTCTGCGCCATTGAGCGAAGAACAGAACTCAACACAGGAACCTGTGCAGGAAGAAAACCAGCCTGTCGAATCCAAGCCTGCGGCAGAAGAACCGGTGCAGAGTGATGCGGAGCAGGCACCGGCAGAAGATCCTAATGATCCCGCCTATATTGTGGCACAAATTGCTGCGGAATATAACCTGACTGAAGACCAGATGCAGTACATGAATGCGGATGACTTTGCATCGTTGGCTTCGGATATGGGAATGGCCTTGACGCAATCGTTTTTTGATAGCTTTCCTGAGGCTGAAAACTATTCGGCAGACCAGACTGGAAGAGCTGGTAAGACTGAAATCCGCAACTATGTGTTGTGGAACGGCTGCTACTATAACGGTGGAAAACAGGTTGCAGCACAGCCGGGCAACTATGAACTGCGAATTCGTTTGTATAATGGCGTAGTGCTGAAAATGAAAATGGTCGTTGCCGGTGAACCTGGCACAACGGTGGAAGGCAGCGGCCCTGACGGTGAATTTACAGACGAAGATGTTGAAAAGCAGCTGAAAAAATTCCTGATCAACTATAAAAACAGCCCCGAAAACGGCAATCCGACCGTGCCGCAGGTAAAAACCAGCGACCCCGTGAACCTGCTGACGGGCGCATTTGACTGGAGCTATCAGGATATTAGCATTGCCGGCGATAAGGATATGGTTTTTACACGCACCTATAATTCCGTACTGCGTGAAATTGATGACAGTGGCCTTGGCAATGGCTGGAGTCATAACTATACCTACAAAGCGGATATCGTAGATTATTCTGCGGCTATTTCTCTGCCGAACGGCGGCGGTATGACTTTTGACCGGAATCTTGACGGTACAAGCTGGACGACCCGTGCGGGCAACTTTTATACGCTGACGGAAAGCGATGACGGCGGCTTGCTGCTTTCGGATGGTCAGGGAAAGACTATTACTTTTGATGCCGACGGCAATGGCACGAAGGTAGTGGAAGCAGACGGCACTGTAACCGATCTGGAATATGAAGATGGGAAACTGACAAAAGTAACCACCAACACCGGCAGTTTTACTTTTGCATATGAGAATGAGCACATAGCCAGCATCACAGATGATGCAGGCCGAAGCGTACAGTTCTCTTATGACGGAGAGGATCTTGCCAGCAGCACCAACCCGGATGGCGATTCGCTGCTGTATACTTATGAAGATCACAAGATCACCAATGTAACCGACTTTAACGGCACCAAAATGGTGGAGAACACCTACGATGACAGCAGCCAAGTGATCAGCCAAACCGTTGCGGATCGTGATAGTGCTACCTTCACTTACGATATTGGCTCTAAAACCAACACTACCACCACTTCCGGCGGGCAGACGGTTACCATCGTATATGATGAAAATGACTTGATCACTTCACAAACCGATGACGCCGGAACCATTACTTACACCTATGATGATCTGTGCCGCAAAATCAGCGAAACAGATCGGAATGGCAACGCTACCAGCTACAGCTATGTGGGCGATACGGCCAACATTGCGAGCATCACATATCCGGACGGAACCACTGAGAGCTATGAATATAATGATCGCTATCAGGTAATTGCTGTTACACAAAAAGACAGCAGCGGCCTGCACTATGAATACAATGAGCAGGGCAAGGTTACCAAGAGTACCGATGCCAATGGCGGTGAGATTACTTATAGCTATAACGGAAAGGGCTTCTTGACTTCCAGCACGGATGCGCTGGGCAATACTACCACTTACACCACCGACGATAAGGGCAATATTACTTCGGCTACCGATCCGCTTGGAAACAAAGCCAGCTATGAGTATGATACAGCCGGTCGCCTGACGAAAAAGACTACAGCTCTTGGGCACGTTTATACTTATGCCTATTCGGATGCCGGTAAACGGGTAACCGAAACAGACCCATTGGGCAACACTCGCACCCATACCTATAACGGCAACGGCTTTGAAACCGGTTCTACCGACTGGATGGGCAACAAGACAGCCTATGAATATAACGGCATGAATGATAAGATTGCCGTTGTTGATCCGATGGGCGGCCGTACTACCTATACCTATGACGGGCAGGGAAATGTTTTAACAGAAACTGATCCTGACAGCCATACCACCACGCACACCTATGATGTGAATGGGCGGCTGACCTCTACAAAAGATGCCAATGGCAACACCACCAGCTTCAGCTACGATGCCAACGGCAACCTTACGGTTTCTACCGATCCTTTTGGCAAAACCGAAAGCACCAGATATGATTCCATGAATCAGGCTGTGGCAGCAACGGATAAGCGCGGCAATACCACGGCAACCAGCTATGATGCTATGGGTCGTGTAACATCCGTTACAGATGCTGAAGGAAGAAAGACCAGCTATACCTACGATGCCAATGGTAATGTGTTGAGCACTACCGATGGCAACGGCAACACTTCGCATTGCGAATATGATGCGGAAAACAAGCTGACCAAGATTACCACTGCCGAGGGCAATGTAACGCAGTTTACCTACGATGCGCGCGGTCAGCTGATTGCGACCACCAATGCACTGGGAAATACAGAGTCTGCTGCTTACGATGCAGACGGCAATCTGGTAAGTGAAACCACTGCTTTGGGTCTGACTACTGCATACAGCTACGATAACCTGGGCCGTATTGTAGAAAAGACCAATGCTGACGGAAGCAAAGTGAGCTATACCTATGATGCCAACGGCAATATTCTTTCTTATACCGATGGCAACGGTGGCACGACAGCTTATACCTACGACAAAAACAATCAGCTGCTTACGGTTACCAGCCCCAATGGCGGTGTGATCACCAACGCATATACTGCGGGCGGGCTGATTGCCTCCACTACCGATGCCGAGGGGCGTGTGAGCGCCTACGAATATGACGGCAATCATAATGTAACTGCTGTCACCGATGGCAGAGGCAATGTTACTCACTACAGCTACGATGCACTGAACCGACTGGCAGCTGTGGCGGATCCGGAAGGTTATACTTCTGCTTATAACTATGACGAAAACGGTAACCTGATCAGCATTGTGCGCCCGGACGAAGGCGTGGTCGCCTATGTCTACGATAAGGCAAACCAGACTACCGGCATGACGGATGGCAATGGCAATGCAACGGCCTATGTGTATGATAAAGCCGGTAATCTGATCAGTGAAACCAATCCCAATGGCGGTACTACCACTTATACCTACGATAAGGAAAACAAGCTGGTTAAAACCACCAGCCCGTTGGGAAATGAAACACAGTATGTGTATGACTCCATTGGTCAGCTGGTAGCATCCATCAATGCCAACGGCGAACAGATCTCTTCGGCTTATGATGCGGATGGCCGTCTGGTTTCCACTACCACGGCGCTGGGCCTTGTAACGGCTTATGAGTACGATGAACAGGGCCGACTGATCAAAACGGTCAACCCGGATGGGACCAGCACTTCCAGCACATACGATGCCAACGGCAACAAACTCAGCGATACCGATGCCCGTGGCAATACCACCACTTATACTTACGATGCCAACGGCAATCAGCTCACGGTAACCGATCCCGAAGGCAATGTCACGGCTTCGGCTTACAATAAAAACGATGAGCGCACTGTTTACACCAATCCCAAAGGCGGCGTTGTTTCGTTCAGCTATGATGCCAACGGCAATATTATCGCAGTTACCGATGCACGCGGTAATGTAACAGCTTATGCCTACGATAAAAACAATCGCTTGAGCACCAGCACGGATCGCACCGGCGCAGTAACAGCCTACACCTACGATGGTATGGGGAATGTGACAGCGATCACCAAGCCGACCGGCGGCGTGTTTGTCAGTGAGTATGACAAGGCCGACCATGCTACTGCTTATACCGATGCTCTGGGATACACCGAGCGCCGCAGCTATGACGGCAACGGCAACCTGATCAGTGTCACCGACCGCCGCGGAAACACCACTTCTTACGAGTACGATGCCGATGACCGTCTGGTGAAGGTGATCGATGCCTTGGGTGGTGAAACCAAGTATACCTATGATCATATTGGCCAAATCGTTCTGATCGAAAACGCGTTGGGCGGCACCACGGCAACAGATTATGATGCCGATGACCGCACGACCCGCGAATCGAACGAACTTGCGCAGGAGGGCAGCGAAACCCATCGCGTAAGCTACGAGTATGACCAAATGGGCCGTGTGACCAAAAAGATTTATGAGGACGGCACGTTCAGCACCTTCACCTATGATGAAAACGGAAATGTGCTGACCGAAACCGATGAAAACGGCCATACGACCAGCTATACTTACGATAAGAATAACAAGGTACTGACCAAAACCGACCCCATGAACGGCACAACGGTTTACACCTATACGCCTACCGGCATGGTAGAAACCGAAACCGATGCCATGGGCGGTGTTACCAAGTATACTTACGATGCCAACGACAACCGAATTGGCGAGCAGGATCCCGAGGGCGGCTTGTGGGCATACACTTACGAAGCCGAAAACCGCGTGAGCACTGCCAAGGATGCCAACGGCAACAAAACGCAGTATTTGTATGATGGCAACGGCAACCTTACCGAAGTTCGCAATCCGGACGGCGGCGTAGAAAGCTATGTTTACGATCTGAATGATCAGAAAGTCAGCTACACCGATGGCGAAGGCTATACCACCTATTACGCCTATGATGAAAACGGCAATCTTGTAAAAATTACCGACCCGCGCGGCAATTCTAAAGTTGCTGAGTATGATGAGCTGAACCGCCAGACCGTTCTGACCAATGAAGAAGGCGGCAAAATCGCCTATACCTACGATGCGCTGGGCCGTATTGTGCAGGCTGTAAACGAAGACGGCGCTGTTACCAAGTATACTTATGATGCGAAGGGCCGCATTACCGCAATCGAAGATGCCTACGGCAACTTCCGCCGCTATGAGTATGACCCGCGCGATCGTGTGACGGCAGAAACCGATGAAAACGGTGTTCGCCGCACTTATGAGTATGATGCCAAGGGCAATCTGGTAAAATATACCGATGGTTTGGGCAACAGCGAAAGCTACACCTATGATAAAAATGATAACCGCATCGGCATTACCAACCGCAATGGCAACACTTACACCTATACTTATGATGCTCTGAACCGCGTAACAGCTGAAACTGACCCCAAGGGCAACACCAAGTATTTTGATTACGATAAGAACAGCCGCATTGTGGGGGTAACTGACCGCAACGGCAACAAAACCACTTACACGCTGGACGGCAACGGCAACATTATCGCCAGCACCGATGCCAATGGCAATGTGAGCGAATTCACCTATAACAGCATGAACCAGATTACCAAGGTGCGCCTGCACCGTGTGGATACGGTTCATAGGGTGGACGAATGGCAGGAAACACTGTATACTTATGATCATCGCTCGTTGGTAACCAGCGAAGTCAACGCCAAGGGCGATGGTAAGATCTTGGTATATGACGGCAACGGAAACCTGATCTCCAAAACCGATGAAGACGGCTATGTGACCGAGTATGAGTACAGCCCAGTCAATCTGGTCAGCAAGATCAACTATGCCGATGGCAAAACTGCCAGCTACCTGTATGACGGCACGGGTGACCTGGTCAAGATGGAAGATTGGAACGGCACCACAAGCATTGCTGTTGACCTGCTCGACCGTATTACCAAGGTGACCGACCACAAGGGCCGCGAGGTGAAGTATGGCTGGGATGCCGTAGGCAATAAAACCAGCCAGGGCTACCCGGATGGCAGTCAGGTGGATTACTGGTACGATGCCGAAAATCAGATCGTACAGGTGCAGGATTTTGAAGACGGTATTACCCTGTATGAGTATGATCCCAACGGCAACAAGATCTTTAAAGAGTATCCCAACGATGAAACAGCATACTACAGCTACGATGTCTGTGACCAGATCATCGAGATGGACGAGTATGACCTGGGCGGCAAGAAACTCTTTAAAACCACCTATAGCTGGGATGCCGAGGGCAACCGCCTGAGCGAAATGCAGTATAACCATGGCCAAAGCGGCTCCAGCAGCAATAAGGGCAATGGTAATAAGAATAAGTCTGTACTGGATTCTGTTGCAGAATTCTTTGGTCTGGGTATTGAGGCCGAAGCTGAAATGCCCACGGTAAATCTGGAAGCCCCCGATACCGAGGCCACAAGCACGGCACAGTCCGTCGTAAATGCAGTAGAACTGCCCAGTGCGGCAGCCAACACCGCTGCAGGCGTATTCCTGAATGCCACAGAGCAGAACACCGCCGATACCAATGCAGCCCTCATGCTGCAGGCGGAAAGTGCTGCATTGGAAGAAGAGGAAAGCGCCGATTCTTCTGAGGCTGCAAACAATTCCAATAAGCCGGAAACAGGCAAAACCGATGCCAGCGTAGACGGCAACGGCGATGGCAATGGTCAGGTGCCTCCCGGCCAGACGGAAGATGAAAATGGCAACATTGTAAACGGCGGCGGCAACATGGCTCCCGGCCTGAACCGAGGCAACAAGCTGGATAAGCCCGAAAACCCGAATAAGCCCAGCAAGCCCGAAAACCCCGGCACCGAGGATAAGAGCGATAAGAAGGCAAATAAGGCCAATAAGGGCACGCATATCTACACCTATGATTCGCTGAACCGCATGGTGAGCAGCAATATTGCCAAAACAATTACCAAATATACCTACGATACTTTGGGCAATTTGGTACTTGAAACGGTCAAGAATAAAAGTGTAGACTATCAGTATAACGAGCTGAACCAGCTTGTTAAAAAGACCACCACCCAGAATGAAACCTTTACCTACAGCTACGATAAACGCGGCAACCGCATTGCTGAAACCGGCAAAAAGGCTTCGCAGCAGTTTGAATACAATGCAGCGAATCGCCTGGTAAAGGGCATCAACTGGAAGAGCGATGTAAGCGAATACACCTACAACGGTCTGGGCCTGCGTGTGAATAATCTGGTTACCACTCACGCCAATAAAACCTATGACCGTGACTATGTGATCGATTACACCAGCCCGGAAAACGATGATCTGTATGTTTATGCCTTAGGCAATGGCCAGCTGGAATATGAGCAGCGCCATGTTTATGCCGACAGCGAGCGCCTGGAGCAGATTACCGAAAAGGGCAATGGCGGCTGGGAACGCACGCTGTATGTTCATGAAGATGTAATGGGCAACACGCGCTATTACACCAAGGCGACCGGCCAGAGCTTTGCCGAGCTGGAGTATGATGCCTGGGGCCAACCCGTAAGCCCGAATAAGCTGGTGAACAACGACCACGGCAACTATGTGTTTGCTACCTTCACGGGCCACATTTACGATACCACGCTGGATATATACTTTGCCGAGGCACGCTTCTATGATGCCGCCAACCGCCAGTGGCTGGCGATGGATCCGGTTAAGGATGGTTTGAACTGGTATCGCTATACCGATGATAACCCCACGACCTATTGGGACCCCTATGGAAACTTCCCGGTTCATCTGGTGGTGGGGGCGGTAACAGGTGCTGTGATTGGCGGTGTTGGCACTTATCTGGAATATGCTAACAGCAATCACTCAGTTGATAAAATAATGATAGCAAATATTGCTGGAAATACTGCGATTGGTGCTGTGACAGGAACAGTGGTTGCATTGGGGCTGGGCACAACGGCCGTTGCTGGTGTGGCGACGGATCTTGTCGGTACGGCAACAGCTGTCGGAATCCTCGGCGGTACATCGGCAGGAGCAATCGTATCAGGAGCAATGGGTGGCAGCATCATGAATGGTGCAGCAGGTGCAGCTGTTGCGGCAGTCGCATCCATAACGCCTTTTGCGGCACCAATTGGTGCTTTTGCCGGAACCCTATGGAGTAGTCTAATGGATCCGAAGCTTACTATGGAACAAGCGCTGGCAAATGCAGGATTTGCTATGCTGGTTTCTCCATTTATAGGGCATATTTCGGGTGCCTATTATAACCAGGCGGTGTCGAATGTTCTGGGAAAAATGGAAGCTGGCTTATCAACAATGTTTGGAGTGATTTTTGACTCCACATCAGAATTCTTGAACAGCAAGGTAAGTAACTACATCGATAATAAGCTCAGTGAAAGAGCTTATTGGATGCGAATGGAAGCATGCGGCGAAAGATAAAATTGTAACAAACAAAAATTAAATAAGAGGCAACCCTGAAAACGGGCTGCCTCTTATTTAAAAATCCAGAAGGAATTGTCTTATGAAAAAAACACGGTATTTTCAAATAAAGTCAAAAATATATCATTATTATTTGGCTGCTGTGGTATTGCTTGTGACTGCAATTATGACGGCAGCATGCATTGATGCTGCAATCTGGATAAACAATGCAGCAAAGCAGCCTCCTTCAAAAATGGTATATCAAACTGATGCTGGTATACCGGGTTACATGGAAATTGCGAGAGTTTCGAAATACCTGTTTTATCAGCCGCCGGACAAATATCACGCAGAATCCTTTTATTTTGAAGTAACGGATACAGATAACAACAAGTTTATAATGCGCGCAGCCAACAACAAAGGAATAGAAAAAGCGATAGAGATCAAGGAAACACTTGCAAAAAACGCGGATAATGAAGAATTTTTTATATATGCCACGGGTGCCACAGGTGCACTTGGAAAAGAAATATTACAGTCAATAAAGAAAGAAACTAATAGCCCGCTTTCATTGGAACAGCTTCGAGAGAAATATGGATATTTTTTATTTGACCTTAACCAAAAGCCAGATAATGATTGGCGCGAAGGAGTTGTCATCATTAGTTTAATCTTAATTATATACTTCCTGTTACATTATCTGATTTCCAGCAATCTGAAATTTGAAGCTTCCAGAAAAAGTATTGGCTATACAAAGCAGGCCCTTGTGCAGGAATGGCGGAGTGTAGATACAAAATTCCGCGTCTGTGATGTATATCCTGGAGAGAATGTGATTTTTTCTACAGAAGGCTGTGTTTTGTATTCGGATATTCTATATGTTTATGAGGGATCACAAAAATACACTGAGCCAGTGATAATCAATCCCGGTAATCTGGTAACTGCAGAACTGAAAAACGGGAAAAGGGTGAAGATCGGCAAATATATGAGCCTTTATAAACAATATCTGCCCCTACTGCTGCCGCTGATTGCACAGATCAAAGAAAATGTGGCAAAAGCGCAGCAGCAATAAAGGCAAGGGCATCAGCCAAAGCACTGGAAGATGGCAACGCTTTTTAGTTATATTATGTGATCAAAATACAGGAGCCACCAAAACTCCGTTTTGCATCACCTCAAAGTGCAGATGGTTGCCTGTGCTATCGCCAGTGCTGCCTACATAACCAATCACCTGCCCCGCCGTTACAGCCTCACCAGCTGTAGCGGCAATTTTTATCATGTGGGCATAGCGTGTGGACAAGCCTGCACCGTTATCCAGCAGCACCTGATTGCCGTAGCTGTCGTTCCAGCCGCTGACCAGCACCGTGCCGCTGTGGGCAGCCATGATGGGTGTACCTTCCGGCG
>OIWU01000740.1_pt1 | contig 37432 bp, 29 predicted proteins | sample 1587711 | NCBI WGS metagenome assembly OIWU01 (sample SAMEA3888909, study PRJEB22519) | human gut metagenome | biome: human gut; feature: human-associated habitat; material: faeces | place: Denmark | collected 2010 | reverse complement strand
TGAAAATCTTGAAATACACAGAGTATTCCTGCGATTTCCAAACCTCAATCTGGAATAAAATCCCTCGCTGACCGCTCTTGCAATTGAATCAGAGGTTCCCTTGGTATGTAAATTTCACTACGAGGCTTCGGCTTGCTTGACCTGCGTGGGAAAAACGGGTATAATACAGGCGAAAGGGGGAGAAACCGCATGAAGATTCTGATCCTCAGCAGCGGAACCGGCGAGGGGCACAACAGCGCGGCCTATGCCGTGGCCGAGGCGCTTGACCGCGCGGGCGCGGCGCATGAGCTGGTCGACCCGCTGACCTTCCGCTCTCAACGCACGGCCAAGCTGGTTACGGCGTCCTATAACGGCATCATCAAGAAAACGCCTGCCGCCTTTGGCCTGATCTATCGCGCGGGCGCGCTCTATAGCTCGACGCGGCTGGTCTCCCCGGTCTATTATGCAAACGCGCGCTACGCCGGGGCGCTGCGCGACTATATCGACGCGAACCGGTTCGACGCCGTCGTCACGACGCACCTCTTTGCCATGGAGGCGCTGACGGCGATGCGCCGGAAATTCGGCGCGAGCGTCCCGTGCTACGGCGTTCTGACGGACTATACCTGCATCCCGTTCTTCCACGAGACAAAGCTTGACGGATATTTCATCCCGCATGACGATCTGCGCCCGGAGCTGGAGGCCAAGGGCGTCGACGGCGCGCGGCTGCACGCCACCGGCATCCCGGTCAGTGCGCGCTTTGCCGCCCATCGGCCGCGCGCAGAGGCGCGCGAGGCGCTTGGCGTTGCGGCGAACGCCAAAATGCTGCTTATCATGACCGGCGGCGCGGGCTGCGGAAATCCCTTCGCGCTCTGCGACGCCCTGCTGCGCCTCGGCGAGCCGCCGGAAACCTTCCTGCTTGTCGGCCACAATGCCGAATTGCAGGAAAAGCTGTCGAAAAAATACGGCGGCTGCGCTTGGCTGCATCTTGTGCCATTCACGCGGGAGGTGCCGCTTTATATGAACGCAGCCGATGTGCTGATTTCGAAGCCGGGCGGCCTGTCCAGCACGGAGGCGGCCGTGGCGAACATCCCACTCGTGCATCTGCTGGCCTTCAACGGCTGCGAGACGAAAAATGTCGAATTTTTCACGGCGCACGGGCTTTCCGTCCGCGCCGACCGCGAGGACGAGGCTGTCCTTGCGGCGAAGCGGCTGCTGGACGACCCTGATGCGGCCGAGCGAATGCGGCAGGCGCAGCGCCGCGAGATCCATCCGGATGCCGCCGACCGGATCGCCGAGGCGGTGATGCGCGGATGAATCTCGCCTTTGTGCGCTGGCTGTTCTGGACGGCGGGGGGCTTCCTGCTCGGAAGTGTGATGTTCAGCAGCATCCTGCCCGAGCAGCTTGCGCATGTCGACGTTGCGGCGCAAAGCCCCGACCGCAATCCCGGCGCGACGAACGTCTTTGCCCTCTGCGGCATCCCGCTCGGAATGCTATGCCTGCTGCTCGACTTCGGCAAGGGCTTCCTGCCGGTGCTTCTGGCCGGGCGCGCGCTGGACGTGCGCCGCCTGTCCTTTGCCGCCGTGATGGCCGCGCCCGTGCTCGGCCATGCCGCCGCGCCGCTGAACCGCTTCCACGGCGGCAAGTGCATCGCGACCTCCTTCGGCGTGATGCTGGCGATCCTGCCCTTTTCGCGGATCGGACTGGTGCTGGCCGGACTGTATATTTTCTTCACGCTCATCCGCCTGCGCCCGACGCGCGTGCGGAGCATCGTTGTATATGTTCTGTTCGGGCTTTACGCCGTTCCGCGCCTGATCCTGACCGGTCGGCCGTCCTTTGCGCTCGGCTGCGGCGCGACCGCGCTGATCGCAGCGCTGCGCCACACGCGCCTTTTCGCTGCCGTGCCGGAGGCGCAGAAGCGGCCGGAGCGCGCGAACGCGCAGCCAAATATAAAATAATTTCGCTTCGGCCGATTTTTCTTGCATTTCGGAAGAGGAAATGGTAAGATAATTCAGTATGTGAGAATTCTTCCGGCACCGTTCGGACGGCGTCGGGTTCAAAATTTGCAAAGGGGTGGACCCAGTTGGCTAAGAAAATTACCCGGATCGTTCTGACCGGCGGCCCCGCTGCCGGCAAGACCACGCTCATCAGCCGCATCCTCAAGGAGTTCAAGCAGGACGACGGCTGGAAGGTCATCACCGTTCCCGAGACCGCGACCGACCTCATCACCGGCTTCGGTATCAAGCCGTTCGGCAACTGCATCTCCATGTACGATTTCCAGTATTTTGTCATCGAGGATCAGCTGCACAAGGACCGTCTTGCCCTCAAGGCCGCGCAGATGGTGCCCGAGGAAAACGTGCTCATCATCTATGACCGCGCGCTGCTCGACGACAAGGCCTATATCACCGACGAGGAGTTCCGCGAGGTGCTCGCCTCCTTCGGCCGCACCGAGGAGGAGGTCATGGGCTATTATGACGCCGTGCTGCACCTTGTCTCCTGCGCCAAGGGCGCGGAATTTGCCTATAATTTCGGCAACGAGGCGCGCTACGAGCCGCTCGAGGTCGCCCGCGAGAAGGACGACCTGACGCTGCGCGCGTGGTCGAAGCACCCGAACCTGCGCGTGATCGACAACTCCGTCAATTTTGAGGATAAGATCGCCCGCGGTCTGCGCGCGATTTATGAGACGATCGGCGAGCCGGTGCCCGAGGAGGTCTGGCACAAGTACCTCATCGAGCTGCCCGACGTCGCGAAGCTCGTCGAGCGCTATCGCGCCGCCGGCATCGACATGATGCAGACCTATCTCTCCCAGACCAGCCCGAGCATCGTGCGCCGCATCCGCCAGCAGAAGAACGGCGACGAATACCTCTATTTTTACACCGAGAAGCACTACACCGGCGACGGCACGTGGGAGACTGAGCGCCCGATCTCCGGCAAGGAATACATCCAGTACCTCATGGAGGGCGACATCAGCCTGCACGCCGTACACAAGATGAAATACCGCTTCAATTACGAGGGACACCGCTTTGAGATCGACGTCTATCCCTTCTCCGACGAGCGCGCCATTATGCGTGCGGCCATGCCGAAGGATAAGGACGAGATCGCCATTCCGCCGGAGGTCAAGATCCTTCGCGAGGTCACGAACGATCCCGCCTACCGCAACAGCCAGCTTGCAAAGATGCAGAGACTGTAAGGCGCAGAGCCGGGCAGTGAAATACGATCATGGATCGTGTGAAGAATACTCCGCACGGGAAATGCGGCCTTGCGCCCGCGTGAAATGGCGCTTTGAGAACGCAGCGCTGCGGTGTCGCTCCGCGAAAAATTCAAATATATCCGTTACAAAAATGGTAGGTTTTATTGCAAAACCTACCATTTTTCTGTCATTGCGAGGAGCAAAGCGCCACTTTGCGCGGGCGCAACGCACCGGCTTTGTCCGCAACGGCTTGTCATAGACTTGACCGCAGGCGCATAGGCTTTAGCACGAGACGGTAGGACGGGGCAGCCGCAGCCGCCCCGATTTGTCAGAGGGAGGGTCTATATGAGCAACATCTACGCCGACATTGCCCGCAGGACGGGCGGCGATATTTACATCGGGGTGGTCGGGCCGGTGCGAACGGGCAAATCGACCTTTATCAAGCGCCTGATGGAGGAGCTGGTCATCCCGAACATCGAGGATCTTTATCAGCGTGAGCGCGCCCGCGACGAGCTGCCGCAGAGCGGCTCGGGCAAGACGATCATGACCGCCGAGCCGAAATTCGTCCCCGAGGAGGCCGTCGAGATTTCGCCGGACGGCACGGCGACGCTTTCGGTTCGCCTGATCGACTCGGTCGGCTACATGGTCGACGGCGCGATCGGCGCGACGGAGAACGGCGTGCCGCGCATGGTCGCCACGCCGTGGGCGGACGAGGAGCTGCCCATGACCGAGGCGGCCGAGCTGGGCACGCGCAAGGTCATGGAGGGACACTGCACGGTCGGGCTGGTCATCACGACCGACGGCACGGTCACGGACATCCCGCGCTCGGATTACATCGACGCCGAGGCGCGCGCCATCGAGGATATGAAGGCAACGGGCAAGCCGTTTCTGGTCGTGGTGAATTCGACCGCGCCGCAGAGCGCCGAGGCGCAGACGCTGGCCGATTACATCTCCGAGACCTACGGCGTGAGCGCCGTCGCGGCCGACTGCCTCGGGATGCAGACGCCCGAGCTGCAGGAGCTTCTGACGAAGCTGCTCTATGCCTTCCCGCTGCGCGAGCTGCGGGTGTTCCTGCCGCCGTGGGTGCAGGCGCTCGAGCTGGAGCATCCGCTCAAGGCGGCGCTCTATGCCGCCCTGCAGGAGCAGGCCGCGCAGATCACGCGGCTTGCCGAGGCCGAGCCGATGCTGCAAAGGCTGACGGAGCTGGAGCAGGTGACGCAGTGCCGCGTGACGGAGGTCGACCTCGGCACGGGGACGGTCTGCTGCGAGCCGGAGCTTGGCGAGGGGCTGTTCTATCGCGTGCTTGGCCAGCGCACGGGCTTTGAGATCGAGAACGACGGCCAGCTGCTCTCCCTTCTGACCAGCCTTGCCGAGATCAAAAAGCAATATGACAAGATCTCTGCGGCGCTCGACGAGGCGCACGCCACCGGCTACGGCATCGTCATGCCGACCGCCGAGGAGATGAAGCTCGAGGTGCCGGAGATCGTCCGGCGCGGCAACAGCTACGGCGTGAAGCTCAAGGCCAGCGCGCCGTCGATCCATCTGCTCCGCGCGGACATCCGCGCCGAGATCAGCCCGATCGTCGGCGACGAGCAGCAGTCGCAGGAGCTGATCCACTATCTGCTGGGCGAATACGAGGGCAACACCGAGAAGCTCTGGGAGAGCAACATTTTCGGAAAATCCGTCTTCGAGCTGGTCAGCGACGGCCTCGCCGCCAAGCTCACGCGGATGCCGGACGACGCGCGCAGCAAGCTGCGCGACGCGCTCAGCCGGATCATCAACGAGGGCGCAAACGGTCTGATCTGCCTGCTGCTGTAAAGTCGGAGCGAATAAAATTCAAAACAATTCAAAAAGAAAAACGGTAGGTTTTCCAAAAACCTACCGTTTTCTGACATCTTGATACGCCGCGCAAGGCCGCTTATTTTTCCTTGTAATACAGGCGGCAGTGGCAATAGCCCTCGAAGTTCGGGTCGCGGATCTGCGCCTTGAATTCCTCGCAGATGCAGCGGTATTCCTCCTTCCGCTCGCGGCGGCAGGGACAATAGCCGCCGGTGCGCTTCAGACCCTCCTGGATCAGCGCGACGACCTCGCGGTCCTCGTTGAGACGAACCTTTCCCATGTGGTTGCCCTCCTTGACAGATGTGCTGCTCTGATTGTAATGCATTGGGGCGAAAAAGACAAGTCCTGCGTGCGTTTTGACGGCATTTGGCAGTTACGGACGCATCTCGCTGAAGCGCAGCAACGCCTCGAGCACGCCGCCGCCGATCGCCAGCGCCTTGTCCGAGACAAGGCGGCAGTAGCTCGCCTCGCCGCGCGGGTCGACGTCTCCGGCCTTCATGCCCTTGCAAACCGGCGTGCCGTCGGCCAGCAGACCGCGCAGGATGCCGCTGATCGTGCAGCACATCGGTTCGCCCTCGACCGTCGCGACAACGTCGCCGGCCTGCACCGTGTCGCCGATCTCGTGCGTCTGGCGGAAAATGCCGTCGGCCGGTGCGCGCAGGACGCGCTCTCCGGCAAAGCCGCCGATCAGACCGGGGATGTTCGTGTTGGGGATGGGCGAGCCTTCCGTGATCACGCGGCCGAGCGTGTGGCCGCGCATCGTCTCAACGCAGACGTGGCAGTCGACGCCCGCCGTGAAGCCCGGCCCGACGCCGATCACGAGCGGCGCGTCGGTGATGGCCGTGCCGAGGTTACGCTTGGCGAGGATCGCGTCGACGAGCGCGTCGGGCAGGAGTGCGTTCTTGCTCTTGGCCTCCGGATCGGCGAGGACGGCAATGTCCCCCTTGGCGACGATGGCGAGCGCCTCCTTGGCGTTCTCTGCGCGGCGGGCGGTCACGTCCTCCACGGTGGCCGTGCCGAAAAGCAGCGCCTGCGAGAAGCAGACGGTGCGGCGGATGGCGGTGGGCTTGGGCAGATCTGTCATAACGATCTGATAGTGCGCGTGGTGCAGGCGCAGGGCAATGCCGGAGGCAAGGTCGCCTGCGCCGCGGATCAATACGAGCATAGCAATTCCCCTTTATTTAATGTGGTGAGAAGAACGGGATAGGGCAGGAGCGCCGCGAGCTGCCGCGCCGCGTCCGGATTCGTCTCGGCCTGATTCAGCACGACGCGGTCGCAGAGCGCCTCGGCGCGGATCACGGCCGCAACGGCCTCGGGCGACGCCAGCTCACTGCCGGAGAGCGCGCGGAAGCGCTCCGCGCGGTGCGCGGCCTCGCCGATCGGGCGGTTCAGCCCGCTGACGCCCACGACGAGAATGCGGTTGTTCGCGTTGGGCGGGATCGGCGGCTCATGGCTTGCGTGCGCCTTGATGGGCAGGTGCGCCGAGCCGTCTGCCTCGACGAGCACGAAGTCGGCCAGCCCGGCCAGCTCCTCGAAGGACTGCTCGGGCGCCTTGAGCTTGATGCCGCAGGGCGCGCCGACGCAGCAGACGCCGCGCACGCGCCCCGTGCGGGTGTACACGGGCAGGTGCTCGGGCGGCAGGATGTGCGTCGAGGTCGTCACGAGCACAGAGCCGCCGTCCTTCAGCTCGTCCGCCAGACGGTAGAGCAGGGACGTCTTGCCGCCGCTGCCGATGATGGCCGTCACGCCGGGGCGGATTGCCAGCGCCTCGGAAAAAATCCCCATAGGCAGCAGCTCCTTTCGTTCTTTGGAACCTCTGAATCAATCGGCAGCGGCGCTCAGCGGGTCTTTTGCCCCAGCTTATCGGTTTGAAAATCTTGGAAACCTCTGAACCAATCGGCTGCGGCGCTCAGCGGGCCTTTTGCCCCAGCTTATCGGTTTGAAAATCTTGAAATACACAAAGTATTCCTGCGATTTCCAAACCTCAATCTGGAACAAAATCCCTCGCTGACCGCTCTTGCGATTGAATCAGAGCTTCCCTTGAAATACACAAAGTATTCCTGCGATTTCCAAACCTCAATCTGGAACAAAATCCCTCGCTGACCACTCTTGCGATTGAATCAGAGGTTCCCCCTTTTTTTCATCATATCACGTCGGGCGTGCGCCGTCAACAGCGGAATTTCAGACGGCTCGTATGATTATGCAGACGTGAATTGGGAATATGTGCAAAATATACAAGAAGAAACGGGGAAGTTTTGCAATTCTTTATCAAGTTGATGTGCTAAAAATTCTGGACAAACGAAAATCACTGTGATAAAATACCAATAAGTATTATCCGATACTTTTTCCCGGCGAAACTATTAAAAAAGGAGAAGAAACCATGAGAAAATTCAAAGGTGTTCTTGCAATGCTTCTGGCTCTTGTCATGCTGCTTTCGTGCGTAGCAGGCGTTTCCGCCGCTCCGGCTGATGCTTTGGCTTCCACGGCGCGCAAGGCAAGGACAGCAGATGTCAGCAAGGATTTCGACACCCCTGTCAAGGATGTTCAGGCGAAGGGCTTCAAGTCCGCCTCCTTCCAGAAGGACAACCTGAATACGTACAAGGACAGCGATGTGGTTCGCGCGATCGTCGTTTTGAAGACCGCCCCGACCGCAGACGTTGCCCAGAGCAGCGACAAGCGCGCGATCTCCTATCGCGGCAGACTTGTCAACCAGCATAAGACGATCCGCTCGAAAATGTCCGGCATCGACTACACCCTGCAGTATGACTTCACCGACCTCGTCAACGGCTTCAGCTGCGACGTTGCCTACGGCGACCTCGACAAGATCGCCGCGATCGACGGCGTCGATGCGGTCTACATCGCCAACACCTATTCCGTCCCCGAGCCCGTCAAGCGCGAAGAGACCCCGAAGATGGATTATTCGAACTGGGTCACCGGCGTCGATGCCGCTTACGACGAATTTGGCGTTGACGGCACGGGCAAGGTCATCGCCGTCCTCGACACCGGCCTGAACTTCACGCATGAGGCGTTCGCGGATGCCGACGGCAACTGCGCCAAGAACGGCCGCCTGACCGAGGAAGACCTCGTCGACGCGGGCGCCCCCGGCAAGTACATCAACGCAAAGGTTCCCTTTGCTTATGACTACGCCGACAAGGACAACGACGTCACCGATCGTCAGGGTCACGGCACGCACGTTGCGGGCATTGCCGCCGGCTGTGCTTATGACAAGGAAACGAAAAAATACACCTTCCTCGGCTCTGCCTCCGGTGCGCAGATCCTCGCGATGAAGATCTTCTATGACAGCGAAAGCAAGTCCGGCACCTCCTCCGACGTGTACTTCTACGCTCTGGAGGACGCCTACCGCCTCGGCGCGGACGTCGTCAACATGTCCATCGGCGCGCAGAACGGCTTCACCTATGACGCCGAGCTGGAAGACGCCGTCTTCGGCAACATCTATAAGCGCCTTGAGCGCGCGGGTATCGTCGTCTGCGTCGCAAACGGCAACGAGTATTCCATGGCGGAGAACTCCTCCCTCGGCTACATCGGCCCGGATTATCAGGACTATGGCGTCGCCGGCTCTCCGGCCAGCTATGACGGCAACTTATCCGTCGCCTCCATGGAGAACCTCGCATACCCGGCCTATGTCGTGACCGTCAACGGCAATAACTACGGCTACTCCGACACCTCCGATAACTCCCTCTGGCAGACCACCTTCGGCGATAAGGACACGGCCTATGTCGTCGTGCCCGACGGCACCGGCAAGAAGGCGGTCGACATCGGCATCGGCACGCCCGAAGAGTTCGCGAAGGTCGACGTCAAGGGCAAGATCGCGGTCGTGCAGCGCGGTGAGCTGAACTTCCAGGATAAGGTCACCAACGCGGCTGCCGCCGGCGCGATCGGCGTGATCGTCGTCAACAATGAGGCCGGTATGATCAACATGGGCATCGACAACTTCGTCGTTCCGGCCATCTCGCTCCCGCTTGCCTCGCTCAGCGATTTCATGAACGCCGAGAGCAAGGTCGTCAAGACGCCCACCGAGAAGCAGGACGTCATCAACGACAACGCGTTCCTGATGAGCGACTTCTCCAGCTGGGGCACGACCCCGAGCCTGACGATCGACCCGGCGATCACCTCCATCGGCGGCAACGTCAACTCGGCCAGCAAGAACGGCAATGACCAGTACGAGGTCATGTCCGGCACCTCCATGGCCACCCCGAATATGGCCGGCACGGTTGCCACCATGCTCGAGTTCCTGGATTATGTCGGCCAGAAGCGTGAAGATTCCGCATGGCTGAGCCTGACCAAGGCCGAGAAGGCCGAGCGCGCAAGAGCGCTTCTGCTCAGCACCGCCGAGCTTGTTGCCGACAAGAACGGCTATCCCTATTCCGTCCGTAAGCAGGGCGCTGGCATGGGCAACCCCTACTACGCCGCCGAGGCCTACTTCAACGCAGGCTACATCGCCGACCCGCTCAAGGAGCTGGGCGACGACGTCGAGAAGACCGGCCGCTATACCTTCGACGTGACGCTGGTCAACGAGAGTGAAGGCGAAGGCTACTATCTGCCCTCCACCTACCTGCTGTATGACTATGTCTACAACTACAACAAGGACGACCCGAGCAAGGAGCCGCTCTATCTGAACACCCTGACCTCCGACGTTCTGGAAGAGGGCACGGACTTCACCGCGACCTACTCCGTGAAGACCGAGAGCGGCGAGCTTAAGCCGATCGACGGCCTGCTGAAGCTGGCCTCCGGCGAGTCCGCGACCGTCACCGTTGACCTCCAGCTCGCCGACGCCACCAAGGCCTATTTCGACCAGCTGTTTGAAAACGGCAACTTTGTCGAAGGCTATGTGATGTTCGACAACCTGAACGTTGTGGACGGCGCTCCCGTCTATGTGGACGATTCGGACAACCTCTATCTGTTGGACGACAACGGCTACTATCAGATCGTCAAGACCGACGAGGGCTACATCCCTGCGGTTGACGGCGAGGGCAACAAGATCTATTTCAGCGGCGACGAGGACAAGCTGAGCCTGTCCGTGGCCGATTCCCTCCACGCCACCATGCTGGCCTTCTACGGCGACTGGACGAAGGCCGACATCCTCGACGAGGGCGACTTCGCCGACTACATCGAGACCAACAACCTTGTCCACACGGTTGTTGCCGATGAGGAAGGCCACACCTATGCGGATCTGGGCTACACCGCAGACAAGTTCATGTCTGCCTACACCTCCCCGAGCATGGCCTACACTGCGATTTTCCGGAACGACGAGATCTATGACCTTGCCTATTACCTCGGCGATAACCTGATCGGCTATGCCGATTACTATGCCGTGCACAACGGCTTCTCCACGCTCGCGACCGACGGCGCCTGCTATGCCAACGGCGTTTATATCACACCGTATATGCTGCGCAATGCCAAGAGCATGAAGATGACCGTCTCCAACGCCGAGACCGGCGAGGTCTACTACGTGGACAACACGCCGTATCTGCCGAAGGCAGCCTATAACACCGAAAAGGGTGTCTGGTCCGCGCTCGGCGCGTTCTACTGGACCGGCAAGGACAGCAAGGGCAACTATGTCCCGTCCGGCACGATTGCGACTGTGCGCTTTGACGCCGTTCTGCCCTACCGCGACACCGTCAAGGAGAACATCTGGAGCTTCAACGTTGAGGTCGACTACACCGCTCCGGTCATCGAGAGCGCGAAGTTTGACGCCGCGAAGAACACCCTGACCGTCACCGCGAAGGATGAGAGCTATCTGGCCTCCATCTACCTCTATGACGAGTCTCTGAATGGTGACGACGCCATCGTTGCCGCCCAGTCCTTCTCCTCTGACGAGGCCGGCAAGTCCTTCACCGCGACCTTCGACGTCTCCAAGCTCATCAAGGCCGGCTACACGTCGATCGACGTGCTGGCGCTTGACTACGCGACCAACGAATGCGCCGCGACCACCGTTGACCTGATCGACACGAGCACGGATGTCACCGTCACCGTCGTCACGCCGGAGGGCACGACCACCGAGTCCCACAAGGCCGGCGATGCCTACACCTTCCCCGAGTGCGCCGATTATGACGGCTATGAGTTCTATGGCTGGACGGACAAGGAAGTCGAAAACGACCCGACCGGCGAAACGCTCGACACCTTCTTTGAGGCCGGCGAGACCTACCGCCTGACCAAGGATCTGACCGTCTACGCCCTCTTTGCAAAGGGCAGCGTTCAGAAGCTCGACCCGACGCAGTTCTATTCCCCCGCAACCATGCCGACCGACCTGACCGGCCGCTGGGCGATCGTCGGCTACGACGTGGATTCGAACTACAAGTTCATCACCTCGCAGCCGAAGGTTCTCAACAATGCGCTTGAGACCAAGGATGCCGTTGCCGATCTCGGCGCGACGGTTTCCGACAAATATCTGGAGTTCACCACGAACGAGCAGTCCATCCGCTTCGACTTCGAGAAGACGGCCGACGGCTCCTACACCATCCGCAACACGGTCGACAACACCTATCTCGCCCTCGAGGGCACCAAGCTGGTGGCTGTCGAAACCGTGACCGACGCTGCAAAGTGGACGGTCAGGGCCGAGGATCAGGGCAATGTCACGGTTCTCAACGCCGAGGCCGAAAACATGCTGCTCACCTACGACGATGAAGAGCATACCTTCGCCGTCTTTGACAACTCGAAGGCGCTTGGGCAGATCAGCGGCGCTCCGTACTATCCCTCTGATTTCTATTACCTCTGGCTCTACCGCTGCGTTGAGGAGGACTTCGTGGTCGAGTACTTCACCACCAAGGTCGACCTGCCCACGCCCGAGGCACCCGAGTGCTTCTATGAGAAGTATTCCGACTGCACCGCGAAGTGGTATCACGAGGCCGTTGACTTCGTCAGCAGCAAGGGCCTGATGGTCGGCTACAGCGCGACCGAATTCGCCCCCGAGGACACCGTGACGCGCGGCATGATGGTCACCGTTCTCTACCGTCTGGCCGGCAGCCCCGCCGTTTCCGGTCCGTCCACCTTCGCTGACGTCGATCCGAATGCTTACTATTCCGACGCCGTCGCATGGGCGCAGGATAACAGCATCGTCCTCGGCGTGACCACCGGGTGCTTCGAGCCGGAGGAACCGGTCACCCGCGAACAGCTTGCTACCATCCTGTGGCGCTATTCCGGCAAGCCCGCTGCATCCGCCGATGAGGCCAAGTTCAGCGATGCCGCCAGCGTCAGCACATACGCGAAGAACGCGGTCGCCTGGGCGGTCGAGCAGGGCATCCTCAAGGGCTTTGAGGACAGCACGCTCCGTCCGGCTGACACCGCGACCCGTGCGGAATTTGCCTGCATCGTGATGCGCTTCCTTGGCGGCAGCTACGACTGCGCCAAGCTCGCGCGCTGAGCAAGCCCGCTTTTTCGCAAAGATTCCCGCACCTGCGCAGGGGCTTCGGCCCCTGCATCGGAACCAGGGCGCTGCTTCGGCAGCGCCCTTTTTTGCACGAGTCAACGATCCTTTTTCCCGCAAAAGCTGCCAGTTTTGTCATTGCGAGGAGGGCGCAATCCTTTGCGCCCGGCGCGGCAATCTGAAACGGAACGAAACGGCATCCCGGAACGAAATACGGAGGGCCGGAACGAAACGGAATCCCCAAATATGAAAAAACGAGATGCGGCGGACTGACATCCGGCGCGTTTTTGCAAAACCGCTCCGATCGGACGAAAAAGCTTGACGAAAACCGCGCGTCTGTGGTATGATACTACCATGGAACGAACATTCAGACCGGTGCTGTCCGTGCGGATCTTCGCAGAGGATAAGTGCTTCGGGCCGGGCGTGGCGGAGCTTCTGCGCCGGGTGAAGGAGCTGCATTCCCTGCGCGCCGCCGCCGCCTCGATGGCGATGGCGTATTCCAAGGCATGGACGGTCATTCGCGCTGCCGAGGGCTGCCTCGGCTATAAGCTCCTGATTTCGACGACGGGCGGCAAGCATGGAGGAGGTGCGACGGTTTCTCCCGAGGCGGAAAAGCTTTTGGCTGCCTATAACGACTATTGCGGGAGGGTTCGCGCCTTTGCCGCAGAGGAATTCCGCGCCTGCTTCGACGGAATTCTGAACATGGAATAAAAGCAGGTGTAAAAGGCACCTGCTTAAACTGCCAAAGAACCCCTGCTTTCTTTTCGAGAAAACAGGGGTTCTTTGGCAAGCTGACCGAACAAACGCTGATATGGAATCGTTACTTTGTGCCAGCATCAAGTCAAGGACTCTGCGAAGCTGCATGATGAGCCACTTTTCGTGATTTACCTTTCAAAAAACGGCCGTGTCGGAAAATTTTTACCGACGCGGCCTGATTTTTTAACGGCGATCCTGATAGATCGGACACTTTTTGTACTCTTCTCCGTAAGAGGGATTGCAGGTGTACTTTACCTGCGGATCATCCACACTGAACTGCTTTCCGCAGAGCTTGCAGTAATACTTGTCTTTTGCATTGCCGAACAAGCTGTTGCTCTTATAATCCAGATAATAGCATCTTGCCATGCGTCTCACTTCTCCTTTCTGCGCTTGGTCAGAGCGCTTATAATTCTGAAAAATAGGTCTCGAACAGCTCCTCAATCGCGTGCGTAACATCCAGCTGCCATGAAATCTCCTGCTGATACTTGAATTCGTCGTAGCGTTTACCCATGTTTTTGGCGGTGTTCTGCTTCGACTCACCCAGAAGCGGGAACGACACGAGATTTCCGTTGACGATAACGCCAATAGAAAAGAATCTGCTCGGAGGGTTGGGATGCGTGATGACAAGCATCGGTAGCTTTGTACCGAACAGACCGCCGCTTTTTACCACATCCATGTGGCAGTCAACGGGAATGCCGGCGCTGCGAAGGCGATCAGGAAGCTGCTTTTGGAAAATGCTCATCAGTTCGTCGCTCTGTGTATCCCGGAAGCGAATTCCCTGACGTGCTTCGCCGCGGAATTCTTTTGTTGTAAATGCCATGTTTGTGCCTCCTTTTTATTGTGTCCACGATTAATATACCATAGTATTTTTGATTTGTCAATAATTAATTGATAATAGTATTGTAATAATGTACACAAACGAGAGCCATGCGCAGAATCCTGTGACATGGAGATACACAACACTGCTGATCTTCTGGAGGCGGATATTTATGCTGCGAGAGCGGATTTTGGAGCTGCGTATCGCACACGGCTATACGCAGGTAACATTGGCAAAAAAACTCGGCGTGTCCAAACAGGCGGTTTCAAATTGGGAAAACGATAACATCCAGCCCTCCATTGAGATGCTTGTGCGGTTGGCGGATACTTTTGGCGTTACGACGGACTATCTTCTCGGACGAGAGACGGAAGTGCGGCTGAATGTTGAGGGACTGCCGGAAGCGGTGATTGCCCATATTGCGTTGTTGATTGAAGACTTGCGCAGCACGAATGAGCCAAAATAAAGAGCAGTCTGAGCAGGTGCAGATTTTCTGCGCCTGCTTTTGTTCATCCTGTACAAAAAGCGGGCGGCAGGCCGGAATTGTCGAATTTGGGTTTGCCATTTGGACGCAAAGCGTGTATAATAGGTTGGGTATGAGATTTGCGAACGACAGGGGCTGAACCCCGGAGGAGAGAGAACATGTCCAATATCATTGTCATAGGAATTGCCGGCGGCAGCGGCAGCGGAAAAACGACCCTGATGAAGAACCTGATCGCCCGCTTCGGCGACGATGTGACCGTCCTGAGTCACGATAATTACTATCGTCCGTACGATGACCTGAACATCGAGCAGCGCAGGGCGATCAACTGGGATCACCCGGACGCCTTCGACACCGAGATGATGATCGAGCATCTGCGCGAGCTGAAGGCAGGCCACGCGATCGAATGCCCGAATTACGACTACACGAACTACGCCCGCTGCACCGAGACGACGCACCTTGAGCCGACGAAGGTCATTCTGGTCGAGGGCATTCTGATCTTCGAGAACAAGCAGCTGTGCAGCCTGATGGATATCAAAATTTTTGTCGACACGGACGCTGACGTCCGCCTGATCCGCCGCATCCGCCGGGACGTGGCCAAGCGCGGCAGAAGCCTCGACTCCGTCCTGACGCAGTATCTTTCCACGGTCAAGCCCATGCACGAGCAATTTGTCGAGCCGAGCAAGAAAAACGCCGATCTGGTCGTCCTTGAGGGCGGGCAGAATCTGGTCGCCCTTGAGATGATCATCGACCGCATCCAGCGCCACATCGACAACGAGTCCGAAAACAACTGAGATCCGACCGCGCACCCGCAGGGCAAGCCTGCGGGTGCGTTTTTTGGTTGCAGCCGGGCGCAAATTGTGGTATACTATAGCATGAAATGGTATAGGTTGAAACGCGACGCGCCGCCGAGCGGCGCGGAGAGGCAGGAGGCGCTTATGAAAACGATCGAAGCTTTGCGGCAGACGCTCTATGACGCGCTGCCGCGTCGGATCTTCCGTGAGGAGGAGCCGCTGGCGCGGCACACCTCGTTCCGCATCGGCGGCCCGGCGGAGCTGATGGCCTTTCCGACCGAGCCGGCGCAGCTGCAAGCGCTGCTGCGCCTTGCGCAGGAGGCGGGCGTCGCGCCGCATATTCTGGGCGCGGGGACGAACGTGCTCGCGCCCGACGCCGGGCTGCGCGGGCTGACGATCTGCCTGCGCGACTGCCTGATCGGGCTGGAGCTGCTCGACGGGACGCATATTTCCGCTATGGCCGGCGTTTCGCTGGCGAAAACGGCGCTCTTTGCCGCAGCCGACGGCCTGAGCGGCATGGAGACGCTGCACGGCATCCCCGGCACGGTCGGCGGCGCGGTCTTTATGAACGCGGGCGCCTACGGCGGTGAAATGAAGGACGTGGTCGAGTCGGTCGACTTTCTGCACCCGGACGGGCGCATGGAGCGCTTCGCCGCTGCGGACTGCGCCTTCGGCTACCGCACGAGCGTGTTCCAGACCCTGCCCGGTGTGATCGTGCGGGCGGTTTTCCGTCTGCGCCCGGGCGAGCCGGACGCGATCCGCGCGAAAATATCCGAGCTGGCCGAAAAACGCCGCGCCGCCCAGCCGCTCTCCATGCCGTCTGCGGGCAGCGCGTTCCGTCGTCCGCAGACCGGCTATGCCGCCGCGCTCATCGAGCAGACCGGTCTCAAGGGGCTGACGGTCGGCGGCGCATCGGTTTCGGAAAAGCATGCCGGGTTCATCGTGAACAACGGCGGCGCGACGGCGCAGGATGTGCTGACGCTCATCCGCGAGATTCAAAAAAAGGTGCTTGACGCGACCGGCGTCCGATTGGAGCCGGAGGTGCGTCTGTGGGAATAAATGAACGTAACGATTCTTTCCTTCGGGCATAAATACGGGATGCCCGAGGCCGACGTCGTCTTCGACGCGCGTTGTCTCGAAAATCCCTACTGGGTGCCGGAGCTGCGGCCGCTGAGCGGTCTGGACGCGCCGGTGTGCGAGTTTGTTTTTGCGCATCCCGAGAGCCGGGAGCTTCTGGAGCGGGCGGCGGCGTTTCTGCGCTGTCAGCTGCGGCTCTCCGAGCGTCACGGCGCGGCGGAGCTGACGGTCGCCGTCGGCTGCACCGGCGGGCGGCACCGTTCCGTCGCCGTGGCCGAGGCGCTCGCCGGGGAGCTGCGGCAGGAGGGCTGCGCCGTGCTGGTGCAGCACCGGGATATTTTGCGGGGGTGAGGGCATGTCCTTTGCGGGAGAAGTGAAAAAAGAGCTTTGCAGACCCGAGATCAGCAGGAGCTGCTGCGCCATGGCCGAGCTGATGGGCACGCTGCTCTACGCCAACACCTTCACGGCCGACTGCATCCGCATCGTGACCGAGAGCGCCGAGTTCGCGCGGCGTCTGCCCTATCTGCTGCGCAAGGCCGCCGCGACAAAATTCGACGTCCTGCCCGAGGCGGGCGTGGCCGGGAAGCTGACGCTCTGCGTGACCGATCCGGCGAAGATCGCCCATATTTTCGCGCGCTGCGGCTTTTCCTCCGAGACGAGCGTCAGCCTGCATGTGAATCTGGGACTGCTCGAGAACGACTGCTGCCGCCGCGCCTTCCTGCGCGGGGCGTTTCTGGCGGGCGGCTCCGTGACCGACCCGGAAAAGCGCTATCATCTGGAGCTTTCCACGACGCATCTGAAGGTCAGCCGCGAGACGGAGCTGCTGCTCGATGAGCTGGCGCTCAAGCCAAAGGCCACCGAGCGCAAGGGCAGCAGCGTGCTCTATTTCAAGCAGAGCGAGGCCATTGAGGATTTTTTGACGCTGATCGGCGCGCCGGTCAGCGCGATGGCGGTCATGTCCGCCAAGATCGAGAAGGATTGGCGCAACGACGCCAACCGCAAGACGAATTGCGACGCGGCCAATGTCGACAAGGCCGTCGCGGCGGCGCAGGAGCAGCTTGCCGCGCTGCGGCGGCTCGAGGAGCGCGGGCAATTCGACACCCTTCCGGAGAAGCTGCGGCAGACGGCGGAGCTGCGCCGCGCGCATCCGGAGGTCACGCTTCAGGAGCTTGCCGAGCTGCATGAGCCGCCGCTGACGAAATCGGCAGTCAACCACCGCCTGCGCAAGCTGCTTGCGCTGGGAAACGAAACATAAGCCTGCCGAAAGGAGCGAGCACGCATGGCCTTTGCCCATTTGCACGTCCACACCGAATACAGCCTGCTCGACGGCGCCTGCCGCATCGGGAAGCTCGTCGAGCGCGCCAAGGCGCTCGGGCAGACGGCCGTCGCCATCACCGATCACGGCGTGATGTACGGCGTGATCGATTTTTACCGCGCCTGCAAGGCCGCCGGGCTGCACCCCGTGATCGGCTGCGAGGTCTATGTCGCCCCGCGCGGGATGCAGGACCGCGTCCACGGCGTGGACAACGAGGCGCGCCACCTCGTTCTGCTGTGCGAGAACGAGACGGGCTATCAGAACCTGAGCTATCTCGTCTCCAAGGCGTTTTTGGACGGCTTTTATATCAAGCCCCGCGTCGATCTTGCGCTGCTGCGCGAGCATTCCGAGGGGCTGATCGCGCTCTCTGCCTGTCTGGCCGGGGCGATCCCGCGCTGTCTGCGCGCGCACGACTACGACGGCGCGAAGGCGGCCGCGCTCGAGCTGGCCGATATTTTCGGCCCCGAGCATTTTTATCTGGAGCTGCAGGATCACGGCCTGCCGGAGCAGCAGGAGGTCAACCGCGGCATTCTGCGCCTGTCCGGGGAGACGGGGCTGCCGCTGGTCGCGACGAACGACGCGCACTATCTCACGCGCGAGGACAGCTACATTCAGGATGTGCTGATGTGCATCCAGATGGGCAAGACCGTCGACGACCCGAACCGGATGCGCTTCGAGACGCAGGAATTTTATATCAAGAGCGAGGAGGAGATGCGCCGCCTCTTCCCCAACCAGCCCGAGGCGCTGGAAAACACGCAAAAAATCGCCGACCGCTGTCAGGTTGAGTTTGAGTTCAACCACTATCACCTGCCGGAGTATAAGGCGCCGGACGGCTCGGATTCGCTGAGCTATTTCCGCCGCCTCTGCGAGGAGGGCTTCCGCGAGCGCTATCCCGACGCGCCGCCGGAGTACCGCCGCCGTCTGGATTACGAGATGAGCGTCGTTGAGAAGATGGGCTACGTCGATTATTATCTGATCGTGGCGGACTTCATTCTCTGGGCGAAGCGCACCGGCATTCCCGTCGGGCCGGGCAGAGGCTCGGGCGCCGGCTCCATTGCGGCCTACTGTATGCACATCACCGAGATGGATCCGATGAAATACAGCCTGATCTTCGAGCGCTTCCTGAACCCGGAGCGCGTCAGTATGCCCGATTTCGACACGGATTTCTGTCAGGCGCGGCGCGGCGAGGTCATTGACTACGTCATGGAAAAATACGGCAAGGATCACGTCGCGCAGATCGTCACCTTCGGCACGATGGCCGCGCGCGCGGCGATCCGGGACGTCGGCCGCGTGCTCGACTTCTCCTATGCCGAGACGGACGCCGTGGCCAAGCTTATCCCCACCACGCTGCACATGACGCTCGACGAGGCGCTGCGCGTCTCGCCCCAGCTCAAGGAGCAGTATGACGCCGACAAGCGCGTGAAAAAGCTCGTCGACACGGCGCGCGCGCTCGAGGGGATGCCGCGCAACACGTCCACCCACGCCGCCGGCGTGGTCATTACGAAGCGCCCCGTGTCGGACTATGTCCCCCTGGCGCGCAACGACGACACCGTCGTGACCCAGTTCACCATGACCACGATCGAGGAGCTGGGTCTGCTCAAGATGGACTTTTTGGGTTTGCGCAACCTCACGATCATCGAGGACGCCGTGCAGCAGATCCGCAAGCGTGAGCCGGAGTTCGACCTGCAAGCCGTGCGCGAGGACGATCCGGCGAGCTTTCAAATGCTCTCCGAGGGGCGGACGGCCGGCGTCTTCCAGCTCGAGTCGGCGGGCATCACGGGCGTCTGCGTGAATATGCGGCCGCAGTCGATCGAGGATCTGACGGCCATCGTCGCGCTCTATCGCCCCGGCCCGATGGACTCCATCCCGCGCTTCATCGAGAGCAAGCACCACCCGGAGAAGATCACCTATCTCTGCCCCCAGCTCGAGCCGATCCTCTCCGTGACCTACGGCTGCATCGTCTATCAGGAGCAGGTCATCGAGATTTTCCGCAAGCTCGGCGGCTACAGCCTCGGGCAGGCGGATAATATGCGCCGCGCCATTTCCAAAAAGAAGGAAAAGATCATCCTTGCCGAGCAGAAGGCGTTCGTCTATGGCGACGCGGAGCGCGGCATTCCCGGCGCGATCGCCAACGGCGTCAGCGAGGCCGCCGCGCAGGCGATCTATAAGGACATTCTGGACTTCGCGAACTATGCCTTCAACAAGGCGCACGCCGTCTGCTACGCGAAGATCACCTATGAGACGGCCTATTTAAAATGTCATTATCCCAAGGAATATATGGCCGCGCTGCTGACGAGCGTGCTCGATAATACGACCAAGGCCGTCGGCTACATCGCCGAGTGCCGCGAGATGGGCATCGCCCTGCTGCACCCGGACGTCAACACCTCAGAGGATAAATTCACGGTCGAGCCGGAGGGCATCCGCTTCGGGCTCGGCGCGGTGAAGAACATCGGGCGCGGTCTGCTGCGGCAGATGGTCGCCGAGCGCGAGAAAAACGGCCCGTTCAAGTCTCTGGAGGACTTGGCCGAGCGCATGAGCGAGGCCGACCTCAACAAGCGCGCCGTCGAGAACCTCATCAAATGCGGCGCGATGGACAGCCTCGGGCTGAACCGCGCGCAGCTTCTGGCGATCTACGCCCGCGTGCTGGATTCCGTGGCCGAGCGCCATAAGCGCAACCTGAGCGGGCAGATGCAGCTCTTCGACCTCTTGGGCGAGCAGAAGGAGGCGCACACGGGCTTCCGCGTGCCGCCGATGCCCGAGCTGGACAAGCAGGAGCTGATGCAGATGGAGAAGGAGACGATCGGCCTTTACCTCTCCGGCCACCCGATGGACGAATACCGCAAGCAGCTCCGCGGCACGAAGGTCGTTCCGATCGGCAGCGTGCTGCTCTCGTTCGAGCAGGACGACGGCCGCTATCACGATGAGCAGACCGTCCAGCTTGCGGGCATCATCGAGCAGGTCAAGATGAAGACCACGCGCAGCAATTCCGTCATGGCCTATATCACGCTGGAGGATGACACCGGCGACATGGAGCTGCTCGTGTTCTCCAACGTCATCGGCCGCAGCGGCGACCTTTTGAAGGAAAACACGCCCGTCGTGGCCGAGGGGCGGCTGTCGGTGCGCGACGAAAAGGCGCCGCAGATGGTCGTCAACCGTCTGCTCCCGCTGGAGCAGGCCGCAAGGCGGCAGACCGCCGAGGCTGTGCCGCAGGCGCAGCGGCTCTATCTCAAGCTGCCCTGCGAGGGCGGCGAGGCCGACCGCAAGACCCGCGCGATCCTGAATATGTTCCCCGGTGCGGTGCAGGCGGTGCTCTATTATGCCGATTGCGGCCGCAAGCGCGGCACGGGCTGCTCCCTGCGCGGCGATATGCTCGACGAGCTGCGGACGCTGCTCGGGCAGGACGCCGTTGTGTTAAAATAGTGTGAAAAATCGGTTTTTTCCGACGAACGGACTACACAATTGCAGCAAGCTGTGGTATAATACTTCCGAATATGCAGAAAAGAAAGACGCCGACCGCGCAGCAGGCTTCCGCGCGGCTCCGGCGGGAGGAACCGTGAATGAAAAAAGTTCTGATCCTTGAGGATGAGGTCAACATCCGCAGCTTTGTGGTCATCAACCTGAAGCGCGCGGGCTATGAGCCCGTCGAGGCGGGGACGGGCGCCGAGGCTCTTCAGCGCCTGAAGGAAAACCCGGACATCGGCGTTGCGATCCTCGACATCATGCTGCCGGACATCGACGGCTTTGAGGTCTGCCGCACGATCCGCACGACGAACAAGACCATCGGCATCATCATGCTGACGGCGCGCACGCAGGAAATGGACAAGGTCACCGGCCTGATGACCGGCGCGGACGATTACGTCACCAAGCCCTTTTCTCCGGCCGAGCTGACCGCGCGCATCGACGCGCTCTACCGCCGTGTGGGCGGCGGTGTCGAGTCCGACCCCGAGGTCATCGTCCACGAGCCGTTCACGCTCAACACGCGCAACCGCACACTCGAGAAGGACGGCCGCCCCATCCGCCTGACGCAGGTGGAATATGCCATTGTGCAGCTGTTCATGCAGAACCCCGGACGCGCGCTGTCCCGCGAGGACATCCTCAACGCGGTCTGGGGGCGGGATTACGACGGCGAGCTGAAGATCGTCGACGTGAACATCCGCCGTCTGCGCATCAAGATCGAGGATAACACCGCCAACCCGACCTATATCACCACGGTGTGGGGCTTCGGCTATAAGTGGGGCGTCTGAGTGAAGGAGAATAACAGCGGTCTGCTGCGCCGATGGGTGCGCAGCTCTCTGAGCATCGTCGTGGCGCTGGCGCTGGTCTGCGTCGTGGTGCTCACGGCGAGCACGGCGATGCTGTGCTACAGCGCGCAGCGGCAGGAGCTGCGCACGGAGCTTTACGCGCTCCAGCAGCTCTGCAAGAGCGGCAGCCTCACGCCTGAGGAGGCGCTTCGGAGCTACAACGTGATGGAAAGCCACTGGATGCAGCTGTTCGACCTGCACGGCGAGCCGATCCTGACCGTCGGGGCGGAAAACGGCGTCCCCGAGGCGCAGAGCGACGTCCGCAATGCGATCAAGACCGGCGAGATCAAGTGGACAATGGGTCATAACGCCGCGGCGCACGGCCGCGTGATGGCCATGGCTGCGCCCGTGATGGACGAGAGCGGCACCGTGTTGGGCATCCTGCGCGGCGTTGTGCGTCTGAACGAGACGGATCACGCCGTCCTGCTGCTGACCGGGGCGATCGTGCTCGTCGCAGCGGGTCTGATGGTCATTCTGTACATCATCCAGCGCTTTTATCTGCGCTCGGTCTTCGTGCCGATCACCGAGATCACCACGACGGCCAAGCGCATTGCCGCCGGGAGCTACGGCGTGCAGATTTCGCGCCGCTATGACGACGAGATCGGCGAGCTGGCCGACACGATCAACGATATGTCGAACAAGATCAGCCAGAACGAGAAAATGCAGTCGGAATTCATGTCGCGCGTGTCGCATGAGCTGCGCACGCCGCTGACGGCCATCGGCGGCTGGAGCGAGACGCTCCTGTCCGGCGGCGGCAGTGTCGACACGGCCGAGGCGCAGCGCGGCCTGAGCATCATCCTGCGCGAGACGCGCCGCCTGACGGGCATGGTCGAGGATCTGCTCGAGTTCACCCGGATGCAGGACGGCCGCTTCACGCTCAACGTCGCCCCGGCCGACCTGCGGGCGGAGTTTGAGGACACGGTGTTCATGTACGGCTCGCGTTTGCAGCGCGAGGGCATCGAGCTGGAATACCTCGAAAACGACGAGGACATCCCCGAGATCCCCTGCGACAAGGAGCGTATGCGGCAGGTGTTCCTGAACATTCTGGATAACGCCGTCAAGCATGGCGGCGAGGGCGGCAAGATCACGGCCGAGATGCGCCGCGAGGACGACGAGGTCGTCATCCGCATCCGTGATTTCGGCTGCGGCATCCCGGCGGAGGAGCTGCCGCTCGTCAAGAAAAAATTCTATAAGGGCTCGTCCAAGGCGCGCGGAAGCGGCATCGGCCTTGCGGTCTGCGAGGAGATCGTCTCGATGCACAACGGCACGCTCACCCTGGAGAACGCCCCCGGCGGCGGAACGCTCGTCACCATCCGTCTGCCGATCGCATAAGGAGCTGCTATGGCAAAAAAAGTCGAATCTACCGAAAAATTCAAGACCATGATCGGCGGTCAGGCGCTGATCGAGGGCATCATGATGCTTGGCCCGGATAAATCCTCCGTGGTCGTGCGCAAAAAGGACGGCCTTCGCATCAAGACCGAGCCGCGCAAGGTCAGCGAGGGCTTCTCTCTGAAAAAGCTGCCGTTGATCCGCGGCGTGTTCAACTTCTGCGCGTCGATGAAAATGGGCGTGACGGCGCTGCTCTATTCCGCCGACGTTTACGCCGAGGACGACGAGGAGGCCGCGCAGGAGCCGCAGTCCAGGCTCGACGCGTGGCTGGAAAAGCACCTGTCCTCCGAGAAGGCGCAGAGCGTCATGACCACGCTGGCGGTCGTCGTCGGCATCGCCTTCTCCGTGGCGCTGTTCTTCGTCCTGCCGTCGCTGATCGGCAGCGTCATCAACCGCTTCCTCACGACCAACGAGCTGGTGCGCAACCTGCTTGAGGGCTTGGTGCGCATCGTCATTTTCCTGACGTATATGTTCCTCGTCTCGCGCATGAAGGACATGAAGCGCGTCTTTTCCTATCACGGCGCGGAGCATAAGACCATTCGCTGCTACGAGGCGCGTCTGCCCCTGACGGTCGAGAACGTCCGCAGGCAGACCCGCCTGCACCCGCGCTGCGGCACGAGCTTCCTGTTCGTGGTCATCATCATCTCCATTCTCGTCTTCTCCGTCGCGACGCAGCTCCTTGCGCCGGTCACGCCGGAATTTCACAACCGCGTTCTCGAGGCGCTGTTCCGCGTGGCGCTGCGGCTGCTGCTCCTGCCGATCGTGGTGGGCATCAGCTATGAATTCAACCGTCTGGTGGGCCGCCATGACAATTGGCTCACGCGCGCGCTGTCCGCGCCCGGCATGTGGCTGCAATATCTGACGACCAACGAGCCGGACGATTCTATGATCGAGGTCGGCATCGAGGCGCTCAGGCAGGTGCTCCCGGAGCAGGAGGGCGCCGACCGATGGTAAAAAAATACGCCGAGCTGTATCTCGAGGCGCGGCGGCGTCTGCGCCCGACCGAGGGCGAGAACGCCGGGAACGTCGCCCGGGAGCTGGTTTGCGCGGCCTCCGGCAAAACGCCGGAGCAGATGATCTCCGATCGTGAGCTCTATGCCTCTCAGGAGATCTGCGCCTGCGTCGAGGCTTATCTGGAGCGCTGCCTCGCGGGCGAGCCAATGCCCTATATCCTTGGGCAGTGGGATTTTTACGACATGACCCTGACCGTCACGCCGGATGTGCTCATCCCGCGCGACGACACAATGGTCGTGACGGATCTCGCGGTCAAGAAGGCGCTGTTTCTGGAGCATGATCCGCGCATTCTTGACCTCTGCACCGGCTCGGGCTGCATCGGCCTCGCGGTCGCCAAGCGCGTGCGCGATGCGCACGTCACGCTGGCCGATCTTTCTCCGGCGGCGCTGCGCGTGGCGCGGAAAAATGTGCAGCAGCAGCGGCTCAACGGCCGCGTGACCTGCATTCCGCTCGACGTGCGCAAGCCCGCAACGGAGTTCCTCGGCACCTTTGACCTCATCGTCTCCAACCCGCCCTATATCCCGACTGCCGAGCTGGAGACGCTCGAGCCGTCCGTGCGCGATTACGAGCCGCGCCTTGCGCTCGACGGCGGCCGCGACGGGCTGGAGCTTTATCGTGCGATTTTGAAAAATTATTCCTCCGCCCTCAAGCCGGGCGGCTGGATCTGCTTGGAATTCGGCATGGGGCAGGAGGACGCCGTCTGCTCCCTGCTCGAGCGGCACGGCTACGAGGTGGCCGAGCTGAAAAAGGACACGGCGGAGATCACGCGGGCGGTGCTCGCCCGCAAAAGAGAGGAAGCGTAATCCATGGCACAGAAAAAACCCGCATATGAAGCCCCGTCTCCCGCGGAGGATAAGAAAAAGGCGCTTGCAACGGCGCTCGGACAGATTGAAAAAAGCTACGGCAAGGGCGCGGTCATGCGTCTGGGCGACCGCCCGGAGCTGAACGTCGACGCCATCCCGACCGGCTCGCTGGCGCTCGACGCGGCGCTCGGCATCGGCGGTCTGCCGCGCGGCAGAATTGTCGAGATCTACGGCCCGGAGTCCTCCGGCAAGACCACGCTGGCGCTGCATGTGCTGGCCGAGGCACAGAAGCGCGGCGGCGAAGTCGCCTTCGTCGACGCGGAGCACGCGCTCGATCCGGTCTATGCCGAGGCCATCGGCGTGGATATTGACTCCATGCTCGTCTCCCAGCCGGATACCGGCGAGCAGGCGCTCGACATCACCGAGTCGCTCGTCCGTTCCGGTGCGCTGGACGTGATCGTCGTCGACTCCGTCGCCGCGCTGACGCCCCGCGCCGAGATCGAGGGCGAGATGGGCGATTCCTTCGTCGGCCTTCAGGCGCGCATGATGTCTCAGGCGCTGCGCAAGCTGGCCGGCGCCGTCGCCAAGACGAACTGCATCGTCATCTTCATCAACCAGCTTCGCATGAAGATCGGCGTCATGTACGGCAACCCCGAGACGACCACAGGCGGCAACGCCCTGAAATTTTACGCCTCCGTGCGCCTCGACGTGCGCAAGATCGAGGCGATCAAGAACGGCACGACCCTCATCGGCAACCGCACGCGCGTCAAGGTCATCAAGAACAAGGTCGCGCCCCCGTTCCGCGAGGCGATTTTCGACATCATGTACGGCGAGGGCATCTCGAAATACGGCGAGCTGCTCGACATTGCCGTCGAGATGGAGCTGGTCAACAAGAGCGGAAGCTGGTTCTCCGTCGGAGACGAGCGCATCGGGCAGGGGCGCGACAACGCCAAGCAGTACATCGCCGATCATCCGGAGCTTGCGGCCGATCTCGAGGCCAAGGTGCGCGAGCATCTGAGCCAGCTCCAGAACAGCCGCCGCGCGGCCGCGAAGCCCGCCGGAAAGGCCGTGGACGTCTCGGCCGAGGATTTTGATGAGGCTTGAGGCGATCGAGCAGACGCAGTCGCCCGCGGGCAAGCTGCGCCTGCGCTTTGAGGATGGGCGGACGCTGCTCGTCCTGCCGTCGGTCGTGGCGGAGCATGGCCTGATCCCCGGCATGAGCCTGCCGGAGGCCGCGCTCGACGTCCTGCGCGACGACGCGGCTCTGGCCTCGACCAAGGAGCGCGCCGTGCGCATTCTGGCCGCCGCGCCCGTCACCGGCGACGAGCTGCAAAGCCGCCTTGTGCAGAAGGGCGAAAGCCCGGAGCACGCGGCGCTGGCCGTGCAGTGGCTGCGCGAGCTGAGCCTGCTCAACGACGCGGCCGTCGCCGCGCAGATCGTGCGCAGCGGCGCGGCCAAGGGCTACGGCGCGGCGCGCATCCGGCAGACGCTTTATCAGAAGCACGTGCCGCGCGAGCTGTGGGACGAGGCGCTTGAGGCGCTCGACTCCTGCGACGAGGCGATCGACGCCTTCCTGCAAAAGCGCTTTCGCGGGACGACGCCGGATCGTAAGGAACAAAAAAAGGCCGCCGACGCGCTGCTGCGCCGGGGGCATCGGTGGGAGGACATCCGGCGGGCGCTCGAGCGCTACGTGCCGGACGGGGACTTCCCGGAATAAATCGAGACAAAACAAGGAAGGGATACGCTTATGGGCAAGCGCATTGGGATGATTTCCCTCGGCTGCGCAAAAAATCAGGTCAACGCGGAGCACATGCTCTATCTGCTGAGGGAGGCGGGCTACGAGCTGCTGCCCTCGGTCGAGGGCGCGGACGTGGTCATTATCAACACCTGCGGCTTCATCGACTCTGCCAAGAGCGAGGCCATCGATAACATTCTCGCCATGGGTCAGCTCAAGGAGCAGGGCATCATCGGCAAAATCCTGGTCACGGGCTGCCTGTCTCAGCGCTATCAGAACGAGATCCTCGGCGAGCTGCCCGAGGTCGACGGCGTTCTGGGCACGGGCAGCTACGGCAGCGTCGTCACGGCGGTGCGCGCGCTGCTCGACGAGCGGAAATTCGTCGAATTCGGCGACATCGACCTGCCCGGCGACGAGCTGGGGCGCGTCCTGACCACGCCGGAGCACTATGCCTACCTCAAGATCGCCGAGGGCTGCGACAACCGCTGCTCCTACTGCGTGATCCCGAAGCTGCGCGGCCGCTTCCGCAGCCGGAGCATGGAGGACTGCCTCTATGAGGCGCGCCTGCTGGCCGACGGCGGCGTCAGGGAGCTGATCGTCGTCGCGCAGGACACCAGCCGCTACGGCATCGACCGCTACGGCGAGCGCAAGCTCCCGGAGCTGCTGCGCGAGCTTTGCAAAATCGACGGCCTGCACTGGATCCGCGTGCATTACCTCTACCCCGACGAGATGACCGACGAGCTGATCGAGACGATTGCCTCCGAGCCGAAGCTCGTCCACTATTTCGACATTCCGATCCAGCACGTCAACGCGAACATCCTCAAAAAGATGAACCGCCGCGGCACGCGGCAGGAGCTGGACGCCCTGTTTGCAAAGATCCGCGCGCGCATCCCCGACGCCGTGTTCCGCACGAGCCTCATCAGCGGCCTGCCCGGCGAGGGCGAGGCCGAGTTCGAGGAGCTGTGCAACTGGCTCAGGGAGCATAAGCTCGAACGCGTCGGCGCGTTCGTGTTCTCCCCGGAGGAGGGCACGGCGGCGGCCAGGATGGACTATCCCGAGCAGGAGGTCGCGGCGCGCCGCGCCGAGTACATCAACGAGCTGCAATCGCGCATCATGGACGAATACAACGCCGCACGCGTCGGCACGGCGCTCGAGGTGCTCTGCGACGGCTATGACGAGGAAAACGCCTGCTGGTACGGCAGAAGCTACGCCGATTCGCCCGACATCGACGGCCGCGTGAGCTTCACGAGCCGGACGCCCGTCCGCGTCGGCGATTTCGTCACGGTGCGCATCGAGGGCGCCCGCGACGGCGACCTTTACGGGGAGGTGGAGGCATGACCACCGCAACAAAAATCACCCTTGTGCGCATTTTTCTGATCCCGGTCTTCCTGATCCTGATGTATTGGAGCGTCCGCTCCGATGCCATGTGCTACGCGGCCTTCGCCGTGTTCGTCATCGCCAGCCTGACCGACCTCGTCGACGGCAAGATCGCCCGCGCCTATCATCAGGTCAGCGACCTCGGCAAATTCCTCGACCCGCTGGCCGACAAGGTGCTCGTCATTGCCGCTATGGCCATGTTCTGCGAATGGGGCAGCTTCCCGGCGTGGGCGCTTATGATCGTTCTGACGCGTGAATTTGCAGTCAGCGGCCTGCGCATGGTCGCGGCGAGCAGCGGGCGCGTGATCGCGGCGGCAAAATCCGGCAAGATCAAGACCGCCGTCACCATGGCCGGTATCTGCACGATGCTGTTCTTCCGCGGCGAATTCTTCCTCACGCTTGCCGAGACCTATATCTGCGCAAGCTTCAGCGTCATTCTGGAATGGGTCGTCGTCGCGCTCATCACCGTCACGACGCTCTATTCCGGCATCGAATATTTTGTCAAAAACAAGGACGTCTTTAAGAGCTGAGCTTGGGAACCGCTGAACAAATCGGCGGCGGCGCAGCCGCCCGTTACCCGGTAAGAGAGGCGCAGTATGAACCGGAAGGCCTATTACCATCTGCCCGGATTATTCGAATTTTATGACCTATATGCCGCATTTTTGCCGCTTTTTCGGGCGCATCGGGAGTATTTTTACGACTGGTGCGCCATCGGCTCGATTTATGGTGCGCCGACGGACTGCATCTGGGGCGGCGGCCGCGTGGAATGCGGCGAGCGCGACCCGCGCGAGGTGTTGGCGCTGCTGCGCGAGTTCGGCATCTCCGCGCGCCTGACCCTCAGCAATTCGCTGCTGCGGCCGGAGCATCTTGCCGATGCGCGCTGCAACGCGCTGTGCCGCCTGTTCGCGCGGAGCGACGGCCCGCGGAACGGCGCGATTGTCCATTCCGAGCTGCTGACGGCCTACCTGCGGCAGACCTACCCGGAGCTGTATCTCGTCTCCTCGACCACGAAGGTTCTGACCTCGCTTACCGACCTCCGTCGGGAGCTGGAGCGGCCGGAGTTTGCCTGCGTCGTGCCGGATTTCCGGCTGAATCCGACGCTCGGCACGCCCGGCGTGCTTCCGGAGCGCCTGCGCGGCAGGGCGGAGCTGCTCTGCAACGAGTGCTGCCGTTTTGACTGCCCGGATCGGCGGGCGTGCTACGAGGCCGTCAGCCGCAAGAACCTCGGCGAGGCCGCCCCGGAGCACCGCTGCACCGCGCCGGACGCCGCCGGGGGCTATCGCTTCTCCAAGGCGATGAAAAATCCGGGCTTTCTCGGCGTCGAGGCCATCCGCGACCGCTATCTTCCGCTTGGCTTTTCGCAGTTCAAGCTCGAGGGACGCGGCCTCGGCAGCGCGCTGATCCTGGAATTTTTGCTGTTCTATCTGACCAAACCGGACTATCACATCCACGTCCGCGAGGCGCTTTACCTCGACAATATGCTGGATCTTTTTTGAATAAAAAATGCGGGATTCTTCCAAAAACGGAAGAATCCCGCGTTTTTTATGCCAGCTCGATCATGTTTGTGTAGAGCTGATAATACCGGCCGCGCAGCCCGAGCAGATCGTCGTGGCTGCCGCGCTCGACGACGCGGCCGTTCTCGAGCACGAGAATCGCGTCGGCGTTGCGCACGGTGGAGAGCCGGTGCGCGATGACAAAGACCGTGCGGCCGCGCATCAGCCCGTCGAGGCCGCGCTCGATGAGCTTCTCCGTGCGGGTGTCGACGGACGAGGTCGCCTCGTCGAGGATCAGCACCGGCGCCTCGGAGACGGCCGCGCGGGCAATTGCCACGAGCTGCCGCTGCCCCTGAGAGAGGTTCGCCCCGTCGGAATAGAGCATCGTGTCATAGCCCTTGGGCAGGTGCGAGATGAAATAATGCGCGTTGGCGATCTTCGCGGCGCGGATGCAGTCCTCGTCCGTCGCGTCGAGCCGCCCGTAGCGGATGTTCTCCATCACCGTGCCGGTGAACAGATGCGTGTCCTGCAAAACCGTGCCGAGCGAGCGGCGCAGGTCGTCCTTGCGGATGCGGCGCACGTCGATGCCGTCATAGGTGATCTGCCCGCCCTGAATGTCGTAAAATCGGTTGATAAGATTCGTGATCGTCGTTTTGCCCGCGCCGGTCGAGCCGACAAAGGCGATCTTCTGACCGGGCTTGGCATAGAGCGACAGGTCGCGCAGCACGGGCTTTTCCGGCGTATAGGCGAAATCCACGCCGTAGAAGCGCACGTCGCCGCGCAGCGGCACGCGCTGCCCGTCCGGCCTGACCCAGAAATAGTCGCGCCCGACGTTTGAGAGCGTCGTTTCGCCCTCGTCCGTCTCGGGCGGCAGATCGAGCACGTCGAAGATGCGCTCCGCGCCCGCAAGCGCGAGCATGATCGCGTTGAACTGCTCGGAGATCTGGCTGACGCGCTCGGCAAAGGTGCGGATATAGCCCAGGAACGTGATGAGCACGCCGCCGGCGTTCTCGCCCTTGAGCCAGAGCACGCCCACGGCGCAGGTGAGCGCATAGAAGAAATGCGACAGATTGTTCAGGATCGGCCCGACGATCGAGGTCACGGTCGTCGCCTCGGTCGACGAGACGCGGAAGCGCTCGTTGATCGGCTCAAAATCGCGCATGACCTGCTGCTCGTGCGTGAAGACCTTGACGTCACGCTGTCCGGCGATTATTTCCTCAACGAAGCCGTTGACGTTCGCGGCGTCCTGCTGCTGCTGCCGGTAGCTGCGGCTGCTCTTTTTCGTGATGAAGCGCACGACGAGGATCACGATCGCCGCCAGCACGACCATCAGCGAAAACAGCCGCATCGACAGCGCCAGCATCATGCCGACCGTGCCGAGCAGCGACATCACCGAGATCATCATCTGCGTGATGGAATGCTGCAAAAGCTCATTCGTCGCCTCAATGTCGTTCGTGAAATAGCTCATCAGGCTGCCGTTCGTGTTCTCGTCGAAATAGCGGATGGGCAGGCGCTGCATTTTGTCGAACAGCTCCGTGCGCAGGGCGCGCATGATGACCGTGCTGCACTCGAGCATCAGCCGGTTGAGCAGATAATTTGTCACGACACTGAGCACATACAGCCCCGCGAGGCCGAGCAGCAGCGCCAGATATTTGGCGTAGACCGCGTCCGGCGCGAGGCCGGTCGTCTTGAGCAGATTGACCAGCGGCTTCATGCAGTAGGATGCCGCGATGGTTGCCGCCGCATAGGCCAGAATCGACGCCACGGCGCAGATCAGCAGCAGGCGGCAGTGCTTGAAATAACGGAACAGGCGCATCAGGCTGCCGAAGGGCGAGCGCGCCTTGCGATAGCTGCGCAGATCGATCCTAGCCATCCTCGGTTTCCTCCTGCTTCATCTGACTGTCATAAACGTCTCGATAGATCTGGCTGCGCGCCATCAGCTCGTCATGCGTGCCGATGTCGGACAGACGCCCCTCGTCGAGGACGAGGATGCGGTCGCAGCTCAGGATCGACGCAATGCGCTGGGCAATGATGATCTTCGTCGTGCCGGGCAGAGCCTCGCGCAAACCGCGGCGGATGTGCTCGTCCGTGGCCATGTCGACCGCGCTGGTCGAGTCGTCGAGAATCAGAATTTTCGGCTGCTTGATGATCGCGCGGGCAATGCGCAGGCGCTGCCGCTGCCCGCCGGAGAGATTCGCGGCGTTCTGCTCGAGCAGCGTCTCATAGCCGTCCGGAAAACGGTCGATGTATTCGTCGGCGCAGGCGATTGCGCAGGCGGCCTTCATCTCCGCCAGGGTCGCGTCGGGCTTGCCCCAGCGCAGGTTCTCGGCGATCGTCCCGGAGAAGAGCGTGCCGTTCTGCAAAACCATCGACACGCCGTCGCGCAGATGCTCGAGCGTGTAGTCCCGCACGTCGACGCCGCCGACGCGCACCGTGCCGCTCAGCGTGTCGTAAAAGCGCGGGATCAGGCTCACGAGCGTGGATTTGCCCTCGCCTGTGCCGCCGATCACGCCGATCGTCTCGCCGCTCTTGATATGCACCGTGATATGGCGCAGATTCCGCTTCTGCGGGTCGCGGGTGTAGCTGAAGCAGACGTCGTCAAAGTCGACGCTGCCGTCGGCCACGAGCTTGTCCGACGGGCCGTCGGCGATGTCCGGCCGCTCGTCGAAGACCTCGTTGATGCGGCGCATCGACGCCTGCGCCCGCGCCAGCGACATGATGAGCCATGAGAGCATCGTCAGCGACGAGACGGCCTGCGTGCTGTAGGAAACGATGCTCACAAGCTCGCCCGTGAGCAGGCCGGTCGTGCGGAAAATGATCTCGCGACCGCCGAACAGGAGCAGCAGCACCGTGCACGTCCACATGATGCCCATCTGGATCGGCCCGGTCAGCGTGAACAGGCGCGAGGAGGCGAGCTGCGCGTGCCGCAGCTCCTCCGCCGTTCCGGCAAAGCGCTCGGATTCATAATCGCCGCGCACAAAGGCCTTGACCACGCGGCTGTTGACGAGATTTTCCTGCACCGCGCGGTTCATGTCGTCCATTTTGACGAGCATTCTGCGGAAGCGCGGCTGGCCGATGTGCATCATGATTGCCAGCGTGACCGCCAGCACCGGCAGCGACGCAAGGAAAAACAGCGAAAGATGCGGCGAGATCGTGAAGGCCATGACCGTCGCCAGCACCAGCATGATCGGGCTGCGGGTCAGGCTGCGGATGATGAGGTGCATCGTCGTGCGCACGGTGTTGACATCCGTTGTGGCGCGCGTGATGAGGCTCGGCGTGGAAAAGCGGTCGATGTTCGAGAAGGAAAAGCTCTGGATGCGGTCGAGCAGCATCGTCCGCAGGTTTTTCGCGAAGCCTTGGCTGGCAATGGCCGAGCAGCGCGCGCTGAGCAGACCGCAGACCATCGACAGGCACGCGATGAGCACCATGATGCCCCCGACCGTCAGCACGAAGCGGTCGCGTTGCGCGACGAGCGCGTCGGGGAACAGCCCGCGCAGCATGAAATCCTCCTCGCGATAAAGCCCGCCATCGACGATGACGGACATCAGCATCGGGATGAAGACCTCCAGCACGACCTCAAGCCCGCCGAACAGCGCCGCCGCAGCCGTCCAGCCGCGATAGCCGGCCAGACATTTGCCCATGTGCCGGAGCGTCTTTTGCTTCTGGTTTTTTTGTCTCTGTTTCTTGATCTTCCTCTACCCCCCGAAATTTGCCGTATGGCATGAAGTGTTCATAAAATACTATTTTATCAGGAACGTATTGTTTTTGCAAGCGCAAAGCGCTGCGCGGCTCCCTGATTTTTTTGAAGCCCATACCAATGGTATGGGTATTTTTTATACGAATTCTACGTCCGGTGACTTCCGTTTCGGGACCGTCTGTGCGATAATAAAGACAGAACCAATGAGGAGGACGAAAAAATGGCAAGAACGCTGTCGGAAAACATCCGTGTGCTTCGCCGTGCGCGGCATCTGACGCAGGAGCAGCTTGCACAGGCGCTGTGCGTGACGGTCGGCGCGGTTTACAAATGGGAGGCCGATCTTTCGCAGCCGGAGCTGACCACGCTGATGGAGCTGGCGGACTTCTTTGACACCACGGTCGATGCGCTGCTCGGCTATGTGCCGCGCGACAACCGTCTGCCCGCTCTTGCCGCGCGGCTGACGCAATATCGCCACCAAAAGGATCGCGCCGGGCTGGCCGAGGCGGAAAAGGCGCTGCATAAGTACCCGAACACCTTTGAGATCGTCTATCCCTGCGCCGCGCTTTACCGCGTGTTCGGCATCGCGACCGGCGAACGGCCGCTGCTGTACCGCGCCATGGAGCTGCTGCAAACGGCCGCGCGCCTTCTGCCGCAGAACACCGATCCGAAGATCGGGGAGCACACCCTCTCGGCGGAAATGGCCGAGGTGCTGTTCTCCCTCGGAGAGTGCGAGCAGGCCGTCTCGCTGCTCAAGCAGGCAGACCGGGGCGGTGCTTACGACGACCGCATCGGGCTGATGCTGGCAGCGGAATGCGGCAGACCGGAGGAGGCGATGCCGTATCTGTCGGCGGCGCTGCTGGAGACCACGGCCGCGCTGCTCCGCATTCTCATGGGCTATGCCAATGTATATTTCTCGCGGCAGGATTTCCGCTCCGCGCAGGCGCTGCTGCAATGGGGACTGACCGCGATTTCCGGCCTGAAGGACGGCCAGACGCCCTGCTTCCTCGATAAGATCGGCGCGTCCCTGACCGTCTGGCTCGCCTTTGCGCATCTGCAGAACGGCGAAAACGATGCGGCGCGCGCGGCGCTGAAGCGTGCGCGGTCGCTGGCCTCCGCCTTTGACGCCGCGCCGGATTTCCGCGCCGGAAGCCTGCGCTTCATCCGTGATGACGAGCAGGCCGGTGTCTATGACGACTTGGGCGAGACCGCGCTCGGCGGCGTGGAAAAAACGCTCCGGGATTTGGAAAGCCCGGCGCTCAGCGCCATGTGGAGGGAGGAAAACGAGCATGAATAAGTCCTTGAAGCAGCAGCTTCTTGCTCAATTTTATCGCAGAAACCTCCCGATTTTTCTGCTCTCCGTTTTTGCGGCGCTGGCCGGAAGCTCGGTCAAGCTGCTGCTGTCGTGGCTCATTCAGCAGCTGCTCGACACCGTCTCCGGAGTCGCCGGGGCGCGGCCGCTTTCCGAATTGGCGAAGCTGACCGGCGGCATCCTCGTGTTGACCGCGCTGTTTTTCCTGTTGAAATACAGCTCCGAACCGCGCTTCATCCGCCGCGCCATGCGGCAATACAAGGAGTTTGCCTTTCAAAAGCTCACCGAGAAGCGCATCTCGGCCTTCCGGGACGAGAGCACGGCGGCCTATCTGTCTGCGCTGACCAACGACGCCTCGAGCGTCGAAGCCGACTACCTTGCCCAGCAGCTCTCCGTCATCACAATGGCAGTGACCTTCTGCGGGGCGCTGGCCATGATGCTCGTCTATTCGCCGCTGCTGACGGCCGTGGCCGTCGGCGTGACGCTGCTGCCGCTCGCCGCGTCCCTGCTGACCGGCAAGCAGCTGCAAACGGCGGAGCGCCGCGTTTCCGACCGAAACCGGGATTTCACTGCCATGCTGAGCGACTGCCTCGGCGGTTTTCAGGTCGTCAAAACGTTCCGTGCGGAAAGAGAGATTTTTCGCCTGTTTGCAGAAAATAACCGCGCTTTGGAGGATGAAAAGTTCGACCGTCGCCGCCTGAAGGTGCTCGTCGGCATGATCGGCTCGCTCGCGGGGATCACCGCGCAGCTCGGCGTGTTCCTGTTTGGCGCTTGGATGGCGCTGAGCGGACGGGGCATCACTGCCGGTACGCTGATTCTCTTTGTCAATCTGATGAATTTCCTGATCGAGCCGGTCGCGCAGCTGCCCGCCCTGCTGGCAGGGCGCCGCGCGGCGCGGGGACTCATCGGCAAGCTGGCCGATGCGCTGGAGCAGAACACCTTCTCCGTCGGAAGCGCGGCGCTGCCCGGCGGACTGAAACGGGGCATTCGTCTGGAACAGGTCACCTTCGGCTATGAGCCGGGGAAGGATGTGCTGCGCGGTGTTTCCGCCGAGCTGCAAGCCGGGGGCGCGTATGCCGTCGTCGGCGCGAGCGGAAGCGGAAAATCCACCCTCCTGCATCTGCTCATGGGCGGCAGCGCCGACTATCGCGGCAAAATCCTGCTCGACGGCACGGAGCTGCGCGAGCTTGCGCCGGAGGCGCTCTATGAGCTGCTGTCCGTGATCCAGCAGAATGTGTTTGTTTTCAACGCGTCCATTCAGGATAATGTTGCGATGTTCCGGAGCTTCCCGCAGGCGGAGCTGGATGCGGCGCTTTCGCGCGCGCATCTGGGCGAGCTGCTTGCAAAACGCGGTGCCGATACGCCCTGCGGCGAGAACGGACGGGAGCTTTCCGGCGGCGAGAAGCAGCGCATCTCGATCGCGCGCAGCCTGCTGAAGCGGTCAAGCATCCTTCTGGCCGACGAGGCCACCTCTGCGCTCGACGCGCAGACGGCGCGTCAGGTGTCGGACGACCTGCTTGACCTGACCGGTGTGACCCGCATTCTTGTCACGCACAAGCTGGATGAGGCCGTCCTGCGGCGCTGCGACGGCATTCTTGTGCTGAAAAACGGCGCTTTGGTCGAATCCGGCCGTTTTGACGAGCTGATGGAGCAGGACGGCTATTTCCGCGCCCTGTTCACCGTCTCGCAGAACTGATATCGCTGATGCGCAGCGAAATTTGCCCATTGGGCAAGTGAAATACGCTGAAGCATGTGAAATGCGGGCTTGCGCCCGCGTGAAATAGCGCTTCCAGAAAGTGCCGTGTCGGTGTCGCTCCACAACAAATTTGGAACTTTTCGTTTTGAAAATTGTCTCGTTTTTTCGCAAAACCCATCAATTTTGTCATTGCGAGGAGGACGCAATTTCTTGCGCCCGACGCGGCAATCTTAAACGCGACGATTCGCCATCCCGGAACGAAGCACGGCCAAGGCTGCACAATGATATGCAGCCGTTGGCTGCATGATATATGCTGGCGCATATGATATACGGCCTTGCGTCCGTATGATGTAGCGCCCCAACTGGGTCGCTATGTCGGTGTCGCTCCGCGACGAATCATAATTTTGGAATATTATCGTTTCCTGCTACCGTGCCTCGCTACGGGATTCCATACCTTCAACTCAAAGATTGCCACGGCCGCAGTGCAGCCTTGCAATGACACAAAAATGGTAGGTTTTTCGTAAAAACCTACCATTTTTATAACTGAAATAATTGAAATCCGTTGCGGAGCAACATCACATCGGCGCTTCTTCGGAGGCGCCATTTCACGCGGGCGCAAGCCCGCATTTCACATGCAAAGCATCTTTCACTTGCTCAAAGAGCAAATTTCACTCCAAAGCCCGGCTTCGCCTCGGCCATATATCACGCAGCCGGAAGCTGAATATCATTGCGAAGATTCCGCCGCGCCCTCGTTCGGCTTTGCGCCGGGCTTGCGGCGGCGGCTCTGCGGACGTCTGCGGTGCGGCTTGGACGCGCCGTCAACGGTGGGCGAATTCGCGTCGGGGGCGCTTGCAGCGGAGGGCTTTGCGGCGGCGCGCTCACCGGCGGGAGCATCGGCGTGCTTCTGCGCGGCATCCAGCGCAACGAGGTCGAGCGTGGTCAGGTTCTGTCCAAGCCCGGCTCCATCCATCCGCACACCCACTACATGGGTC
>OIWU01000731.1_pt1 | contig 37589 bp, 27 predicted proteins | sample 1587711 | NCBI WGS metagenome assembly OIWU01 (sample SAMEA3888909, study PRJEB22519) | human gut metagenome | biome: human gut; feature: human-associated habitat; material: faeces | place: Denmark | collected 2010 | reverse complement strand
TTGCGAGCAAAGTGAGCTACAATGCTGGCGCCGCAACAGACGATTATGCAGGCCATGCAAATCTCCGCTGCGAGGACGCTACCGCTAACCTTTGATATTTCAATTTTGAACGCCCTACCTGAAAGGGGCCCATATTTAGGATAGGGGCTAAAAAAAGACATATCCCTTTTAACGGAGATATGTCTTGTATCTATTGAATGCTTTTTCAATGTCTTTGGCGGCGCACACTATATCCTGCGCTGCGAGAGCGTGAAGAAGAGGCTTTGACCTTCGGGGTCTTCGTCTTCTTCGGCCTTGAGGCAGATTTGGCGCTGGAGGTCTTGCTCACCGTGGTGCGTCGTCCCGTTGTCGAGCGTCTGGAAACAGTGCGTTTCGAAGCTTTCTCGGCAGCGGCGATGCTGTCGGCCATTGCCTTGGCAGCAGCGGCCTTGGCTTCTGCCACGGAATCGTGTCCAAACACACGGTCTTGGAAGTCCTTCATCTCCTTGTCGATGCGTCGCTGTTCCTTGGCCAGTTCCTCATCGGAGTGGCAATAGTTGGCGAGCAGGCGGTCTTGAAGGTTGACGGTCTTATAGATTTTCCCCTCATAGGAAGCCGTCATGAAATAGTCGTCAGCCGACATGGCTGCCGCGTTGTTAACATTGCTGCTCATGAGCATGAGTTTGCTCAGGCGGGGCGCAATGTCGCTATATTTCACCCAAAACATCGGGTATTGCGAGTCGGTGCCTCCAAAGTCGTCGTCGCCCCTCTTGAGCACTGGGCAGAGGGCGGTGACGGCGGTTCGGAAGGTGGCCGTGTGCTGGTCGTAATATCTCGACACCTTGACATAGAAGAGTTTCACCTCTTCCGACGGAATGTCGGCATCGTTGACGCGCACCATGTCGCCTTTCTTCTCATAGAAGATGTGGTAGCGGTCCATAATGTCGCGCACCTTCACCTGGTTTTTGGCCGAGAAGTCTTCGTTGCCGTCGAGCTTATAGTCATACGCCTTGAGTTCCCCCCTCAGCAGCATTTTGAAGATGAAGGTGAAGAGGTTTTGCCGGCCGTCGGCCTGCGGGGTCGTCGGGTAATAAAGCACGGCGTTGGCGTCCTTGGTGAGGTCGAGCGAGAGATAGACGTCGCGTCGCCACGAAGCGTCGTCGGGCATTGCCGGCGCCGTTGGGAAATCGCGGTAGGCCGAACCTTGGGGCGTTGCTGCGGCGCGTTCCCGTTGCTGTGCCTCAGCGGCGCGTCGGCGTGCTGGCGGCTGTGCCACTGCCGTGGCGGTTGTGAGGCAGAGTAAGAGCAATATGAGGTGTTTCATTGTCTGAAGGGTTTTGTAAGGGGAAAGGGATGGCGCCAAGGGGGCGGGACAACGGGCAGACGGACGCTTGGCCGACACTGCCTTTTGAACCTGCGGGAGGGCTCCCTCTTCCGATACTTTCCTGGAAAATAAATTAGTTCACGATGATTTCCATGGGCTGCGGCAAAGTGCGCTCGATGCCATCGGGACCGACGGCGCGTATCTTCGAGATATAGAAGCGCTGGCCGCGACGCAGAGAGCGGATGAGTTCGCGCTGCGCTTCGGTGAAGGATGCTCCGGCAGATACTTCGGGGCGAGCGTTGCCCATGCGGTCGAAGAAGACGGTTTCAAAACCGCGAACGGAGAACGGGATGTCGAGCAGTCCGTCGTCGATGGCCGCATGCAGTTCGCGCAAGGCCACGGCTGAAGCTTTCGCCATACGTCCGCCGCGATAGCGGTCGGTGCCGAGCATGATGTAGGGGGCTGGGTCTGGAAGTTTGCGCACTTTAAACGTAAAGGCGCCCATCGTTTGCGTACGGCCGTTGACTTCGCCAGTGACGGTGAAGGTCACGTTCTCTCCCACTTTGTTGGGGCGTGCCACGTATTTCCCTTTGCCATGCGCGGTGAGCGTACCGCCCGCCATGCTCAGATGGATTTTGTCTGACGCGATGCCAGAGGCCGAAACGCTGATGGGGTTGTTGTAGCCCGCATAGAGCACGTTCATGAGGTCGGCAGCCACCGTGGCGCCTGTTGGCGGCGCGATGACATTGTATTTCTGGGTGAAGTTGCGGCGCATGATGTCGCCCGCAGCGTTAGGCATGAGGATGTAGCCCGAGAAGGTGTACTCGCCGGGGCTGCCAACGGTGAAGTTGTAATTGCCGTCGGACGAGACGCGGCGTCCGTTGATGTAGATTTCGGGACGCTTCGTGGTGTCGACCGCCGCCATGACGATGCGCGACTTGAAAGTCTCTCCCGGGAAAAGGGTGGTGGCTTCTGGCAGCACGTAGGCGTTGATTTCGTTGACACGGATGTCTTTGAGATCGATATTGGCGATGAGGTTGTGCAACACCTCCCCTTCGGCGGCACGCACGTCGTGCTGCAATTTGTTGAGCATAGTGATGGCCGCGATGGACGGCATGGACTCAAACATATATTCTGGCCAGTTTTTGCCGATGTTATCGGGCTTTCGCGGCACGTCGGTGTTGAGGTTTGAGGCGATGATGGCCGCCTGCCGCTTGTCGGCAACGAACGTCAGGATGCGCTGGCGGAAACTGTTGATGCTGTTCAGCAGATGCAAGCCGCGTTGGCTCACGGGAGCCAGCATCACGCGCCCTGCAGCGTCGAGATCTTCCTTGTTTTCCAAAGCGTAGGGCGTTCCCTCTTTGCCATCGGCCTCGCGTGCGATGTCCCAACGCAACTGTTCCGCCAGGTTATAGAGCGAGTCGGCCATGTGTTTCACGCTCATGGCCTTATCATACCAGGGCTTCACCTTGGTGGGGTTGGCTGCCAGTTGCTGGGCAAAATTCTTATAAATGGCTTCGTTTTCCTTCGCGGCGTTGGCCGTGGTGCGGTTCAAACTGTCGCCCACGATGTCGAAGCCTTTCAGCACTTCGTTCGACACGTTGAGCGCCAGCATGGCCAGAAGGACGATGTACATCAAGTTGATCATCTTCTGGCGTGGCGAAACCGGACGTTTTTTTACTGTCATTGCTATTCGTTGTTCTTCGGTGGGAAGTTTTTAGGGGGAGGATGTCAGGAAACATCCTTAGCAGGGATTATACCATCGGCTGACCTGGCTGTTGGGCAGAAGGCTGGAGGGGCTGCTGGGCGTATGGCTGACCTGGCTGCTGGGCAGAAGGCTGGGCCGGCGCCGTTCCGCGCATATTCACGGTGAGGGCCTGAATCATGCGGGCGTAAACGCCGTTGAGTTCCTCAATCTGTCGTGCCAACATCTGGGTTTGCGAATTGATCTGGTCGATGGTGCCGACCTGGAGACTGATGCTCTTCAGATGCAACTCATAAACGCGGTTGATACCAGTGAGGGTGCGGTTGAGGTTTTCCATTTCCACACTGTCTTTTGCCAGACGCGCACTCTGCTCGTCGACCTTCGTAAACGTTTCGGCCAAAGCCTGAAGCTTGCCGATGTAGGTCTGGGTGGCCTCTTCCATTTCTGGAGAGAGCACAGCCTGAGCGCGGCGCAACAATTCGTCGTTGGCGGCGCGGATGATGGCGGCGAGGCGTTTGGCTTCATTTTCAAACGGTTCGCTGCCCTCCGGCGTTCCAGCGGCGATGGCGGCGCGGGCGGCCTCAACAGGGTCGACAGCGGCAACATTGGCAGTGGCTGCGGCATTAGCAACACCGGCAGACGCTGAAGCGCCATTGCCACCGATGATGATGGTTGGCGAAGCTGGCGGCACGCATCCCGCCACCTGTGGTTGCACAGCAGGCGTTGCGTTGTCGAGCTCTTCTGTTTCGTTTTCTTCTTCCTCGTCTTCCTCGTCATCGGTCAGGCCGAGACGGGCGGCGATTTCTTCGTCGGTCTCATAGTCGTGTGGCAGTTCCTTGCCAACTTCGGTCTTGTCGAAGGGACGGTCGAAGGCTGAGAGCGTAAACACCACGACCTCCGTGCCCATACCGATGAAGAGCATGATGTTGCCTCCCGGCAGGTGGGTGAGCTTGAAGAGTGCGCCGAGGATAACGATGGCGGCACCCCAGCTATAGGCATAGTTCAAGAATGTCTGACCCGGCACACTGTCCATCCAGTGTTGCAGGCGAACGACGAAATTGATTTTGATGGCCATATCTTAAGTAGGTATTCTTATGATTGCTTGATTGTTGTTGCAGACGAGAGAACGCGGGCGTTTACACGGGCGTTTCTCCGGGACTCCCTATCTTCTGCGCTTCGTGTCGGAATTACTGCTCGTTGTGACAGCCTTTGAGCGCACGCAGCGGAAACCGATATAAGAGCGGGGCTGGTTTTGGTATTCCCATGCACGCCAGGCCGAACGGATCATGGAGAGAGGGTCTTTCCAAGAACCGCCGCGAACGCTCTTGCGCTTCAACACATAGGGGTCTTCCTTGGCGGCGTTGTATTTCAACTGCGGGTTGAGGTCGGCCATAGCATCGACACCCGATTCGGTGAACACCGTGCTCGTCCATTCTGCCACGTTGCCCGCCATGTCGTAGAGACCATTGGAGTTGGCACCATAGATGCCCACCTTCGAGGTGATGAGGTTGCCGTCTTCCGTATAGTTGCCACGATCGGGCTTGAAGTTGGCAAAATAGCATCCGTTGCCGTTCTTCGATTCCTGTCCTTGCCACGGGAAGGGGTTGCCCTCCTTGCCTCTGGCGGCATATTCCCATTCAATTTCTGTCGGGAGGCGGTAGCGCTGAATATAGCGGGCCTGCGGGCCCATGCCTCTAAGCAGATAAGTTGTACGCCAGGCGCAGAAAGCTTCTGCCTGTTCCCACGTCACGCCGACAACGGGATAGTCGTTGTAAGTCGGCGACGTGAAATAGAGTTTCATGTAGGCCTCGTTGTTGGCATTGGGGAAGTCGTTGACCCAGCACGTCGTGTCGGGATAGACCCTGACGATGTAGGTATTGAGGAAATCATAGAGCGAAGAGAGCGGGCGCTCGATGGTCTGACGTATGATTTCTCCGTTTTCGTCCACGTAAGCCGTGTCCTTGGAAATCATCACGGGGTCGTCGGAGGTCTCCAAATCGGTGTTGAGATTGCGCTCGGCCGGATTAAGACGGTATTTTCTCAGTGCCGCCTTTTCGTAGTCGAACACTTCGTAGCGATAGATGAGTTGCTTCGTGTCGAGCATCACCGACCCATCAATGGGGTGCTTCACATAGACGCTCTTGATGGCCTGTTCTTCGTCTTCCGTCGGCTTACGCCAGGGGATGGGCTTCGACCAGTTGAGATGCGGCGTGACTGGTTCGCCATAGCGATCTTCTGTGATTTTGAAAGTCTCGTCGCCGCTTTCGGCCAAGCGTTCGCGTATGATGCTGTCGCGCACCCATTCCACAAACTGCCTGTACATGGAGTTTGTCACTTCCGTCTGGTCCATCCAGAAACCATCGACAGAGATGTCCTTTTGCGGCGCATATACGCCCCAGAGCGAGTCGTTGTCTTGAAGTCCGGCCTTGAGGTAGCCGCGTTTAACCTCCACCATGCCGTAAGGAGCTGGCTCGGTAAACGAGGCAGCGCGTACCCCCGTCACTTCGCCGCCGCTTTGCATGGCGTGTCCGCCGCCCATACAGGCAGAAAAAGCCAGCAGGGCCGCAAAGGTGAAGGCAACGCCCAGGGCATGTTTGAATATTGTGTTCATCGTTTTATGGTTGTTGTGCGTCATACGTTATATATATAATAAGGAGTACGGCCATTGGAGCCACACCCTCGTTTGTTCTTTTTCGTTCCACATCATCCTCCGCAGGCCGTTATGCCGTCGGCACTAACTAATGGTAAAAGATTACTAAAGCCAACGGACGCTGCGGTGCAGGTTGCGGCCGCGCTTGCCGAGGTTGAGGTCGAGGCTGTAAGCCAGCGTCACTTCGTGCTGTCCGCTTTGCAGCCCCATGCCAGAAGTGTTGGCCTCGTAGGAATAACTGATATCTATGCCGTGGAACGTTCCGCCGACAAATCCCGCCACACTGTGACTCGGACTAAAGTTGAGACCGCCGTAGAGACATTTCTTCTCGCGTTTGTAAATCACCTGCGCGGTGATGTCGGCGCGAAAATCCGTCCCGTCGTAACGGAGCATTGTGGAGGGGGCTATTGTTAATAACGGATTGTTGGTGCGAATATTGTATCCCGCCGTGAAATTATACATTGATTTCACGTTTATTTCGTTGGTCTCGCCGAGGAGAACGGTTGGGGCGGTGAGGTGTTGCGCAGAGATACCTGCATACCAATGCTTATGGGCATACCAGAGACCTGCCGAAGCATCGAACTTGGAACCGCTCATTTGCGAACTGGGAAAGGCGGGGTCGTTGGCGTCGCCGAGCTCGGCTTTCGAGCCGTCCACTTTTTCGTTGAGCATGTCGGCCTCTACGCCCACAGCAAGCTGTCCGCCGAAGAGTTTGAAGCGGTAGGCATATTGCACAGAAAAGCGCTGATGGGAGAAAAGTCCGAATTCGTCGTTCTGAAAGACAGCACCGATGCCGTGCAACGTGTTTCCCAAGCGGAAGGCCATGTCGGCACCGGCGTACATGGTGCCTCCAGCATCTTCAAAACCGGAAGCATGGGCCTGATAGGCGCCGTTGATACACAACTGCGGGTTGCGCCCGACGGCGGCGGGGTTGTATTGCGGCGCAAGCGACCAATAATGCAAAAAAGCTGGGTCTTGCTGGGCGCAGAGCTTTTGCGGCAGCAGGGTGGCGAGCATGAAGAGGAGCCATACGGAAACGGCCGCCAAGGTGCCCCGCTTTCTTCTGAGGGACACCTTGGCGGTGCTGAGTCTGTATTCGTTGGCTACGTGAGCGGCTTCTGTCTTCATGAATGCTTTCGTTGGTTAAGTAGGTGGCCAGAATTATTTTTACATTGGAAATGTTCTATCGGGATGCAGGTACGCCACCTTGGGTGAAGGAGCAATGCGGGCATTGCGACTGAAAACAAGGTAAGTAGATGCGCCCGAGAGAGCGTTTCAAATTAAAGAATAATGCTCTTGGCATCTATAAAATAATTTTGACCACCTACTTACAATGTACAAAGATAGGAAAATCTTCTGAAAGGGGATGACACTGAGGAGATAAAATGCCAAAGGCAAAATAAAACACAGGGGGAACACAGGGAAGACAACTGGCTATAAGCAATTTGATTTCCCTGCCACCCTTCTGCCATCGCTGTTTTTCAGCGTCCTTCGCGCCTCAGAGCGTTCCTTCGAAATTCTTCCAATGGTTGACAGTCACACCGAATGTCTGCTCTGAGCGGCGCACAACGCCGACGGGCATTTTCGGCACTGGCACGCCACATCCCAAGAGGCGCGTGGAGAGTTCTTCGCGGGCTTCATCCCAAAGACCGCGGTCGATGAACGACTGGATGGTCTGGGCACCGCCTTCCACCAAAAGCGACTGTATGCCCTGTTCGTGGAGCGCATCAAGCATCGTGTTGATGTCGGCATAGGCCACAAAGCCCGACGGCAGTTCGCTCTCCCCCACCGTTCCCAACACCACACGCAAAGGGTCATTGCCGCTCCAGTGGCGAACGGTGAGCGAGGGGCGGTCAAGGCGCAGCGTGTTGTGGCCGACAAGGATGGCCTGGTTGGTGGCACGCAGATGATGGACGGCCACCAAACTGTATGACGTTGAGAGTTGGGCGGCCTGTGTCGGCTTTTCTGCTTCGTCAAACGGGCCTTCGCGCCAGGCGTCAAGGAAGCCATCGGCCGATACCGCCCATTTCAGGGTGATATACGGACGGCCCTTCGTCTGCGCCGTAATGAAGCGGCGGTTGAGTTCAAGGCATTCTTCCTCCAACACGCCCACCGTCACCTCAACACCAGCCTTGCGCAAAATGTCGATGCCGCGACCCGACACGCGGGCAAAGGGGTCAACACATCCCACCACGACACGCGGGATGCCCGTTCTCACGATGAGTTCGGCGCAGGGCGGCGTGCGGCCGTAATGGGCACAGGGTTCCAGACTGACGTAAATGGTACTATCTTTGAGAAAGTCGCGGTCGGCTGGGCGTACACTGCCAATGGCCCTTACCTCGGCGTGTGCTTCTCCGCAACGGATGTGATAGCCCTCGCCGATGATGCGTCCCTTATAGACAATCACGGCGCCCACCATCGGGTTCGGGGCCGCTCCCATGCGTCCGCAGCGTGCCAGTTGCAGGCAACGGCGCATCCATTTTTCGTTTTCTGCCCATTCCAAGCGGTCGGCTTCCGTGGTTTTCTCCACTTCCTTTCCGTTTCCTTCCTGCAGAGGCGTTGATGGTTCAACGCTATTTTTGTACATTTGCACCATGATTCCAACAATTTATCTTGAATTAAAAGAGGCCCTGTCCTCCCGTTGCGACGAACGGGAAGCCCGCGCCATTGCCTTCCTCGTCTTGGATGAAGGCTTCGGCGTGTCGCGCCTCGATGTCTATGCCGACAAAGTTAGACATTTTTCAGAAGAAGAGCAGCAGCGTTTGCAAAGAATCTTGCAGCGCCTCCGCCACGGCGAGCCCGTTCAGTATGTCCTGGGGCGGGCCCGATTTTGCGGCATGGATTTAAAGGTAAGCCCCGCCACGCTCATCCCCCGTCCGGAAACAGAAGAACTCGTTGCACTGGCGGCGGGCTTTGCCAGACGTACTGCCAATGGCGGACGCCCGTTACGGGTAGTTGACGGCGGCACGGGCAGCGGCTGCATCGCCATCGCTTTGGCGGCCGCACTGCCCACGGCGCACGTTGAAGGTTGGGACATTTCGGAGACGGCCTTGGCCGTGGCGCGTGACAACGCGGCGGAGCAGGGCGTGGCAGTGACGTTCCGCCATGCCGACTTGCTCAACCCGCCAGCCGAACCGCTCGAAATGAACCTTCTCGTGAGCAATCCGCCTTATGTGACCGACAGCGAGCGGAAGGACATGGAGCGCCACGTGCTCGACTACGAACCCGAAACGGCCCTCTTTGTGCCCGACACTGATGCCCTCCGCTTCTATCGCGCCCTGGCCCGCTTGGCTGCCGAACGCCTGGTGCCCGGCGGATATGTTGCGGTGGAAATCAACCGCGCTTACGGTGCCGAAACCGCGCAACTCTTCACCAGTGCTGGATTGTCATCGACCACCGTCCACCAAGATGCCTTTGGCTGCGACCGCTTCGTCTCGGCCCAAAAGCCTCCCGTTGCCTAAGATTGAGAGGGCAGGCTCTCCGCTCTCGCCCCTCCCTACCCTTTTCCCGCCGCGGCTTCGATCGTCAGCTTTTTCGGCGCTCTCCGTTGGGAGACAGAGGGAAAAGGGGAAGGAAATATTTGGGGGGATCCACGAACAGACGTTATTAAATCATAAATAAGTGATTTTTTTCAATTAACGCCAAAAATAATGGGTTGCCTTCATCGTTTTTTAACTTGAATGAACTATCTTTGCCCACAGATAACATGCACTGTTAAAACGAAAACCCGAAATTGGTATATCCAATAGCGGGTTTTACAACCCTTACTTCTTAACGAAGTGAAATTCCTGCAAGGGAACTTGAATTCAAGAATACACATTATTTAAGATTATGAACAACATTCTGAAGACGTTTTGTATCGGTACTGTCTTTGCCTGCGGCATCAGCTCATGTAGCTCAGATATCGAAACAATCAATCGCGAAAGCGGCGATGAGGTGGTGTTTAATGCATCGGCAGACCTCCGCGCCACTGCAACGAAATGGGACGCAGGTGACCGCATCGGCGTTTATATGAAAACCACGGGCACAACGCTCACTGGTACAGCCCTCTCGGGCGCAACGGCCAACGTTTCTTATACCACCACTGCCGGCAACGGCTTTTTCACGGCAACCAGCAACAAACTTTTCTTCCCGCACGACGGGGCGAAGGTTGACTTCGTGGCCTACTATCCTTATAATGCCAACATTTCGGCAGGCATCTATCCCGTAAATATCAAAGACCAGACGAAGGAGGCCAACATCGACCTCATGTATGCCGACAATGTCAAGAATGTAAATGCTTCCAGCAGTGCTAACGTGCTCAACTTCAAGCACCAGCTCGCACGTATAAAATTCACCATCAAATCAACCGACGGAAAGAGCCTTACGGGCTTGACCGCCACACTCAACAACATGTCGACAACTGCCGATTTCAAGCTCGCAACAGGCGAGTTTGCCAATCTTTCGGCAACGGCCGACGTGAAAATGAACGTCACTGGCACTGGCGCTTCCGTTGTGGCAACGGCCTTCGTCATCCCCAACGCCTCTCTCTCTGGCACAAAGCCGCTCAGCGTAACGCTCACCATGCCTAACGGCAAGTCACAGAAATTTACGCTCGTTTCCGACCTCACGCTTGAGAAAGGAAAGAACTATACCTATCCGATTAACGTAAAAAACGCAAGCGACACGCCTGCAAAACCATCGGTTAGCTACACTCATTGGATGGAAACGCCAACCATCACCGATGCCCAACTCAAGGCGCCGAACCTCAAATATGTGACACACTACTTCACCAATGGCGCGAAGCAGGTGCGCAACTACTCCTTCCTTTACGACACCGACCTGAAGATGGCCTATTGGGTGGCCTATCCGCTCTGCAACTACTACACTCACAAAGGTGTTAGCCGTACAGACGACTGGGGCTACGACCCGACTTTCTCCACTTCAGAACAGCCCAACATGACCAAGGGCATCGCTGGCTACGACCGCGGACACCAGTGCCCGAGCGCCGACCGTCTCGTTTGCCGTGAAGCCAACGCACAGACGTTCTACTTCACCAACATGACGCCACAGATCGGCAAGCTCAACCAGCAGGTTTGGGCCAATCTGGAAGACCAACTGAGAGCTTGGTCGTCAAACATCGACACGCTCTACGTTGTGACGGGCGCCATGCCATCGGCCGTTGGAAGCACCAGCATCAAGTACACCAACGACGTGTCGAAGAAGAAAATCTGCGTGCCGGCCTACTATTTCAAGGCGCTCTGCCGCATCGACCGCGAATCGGGAATTGCCTACACCATCGCCTTCAAATTCGACAACCAAGCTTTCAACGGCACCTTTATGAACGCTGCACTGAGCGTGGCCGAACTGGAGCAGATGACGGGCTTCACCTTCTTCCCAGGCATCGACAGCAAGTATAAGCAGAGCTACGACAAGGCGAAGTGGTCAACGAAATAAGACATAGCGGCGCCCACACGCCGCCAATCAAACAGAAATAAAACCAATACAATAAGCCAAGCCCCTGAGGCCGATTCCCCCATCGGGCGCAAGGGCAAATAAAAAAACCAAACAATTATACCTATGAAACAGACAAAGTTTATTCTCGCAGGTGCAGTTGCAGCGTTGACGCTGTCTTCTTGCTCCAACAACCTCGATGACAATAGTTCATGGGGTTCAGATTCTCAAAATGTGAAGTTCTCTTCTTACATTGAAGGTCAGAAAACAGTGAAAGCCTCAGGCACAACTTGGACAACCGGCGACAAAGTAGGTATCTTCATGAAGAAGGCTGGTGCCGACCTCGGCGCTGCAACTGCCGCCAACAAGCAGTTTATCGCTGACGACCGTGGCAACCTCACCGCTGCCGCTGCCGACCAGGCCCTCGTTTACCCAGAAGGCGCCGTTGACTTCGTTGCCTACTATCCTTACACTGCCAGCGTAACAGAGAACAAGGTGGCCGTTGACGTTAAGAACCAGTCGAAGCCAGCAGACATCGACCTTCTCTATTCAAACAACGCCACCAACGTGACGGCTTCTGCCAACGCCGTTAACCTCGGCTTCAAGCACCAGTTGGCCACTGTTCGTTTGAACATCAAGACTCAGGGCATCGCTTCAACAGCTGGACTCACTGCCACTCTGACGGGTTCTAAAACGGCTGGTTCTTTCAACCTCGCCGACGGCTCTCTCGCTGTAACCGACGCTTCTGCCGCTGACATCGCATTCACCGTTAACGCTGCTGGCACTCAGGCTGAAGCCATCGTATTGCCTCAGAACGCTGCTAACGTCAAGGTTAAATTCACGCTCAACGGCAAAACCGTTGAACAGGCTCTCCCAGCTGCATCTGCAACTTGGGCTGCTGGCAACCGCTACGCCATCGACGTTACCTTGAAGGGCGAATCAACGGGTGAAATTTACGTAAACTTCGGCCAGGCAACCATCACCGACTGGACTGACGTTCCTGGTGGCAGCTTCAACGTTGACTTCACTGGCGGCACTGTAGATCCAGGCACTGGCGGTGGTAGCACTGAAGAACCGGGCACTGGCACCGAAACTGTCATCTTCGAAGAAACCTTCGGCGCAAGCGTTGCTCAGGTCAACGGCTTCTGGCCAAGCATCTACGACATGAGCAACTGGAGCAACACCAGCGGCATGACCTTCAAAGACCCTATCGTAACAGCCAACGGATGGGAATTCAGCAGCTGCTCAGTTCGTCAGACAAAAGCTTTGAAACCACACGTATGGTTTGCTGCCAACAAGGAAAGCTCTATGGAAATCTCTGGCTTCACCACTGCTGGCTACAAGACACTGACGCTCTCTTACAAGTTTGCTTCTCAGGATCCAGGTGCTAAGCAAGAAGACCTCGTTATCAAGATGGGCGAAACAGTGGTAACTGTTCCTGCTGGCGCAACTGCAAAAGCCAACACCTTCCAGGATGTTGTCATCAAGAACATTCCTGCAGGTGCCAACACCCTCACGTTCTACTCCAGCGCAACTGCCAACAAGATTGGCTGGCGCGTTGACGACGTGAAACTGGTCGGCGTAAAGTAAGACCAACGCCTTAAAGTAACGATAAACAAATGGGCGCAGGGTATGGACTAATCCCGATACCCTGCGCCCTTTTTTATGTTTCTATAATATATGAATAAAAAAATCATCTTGCTCGGGGCACTGCTCTTCCCTTGTATGACGTTCGCACAGAACATCCAGCAGGAACAGCGCGACTCGATCATCGAGGAAGACCTCTCGCTTGTGGGTGTGATGGACGCTTCGGTTTTTGACAACGACGGCGAAGAAGGCGACAACTCCACTTCGCAGGACATCAACACCACCGTCCTGACCTCACACGATGTGTACCTCAACAAAATCGGCTACCAGCTCTCAAACATGCGCTTCCGCACGCGTGGCTATGAGAACATCTACAGCCAGACATACATCAACGGTGTGCCGTTCAACGACCAGTTGCGCGGCGTGTTTAACTTCTCTTCCATCGGTGCCATCAACGATTTCACGCGTAACGGCGATGCCATCAACTATTCCCAGCCAGGACAGTTTGCCTTCGGCTCCATCGGCGGCGGCGAAAACATCCGCATGCGTGCCGGCGACTACGGCCACGGCGGAAAAGCCACGCTGACTTATACCAACCGCAACTATTGGATGCGCGCCATGATGTCGTACCACACTGGCCTTTCAGACAAAGGATGGGCCTTCTCAGCACTCGTTGGCGGACGCTACTCCAACGAAGGTGTCATCGACGGTACCTTCTATCGCAACTTCTCATACGCCCTCATGCTTGAAAAACGTTGGGGCAACACCCACAGCCTGACGCTCACCACCTTCGGCTCGCCCGTCTGCCGTGGCCAGCAGGGCGGTACGGTGCAGGAAGTCTACGACCTCACGGGCAACAACCTCTACAACCCCAACTGGGGTTATCAGAACGGAAAGAAGCGCAACGCCCGCGTCGTGCAGTCTTTCGACCCCACAACGGTGCTCGCCCACGAGTGGAACCTCTCGCGCGACATTAAAATCAACACGGGCCTCGCCTTCCACTATGCACGCTACGGCAACAGTTCGCTCAACTGGTTTGACGGAACGGACCCGCGACCCGACTACTACCGCTATCTCCCATCCTATTATCTCTACTACAACACCAGCGGCCCTCTCACCGACGCTGCTGAAGACTATGCTGACCGCTGGCGTTCGGGCGACCCCTCTTTCACGCAGATCAACTGGGATCGCCTGATTGCGGCCAATGCCCAAAACAAGCGTATGGGCAACGGCAACGCCGTCTATATGGTGGAAGAACGTCGTTCAGACCTCTACGAAACGACTTTCAACTCAACCATCAACGCCAAACTGGGTCGCCATTCAAAGCTCACGGCAGGCGTTGTGGCAAAACACACGCTCTCAAAGCAGTTTAAGACTGTCAAGGACCTCCTCGGCGCCGACTATGTGCTCGACATCGACAAATACGCCGACACCGACTATCCCGGACAGCCCGACCAGAAGCAGAGCGACCTCAACCGCCCCGACAGAAAGGTCTATAAGGACGGCGTTTTCGGTTATGACTTCGACCTCAACATCAATTCGCTCAAGGGTTGGATCATGAACAATTACAGCATCGGACACTGGGATGCCTACTATGGCATGCAGGTGACTTACACCGATTTCTGGCGCGACGGAAATATGCGTAACGGCCACAACCCCAACAACTCCTTCGGAGCAGGTGCCCACCATTCGTTTACCGACATGATGGTGAAGGGCGGACTGACCTACAAGTTCAACGGACGCCACCTCCTGGCCGCCAACATCACCTACGGCTCGCAGGCTCCGCTGCCCAACGATGCCTACATCTCTCCGCGTGTCAACGATGCCACGCCCGACGGACTCAAGAGCGGACGTATCTTCTCTGCCGACTTGAGCTACATCTTCTCAACCACCCGCTTGCAGGGACGCATCTCGCTCTTCCAGACCAACTTCTTCGACCAGTTGGTGCGCAACAGCTACTACTATGACGGCGTGACCTTCGTCAACCACGTCATGACGGGTGTCAACAAGGTGCACCACGGTGTGGAACTCGGTTTGAGCTACAAGCTCGACAGCCACTGGACCTTCGACCTCGCAGGAACGGTTTCTGAATACTATTTCTCAAACAATCCGATGGGTCTCTACACCAGCGAAAACGGCAAGGACGTGGGCGAATACTCCCTCTATCCTCAGGAACGCGTTTACCTCAACGGTGTCTACGTTGGCGGAACGCCACAGGTGGCCGGAACGTTTGGTGTGCGTTATTTCATCAACTACTGGTTCCTCGGTGCCAACCTCAACGCCTTCGGACGCAACTTCGTGGAAGTGGCTCCGTCACGCCGAACGGCATCCATCTACAACGGCTACACCAGCGGCTCAACCACCATTGCGCCAGTCAATCCCGCAGAGCCGAAACTCTGGAACGCCTACCAGGAACTCACGAAGCAGGAAGAAATCGACCCGGCATGCACCGTTGACCTCTCAATCGGCAAGGTGTTCTATCTCGGACGCAAGAACTCCATCAACCTCAATCTTTCTGTCAACAACGTCCTCAACAAGAAGAACGTCCGCACGGGCGGTCGTGAACAGGGACGTGTGCGCGTTGACAAACCTGAGCTCTACAAGACGAAGTTCTATTACATGCAGGGCATCAACTGCTTCCTGAATGTCAGCTACAAATTCTAAAGTATAAAACCAACCCTATATAAAAAACAATATGAAAATCCTTCATAAAATCCTCTGCCTGCCGGTGATCCTCATGGCGCTCGCTTTCACGGCTTGCGACCGCGACTATGACATGCCGCCGCTCAACGAACCGAAATTTGAACTCCCGGCCGACGCGCAGACCATCACCATCAAGCAGCTCCGCGAGAAATATGCCGCTGCAACGCAAAACAATCCCATCACCATCGAAGATAGCCTCTATCTCCGTGCTCGCGTCAGCGCCGACGACCGCTCTGGCAACATCTACAAGACCATCTATCTGCAAGACGAAACAGGCGGCATCAGCGTCCTCGTCGACCAGAGCAGCGTCTACAGCGACTATCCTGCCGGACAGGAAGTGATTGTTGACCTCAAAGGTCTCTGCGTTTCTGTCTATGGCGACGAGCAGCAGCTCGGCCACCCTGCAGGCTATCTCTACCGCACGCCTTACGAGAAGTTCAAACAGCACATCCACCGCAACGGCTGGGCCGACGAAAGCAAGGTGGACCTCAAGGAATTCTCCAACATCTCGAAGCTCTCTGACGACCCCGATGCCAACAAGTTCACGGTTGTGCGCCTCATCGGTGTCCACTTCACTGATGGCGGCAAGGCCAACTTCGCTGAAAACAGCGGCTATGGCACGCACGACCTCGTTGACAAGTACGGCAATTCCATCTCTGTCCGCACGAGCAACTATGCTGCCTTCGCTGCAACGAAGCTCCCCGTCGGAACGGGTAACGTCATCGGCGTTCTCGGCCGCTTCCGCGGTGCTTGGCAGCTCACCATCCGCAGCGCTGAAGACATCTATGGCTTCGATGGCGTGACACCGGGCGATCCCGAAACTCCCGACCAGCCGGGCGACAACACGGAAGGCACGGTCATCTTCAAGGAAAACTTCGGCAACTCTTCTGTCAGCAAGGTCAACGGCTACTGGCCGTACCTCAGCGACTACACGGCCTTCACTTCTGGCCTGACCTTCACCGATGTCGTTGGCAAAACGCTCTCAATTCGTTCCAGCAATGGTGTCAACAACGTGTGGATTCCTGCAGGCAAAGACAGCGACCTCAAGATTGAAGGCATCAAAGCTGCTGGCTACACCACGCTGACACTGAGCTACGACCTCGCAGCCAACCTCTATGGTGGTGTGGGCGAACAGGACGTCGCCGCCATCTCTGGCACATTCAACGGCCACGACTTCACCACGCCGAGCAAGGTGCTCTCAGGCCCTGCCGGCGACGACAGCAAGTTCTACACCTTCACGGTGGAACTCCCGGCCGCTGACGCCACCGACGCTTCCGAGCTCCACTTCAAGGCAACGGGCAGCGCCATGAGCGTAGGTCTCCGCTTAGCCAATATCAAGTTGGTCGGCAAGAAATAAAGAAACATCTGAAGCAGGTGTTCAGCATCGATTTTGAACACCTGCTTTCTTTAGCGACCTTCAAACCAAGCGAACATTTATCATGAAAAGAATCATTCTCACCTCAATCCTGCTGCTCTGTGCCGTTGCCCCCACACTGGCGCAGCGCATGGGCGTTTGGGGCGTGGCCTTCTACAACCTCGAAAACCTTTTCGACTATGAAGACGACCCCAACAACAAGGGCGATGACGAATACCTGCCGACCGGACCATACAAGTGGACGCAGGAGAAATATCAGCAGAAGTTGAACAACATGGCACGCGTCATCGGCGACCTCGCCCGTCCAACCTGCCCTGGCGGTCCTGCCGTCATCGGCATTTCGGAGGTTGAAAACGAACGCGTCGTGCGCGACCTCGTCAACACGTCGCCTGCCAAGGAGATGAATCTCAAGTACGTTCACTACGACTCTCCCGACCGACGCGGCATTGACGTGGCCTTGATCTACAATCCACGCCTCTTCCGCTACACAAAGTCGAGCACGCATCCGTTGACCATCCCCGACAACCCTAACTTCAAGACGCGCGACCAGCTCCTCGTTGAAGGCACGATGGCTGGAGAACACGTCTGCATCCTCGTCAACCACTGGCCCTCACGCTACGGCGGCGCGAAATCATCGCCGCTCAGAGAGGCTGCCGCTGCCCTGAGCAAGCACATCGCCGACTCGGTGCGAACGGCCAACCCCTCTGCCAAGGTCATCATCATGGGCGACCTCAACGACGACCCGAAAGATGCCAGCGTGGCAAAGGTGCTCGGAGCAACGCGCCACAAGAAAGACACCCCTGCCGACGGCTATTTCAACGCCACATGGGGACTCTACGACAAGGGCATCGGAACGTTGTGCTATCAGGATTCATGGTGTCTCTACGACCAGCAAATCCTCTCTGCCAACCTTCTCGGCAAACCGACCAACGGCCTGTCGTACTGGAAGACGGAAGTGTTCAATCGCGACTACCTCGTCACCCCCGACGGCAAAAAGAAGGGATACCCCTTCCGCGCTTTCAACGGAAACATCTGGCAGAATGGTTATTCTGACCACTTCCCGACCATCACTTACTACGTGAAGCAACTGAAATGACCAGCCGAACGGCATGGCGGAGAGCAGACAATGCGTCCTCCATCAGCGCGGACAACGGATGCCGCCGCCGCAAACAACTGAAAGTCATACAAAAAAGCAGAGTGACAGGCCCACCTTCGGGCGCGTCACTCTGCTTTTGTTATATAAGAATATCAAACTGTCAAAAGAGTTTTTAAATCAAGTTATATATAGAAATAAAAATCAGGTAACACCTTTCTTTTTGAAAGGATATACCTATATTTGCAATGTGTTTTTCATAGTATTAGATTTAAGGTTAACAAGGTCGGGATACAGAGGTATCCCATTTTTTTTGCCCTTTTGTCAACCCGAAAACGTCCACAACGAAAAACGCTAACATCCACAAAACGAACATTTTATCTCTGGCGCAATAGCCACACGCCACCGCCCAACCACCCCAAAGAGGAACGCGAAAGGAATACGCGCTGCGCGAACATGCAGCGAAGGCCTGAGGCGAAGCACTGTAGCTCACTTTGCTTGCAAAGTGAGGGGGACGAATATTGTGGCGGCCAAGCACGGGCTGAAAATCCAACAGAGTCATGGGCCGACGCGCTGGCCATGTTCGCTACGAGTTCGTGGCCCTCACTTTGCGAGCAAAGTGAGCTACAATGCTAGCGCCGTAACAGACGATTATGCAGGCCAGCGCAATTCTCCGCTGCGAGGGCGCTGCCGCTAAACTTTAATTATATCTGGATTTTGAACATCCTACCTTTCAGAGACCTTCGCTGCACGAACATGCAGCGAAGGTCTGAGGCGAAGCACTGTAGCTCACTTTGCTCGCAAAGTGAGGGGGACGAATATTGCGGCGGCCAAGCACGGGCTAAAATTCCAACAAAGTCATGCCCCAAAGCGCTGGCCATGTTCGCTACGTGTTCGTGGCCCTCACTTTGCGAGCAAAGTGAGCTACAATGCTGGCGCCGCAACAGACGATTATGCGAGCCAGCGCAATTCTCCGCTGCGAGGGCGCTGCCGCCAAACTTGATTTTATCAGAATTTTGAACACCCTACCTTTCAGAGGCCTTCGCTACGCGAACATGCAGCGAAGACCTGAGGCGAAGCACTGTAGCTCACTTTGCTCGCAAAGTGAGGGGGACGAATATTGCGGCGGCCAAGCACGGGCTAAAATTCCAACAAAGTCATGCCCCAAAGCGCTGGCCATGTTCGCTACGTGTTCGTGGCCCTCACTTTGCGAGCAAAGTGAGCTACAATGCTGGCGCTGCAACAGACGATTATGCGGGCCAGCGCAATTCTCCGCTGCGAGGGCGCTGCCGCTAAACTTTATTTTCCCGAAATGCCTTACAAACAATCGACTCGCGGCCGCTGGTAATGCTACTCGCGGCCGCGAGTAATGCTGCTTGCGACCGCGAGTAGCGCGAACGGCGGCCGCAAATCGATGACCATATCGGGGCGCCGTGGAAAATCTGGCGGAACAAACAACGGCAAAGCGGCTTTTCAACTTTTCTTCACGCCTCTTTCCATTCCTCAATCGTTCCCGTCTGCGAAGAAAAAACGACGCCGATTTTCCGCACAGGGCGCTTGTCGGCGGCGTATGGCCGCGCATATCCCTTCTCTTCTATCTGGCGGAGGGCTTCATCGGCTGTTCCGTCCAGCTTAAACTCGAAGATGAACACGGCGGCGGGCGTTTCGATGATGCAATCGGCACGGCCCTCGCTCTGACGTTTCTCCGTCAAAATGGTATAGGTGCTCATAAGACGGAAAATGAGGTAGAAAGTATAGTGGAAGTAGCGCTCCCTCTCACGCTCATTTTCCTTGCGCCGCATCGTATAGGGAATGCTGGCGAAAAAGGCCGTGAGCTGTTTGCGCAGAAGAGAGAGGTTGCCGGCTTCGATTGTCTGCACCCACTCCATAGCCTCAACGGCCGTGTCGCGCGAGACTTGAAGGTAGTTGTTGGCCACCAAACTGACAAAGCCTTCCTTCACTTCCTTGTTGGGGAAATCGAGCAAAAAGGTGTTGAAGCGGCGATTGAATCCCTTGATGGTCAAGTAGCCGCTTTGGTAGATCATGGCCAGCGGATTCTCTGCATCAGCCTTGTAATCAACGAAATCTGCTGGGCGGTAATAACGTCCCGTTAGGTCATTCAGGTTCTCGTGGTTGTGCTGCAGGAGACGGATGAGGTAAGTCGGTGTGCCGGTTGAAAACCAGAAACTATCGAGGCGGCGCTTGTCGAAAGCATTGAGCAGACTGAAGGGATTGAACATATCCGTCATGCCGCTGCTGAAATGATAGCCGTCGTATTGTTCCTCAAGGAGCTCCACCATCTTGTCTGTGTCCATGTCATAAACCTCAGCCAGTTCGCCGACAGGCTGCATCAGGTTTTCCAGCAATTCGGCTTTAGAGATACCGCAAATGGCCTCGTAGTTGTCGTCCATACTGATGTCCTTGGGCTGGTTGAACCCGCTGAAAACGCTCACTTGCGAAAATTTCGTCACACCCGTGAGCAACACGAAACGCAAATGGGCATCGGCGGCCTTGAAAGCGGAGTAAAAACCTTTGAGGATGCCCCGATTGTGGTCTTCAATCAACACTTCGTTGCCATTCCCGTCTTTCATTCTGAGCCCCGAATCCATCACATCGAGCAGCGGTTTGTCGTATTCGTCCACCAAGACAACACAACTTTTTCCCGTCTGGCGGTGAACCTGTTCCAGAATATTGCAGAAACGGCGGCCGAAATCGAGGTCGCTGCTGTTTTCCACGAGATATTCGTTCTCCCATTTTGCAAGATAGTCGTTGAGCGTGCTGCTCAACACATCGGGCTTCTCGAAGTTTAATCCATTGAAATCAAGGTGAAACACCGTGTGTTTCTCCCAGTTTTTTTCCATCCCGTCAATGGCCAGGCCTTTGAAGAGCTCGCGCTCACCTTTGAAATAATATTCAAGGGTGGACACAAGAATGCTCTTGCCAAACCGCCGGGGGCGACTCAGGAAATAGGTTTTTCCTCTGGTGACCATGTCGTACACCAGAGCTGTCTTGTCCACGTAGACGAATCCGCCCTCACGCAAAAACTTGAAGTCTTGTATTCCAATGGGATATTTCATAATGAAGCAAATGGAGATGATTTGCGAAGATACAAATTATTTGCCGGATGCTGGTAATGGTAAGTAGGTTTCTTATGCCTTGTCTTTCACCATTACTGAAAAAAACGGCCGTTTTTCAAGCGGCGGATTTCCCCACAACGACGGGCTTTGCCGCCCCATCACAAAAAAAGTGAATTTTACGCCCTCGCATTGAATAAAAAGACCTACCTTTGTGCTATCGGAAAAACCGAATCTATATGCTGAATAATTCTCATCTATCAAGACTGATACACGAGCAGGCCGCAAAATACGGCCAACGCACCGCCCTTTCATGGCGCGACTATGAAGCTGGCGTGTGGAAGCCCGTGTCGTGGAATGATTTTTCAAGACTGGTGCGCCTCACCTCCGTTGGACTCCTCACGCTGGGCGTGAAAGTGCAGGAGAACGTTGCCGTCTTTTCACAAAACAAACCTGAAGGTCTCTATGTGGACTTCGGGGCTTTTGGCATACGTGCCGTCACCATCCCGTTCTATGCAACGAGCAGCAGCGCACAGGTGGCCTACATGGTCAACGATGCCGCCATCCGCTTCGTGTTTGTCGGCGAACAGGAGCAATACGACACGACCTTCAGCGTGATTTCTGTCTGCCCGACGCTCGAGAAAATCATTATCTTCTCGCGCGACGTGGTGCGACACGAAAACGACCACCTCTCGGTCTACTTCGACGAGTTTCTCGCTGAAGCGGAGAAACACAAAGCCGAACTGACGCCGAAGGTGGACGCGCTCACCGCTGAAAGCACGCTCGAAGACACGGCCAACATTCTCTATACCTCGGGAACTACGGGCAACAGCAAGGGCGTGATTATCACCCACGGCATGTATCATGCCGCCATACCTGAAAATGATGCCGTTCTTCCGCTGTCGGAAAAAGATGTCATTCTGAATTTCCTGCCCTTCACCCACATCTTCGAACGCGCCTGGTCATATCTCTGCCTCGCTGAAGGTGCACGCTTGGCCATCAACCTGCGCCCCAACGACATCTTGCAATCGCTGCAGGAGGTCCACCCGACTTGCATGAGCAGTGTGCCGCGCTTCTGGGAAAAGGTGTACCAGGGTGTCATGGAGCGCATCGAAACGACATCGGCCTTGGAGCGCCGCCTGATTCTGGGCGCACTGAAAGTGGGGGCACGCTGCTGGACGGAATATCTCTCGAAGGGGAAAACGCTGCCGCCGTTGCTCCGCATGAAATATGCGTTCTACCAGCGAACGGTGGTGAAACTCCTGCGCAAAACGCTCGGACTTGAAAACGCCAACTTCTTCCCGACGGCCGGTGCCGCCGTGTCGCCGGAGGTGGAGAAATTCGTACACGCCGCTGGCATCTGCATGGTGGTGGGCTACGGACTGACGGAATCAACGGCCACCGTTTCCTGCGACTTCATCGGAAAGCCCACAACGCTGGGCTCCGTGGGACGCGTCATCGGAGGCGTTGAAATCAAGTTTGGAGAAAACGACGAAATTCTGCTGCGCGGAAAGAGCATCACACCGGGCTACTACAAGAAGGAGGACGTGACGCGCGAAACGATTGACGAAGACGGATGGTTCCACACGGGCGACTCTGGATATATGAAAGACGGAGAACTCTTCCTCAAGGAACGCATCAAAGACCTCTTCAAGACGTCTAACGGAAAATATATCGCGCCGCAGATGATTGAGTCGAAGTTTGTCATCGACAAATTCATCGACCAGACTGTCATCGTGGCCGACAAACATAAATTCGTCTCCGCGCTCATCGTGCCCAACTACGATTTGCTCCGCAAATATGCCGAAGGAAACGGCCTTGGGGCGCTCGAAAGCCGCGAAGCGCTCTGCGCCTCACCGGAAATCCACGAGATGATTAAAGACCGCATCGACCTCCTGCAGCAAGACCTCGCACACTATGAACAGGTGAAACGCTTCATCCTCCTGCCGAAACCGTTTACCATTGCCACTGGGGAACTGACCAATACGCTGAAGGTGAAACGACGCGTGGTCTACGAAAAATACGCCAAGGAGATCGAACAAATCTATATTGACGCTGAAAAAGAAACGAAGAAATAAATGATTACCGCCGAACAACTTAAAGAAGCTAAGGACCGCGTCGAAGCGCTCAACCGCTATCTCGACATCGACGCCAAGAAAATACAACTCGAAGAAGAGCAACTGCGCACTCAGGCACCGGGATTCTGGGATGATGCCAAAAAGGCTGAGGAACAGATGAAGAAGGTAAAGTCGCTCGAGAAATGGATTGAGGGATACAAGGAAGTGAAAACGCTCGTTGACGAATTGGAACTGGCGTTCGACTTCTATAAGGAGGAGATGGTGACGGAACAGGAGGTTGACGAAGCCTATGCCAAAACCATCGAGGCCGTGGAAGCACTGGAGCTCAAGAACATGCTGCGACAGGAGGAAGACCCGATGAGCTGCGTGCTCAAAATCAACTCTGGCGCCGGCGGTACGGAAAGCCAGGACTGGGCATCGATGCTGATGCGCATGTATATGCGATATGCCGAAGCACAGGGATATAAAGTGACCATCTCCAACCTGCAAGACGGCGACGAAGCCGGCATCAAGACGGTCACGATGGAGGTGGAGGGCGATTATGCCTACGGATACCTCAAAAGCGAAAACGGCGTCCACCGACTCGTGCGTGTCTCGCCATACAATGCACAGGGAAAGCGCATGACGTCGTTTGCCTCTGTCTTCGTCACACCGCTGGTTGACGACACCATCGAAGTGTATGTCGACCCGTCGAAAATCTCTTGGGACCTCTTCCGCTCTGGCGGCGCCGGCGGACAGAATGTCAACAAGGTGGAAACGGGTGTGCGCTTGCGCTACCAATATAAAGACCCCGACACGGGAGAGGAAGAAGAAATCCTCATCGAAAATACGGAAAGCCGAAAGCAGCTCGAAAATCGCGAGAACGCCATGCGACTCCTCCGCTCACAACTCTATGACCGCGCCCTCCAAAAACGAAAAGCGGCACAGGCCAAGATTGAAGCGGGAAAGAAAAAGATTGAATGGGGAAGCCAAATCCGAAGCTACGTGTTTGACGACCGCCGCGTGAAAGACCATCGCACGGGATTCCAAACGAGCGACGTGAACGGCGTGATGGACGGCAAAATCGACGGATTCATCAAGGCATACCTCATGGAATTTGCCGAAACGGATGCTGAACAGGCTTAAGGAACTGTCTTGAAACCTCCTTAAGTGACTTACATAGTGATGGTGAAAGGATAGTTCACCCTGTTTTACCATTACTTATATCTAAAAACAAGCAACTGGATAGGTGGAGATGGCAAGTGGAAGGACAATTATGAACATCCCTTCACGCCGCCCGCTACCTGCCAATGTGCACAATGACCATTTACTGCCATGAACCAAAAACACCAAGCAAAACTCAAGGCCCGCGAAGCACGCCAAGCACGCCAGGCCCGCCGCGTCATCAACGGCATTTTCATCGGCCTCATCGTCCTCATGATTTTGTTCCTCCTCTGCTACTATTTCTTCTTCGGATGATTAGCAGGTGAGGAGAAAAACGGCCTGTAACGTAGGGCGTTCAAAATAAAGAAAATTCTCTGCGCGGTTTTTGCCAAACAACAAGTGGCAAAGCATGCGCACATGATAAACGAACAAAGCGCGAAAAGGAGCGCCCTGAAAGGGCAGCAAGTTCGTAGCCCAGGGCAACGCCCTGGGTATCAGCGTATAAACGACTACGCCCTGTAAGGGCAAAAGTATGGGCGAATGGTTGCCTTTTACTTTTGCCCTTACAGGGCGCAGGAACGGGGAACACGGCACCCAGGGCGTTGCCCTGGGCTACGAACTTGCTGGGCTTTCAGCCCGCACAGAGCCGCAGATAGGGCTTTTGGTAAAGAGGCGCCAGCGCCCCTTTCAGGGGCAGCGGCGCCACCCTCGCCATATTATTTGGTCAAAAATCGTGCAGCATTTTTCAAAATTTTGAACACCCTACCTGTAACGGGCCATCTAAACAATGGGCAGACACCGCAAAATGGTTGCCGCTGCCTGCCAGCAAGACGACATAAAAAAAATGGCACTGGAAATAGAACGCAAATTCTTGGTGACGGGCGATTATAAATCGCTCGCCACGTCTCACTCGCGCATCGTTCAAGGCTATATCTGCAGCGAACGCGGGAGAACTGTGCGTGTCCGCCTACGCGACGAACGCGGCTATCTCACCATCAAGGGACCTTCAAACAACGGAGGACTCTCGCGCTATGAGTTTGAACACGAAATATCGAAAGACGAAGCGCTCTCGCTCTTCCGTCTCTGCGAACCCGGCATCGTCGACAAAATCCGCTGGCTCGTGCCAGCAGGCCGCCACACGTTTGAAGTGGACGAGTTCTTCGGCGAAAACGAAGGTCTCGTTGTGGCCGAAGTGGAACTGGGCAGCGAAGACGAAGCTTTTGAACGCCCCGATTTCCTGGGAAAGGAAGTGACTGGCGACCGCCGCTATTATAATTCCTCGCTCCGCATACGGCCATACAGCCAATGGGAAAAGGAGTATAATCCATAGACCGCGCAGCAAAGGCAACGGGACAAGCAACCAGGCCAATGGGAAAAGGAATGAGCAAGGATATCTCTCCGAAGAAAGAGAAAGCAGTTCTCTCATAAACGCTGACCGCAGCAATAATCGCTGGCAAGCCGTCGCAACAGCCAGCCGCCGTTACCAAGTCCCTAAAAAATCAACTTCCCCCTACAATCGGAGCACAAAAAAGGGAAAAATGTGCAGGAATAAGCCAATTTTTCACGCAAATACTTGGCCGTCTTAATAATAAGGACTATTTTTGCAGCCAAAAGAAGGATACTAATACATTCACTAATAAATTCAAATTAAGAAACTATGTCTGATATTGAAGCAAAAGTAAAAGAAATCATCTGTGACAAATTGAGCGTTGATGAAGCTGAAGTAACGAACGAAGCAAGCTTCGCCAACGACCTCGGTGCTGACTCTCTCGACACTGTAGAGCTCATCATGGAATTTGAAAAGCAGTTCAAGATCACTATTCCCGACGATCAGGCCGAGAAGATCTCTACTGTAGGTGATGCTATCAGCTACATCGAGGAGCACATCAAGTAAGTAATGGTTTCCATTGCTTTTTGAGAGCACACCTCTCATCCCCCCAAGGGGGGGAGGACTGCAAACTTCACGGCGGCCATAACGACGGTCTCGGGATTTTGTGTCCTCCCTCCCTTGGAATGTTTAGACATATTCGCTGAGCAATGGCGAAAAAAAGGCTGCACCAACAGCCCCTCTTCTTTTCCCGTTGCCGAATAGCGCCTGACTCTTCACATTGTGGCGCCGCGCGTCTGCCATCCATCTGACGCGAGGCGCGACAGTGGCATTTGGGTGGACGGAGGAGAAAGCATACCGCCGAAATCATTGGTTGAACGGTTTGGCAGAACATTGGCAAAATTTGACAGACGCCAATGGTTCTGGCTTCATTTAAAGAGGAACCCTGAGGTTTCCCAAAGGGCATTCAAAACGAACGAAGGGCATTCCCGACATTCAGGAAGTAATGATGAACCATTACTAAAACCTTTCCACGCCCTGCATGAAGTTTCACGCAGACTTTCCACCAACGGTTCCGGCCTCTCGCCCATCATCCGCTACCGATGTACGGCTCCAGGCTTTAGTCCGCAGAACTGGTTTGCGCCAGTTCCTATGGTAATGGCGAAAGAATGAATTTACGACATTCAACCATTACGCAGGCGAAAGGGGTCTATACATTCCCCAACAAACATTTTTTGATTAAACCATCTGAGCAGGAAACAAGAAACCGACGGGCCAACGGCCCAGCAACAGACACCTGCGAAGCATACACATTTAATATATATGGAATTAAAAAGAGTAGTCGTAACAGGTCTTGGTGCGCTCACCCCACTGGGCCACACAGCTCCCGAAACATGGGAAAACCTTTTGAAAGGTGTCAGCGGCGCTGGCCCCATCACACACTTCGACGCTTCTAAGTTTAAAACGCAGTTTGCCTGCGAAGTGAAGAACTTCAAGGTAACCGACTATATCGACCGCAAGGAAGCCCGCAAGATGGACCTCTATGAGCAGTACGCCCTCGTTGCTGCCATGGAAGCTGTCAAAGACTGCGGCGTTGACCTCGAATCAGTCGACAAGAACCGCATCGGCGTTGTTCTCGGCGTTGGTATCGGCGGTATCCACACCTTCGAAGAAGAAGCTGGCAACTACGCCATCAACGGCGAAGAAATGGGTCCGAAATACAATCCTTTCTTCATTCCAAAGATGATTGCCGACATCGCTGCCGGAGAAATCTCCATCAAATATGGCTTCCACGGCCCTAACTACACCACCACCTCGGCTTGCGCTTCTTCAACGAACGCCTTCGCTGATGCTTTCAACCTCATCCGTTTGGGCAAAGCCAACATGATGGTGACTGGCGGCGCCGAAGCAGCCATCTGGCCCGCAGGTGTCGGTGGTTTCACCGCCATGCACGCCCTCTCAACCCGCAACGACGACCCTGAACACGCCAGCCGTCCGTTCAGCGCCAGCCGCGATGGTTTCGTTATGGGCGAAGGTGCTGCCTGCCTCATTCTTGAAGAACTCGAGCACGCAAAGGCACGCGGTGCGAAGATCTATTGCGAAGTAGCTGGCGTTGGTATGTCTGCCGATGCCCACCACATCACGGCCAGCCATCCGGAAGGCCTCGGTGCACACCTCGTTATGAGCAACGCACTCGAAGATGCTGAAATGACGCCTGAAGACATCGACTACATCAACGTTCACGGCACTTCAACGCCTGTTGGTGACATCTCTGAGGTGAAGGCCATCACGAAGCTCTTCGGCGAACACGCCTACAAGCTCAACATCAGCTCAACGAAGTCTATGACGGGTCACTTGCTTGGCGCTGCCGGCGCTCTCGAAGCAATGGCTTGCTGCTTGGCTGTTCAGAACGACATCGTTCCGCCAACCATCAACCACGAAGATGACGACCGCGACGAACGCATCGACTACAACCTCAACTTCACCTTCAACGAAGCACAGAAACGCCCCATCCGCGCTGCCTTGAGCAACACGTTCGGCTTCGGCGGACACAACGCCTGCTGCATCGTCAAGAAGTTTGAAGACTAAGACTTTAAGTAGATGGGGAAATTGCCTTTAGTAATGGTCGCGACCATTACTAAAGGCTGAAAATTCCCATAGTGAACATAAATTAAATTGCCCAGTAACTTCGGATAATTGGTGACATGCTTTTCCATCAGCCAATTACCGAAGTTATTGTTTTACCTAAGCAGAAGTCGGGAACAAGGAAATTCCAAGAACCAATGGCAGCAAATGGCCCACAACCAACCCACCAGCCTGCCGAAAAAAAGCCATACAACCCATGAAAAGAGTCCGGTTTCCAGAGAGAATCCCGGCATTTTCCCATGAAATCTGTGTGAGATACCAAAAACAAGTCCTGTGACAACTCAGGGTCACTCCGTCTGAAAGAAAGTCCAAACATAAGAAGAAATCCTCCGCCTTGACACATTGAAGCGCAGCCACACCTTATTGAAGCACAGTAGCACCTTATTGAAGCGCAGCCCTACTCCCCCTGCGCCGCCAATCTGTTTCCACGATAGATCAAGGCGTTGCAAAGGATTTCCACGCAGTCTCCATGAGTTTCCACCCCTTCTCCGCAAGATTTCATCGGCATACTCCTCTCCTCAGAATTGTTCAAGTTGTTGTTTGACCATAACTTAAACGGAATATCCCCCTCCCGCTCCCTGCATCCAAAACATCCTCCCATGGTAGTTAATCTAATCGACAGAGTGAAGCATTCCTTCAGCAAAGACAAGAAGCTCTCCTCTGCTTTATACGGAATACTCGGATTTTATCCACACAATCTTGAATTTTACCGCGCCGCGCTGGCCCACAAATCGCAGAGCTACCGCAACCGCGCTGGTAAACCTGTCAACAACGAGCGTCTGGAATATCTTGGCGATGCCATCCTCGAAGCCGTTGTGAGCGACATCGTCTACCACCGCTACCCGCGCAAACGTGAGGGCTTCCTCACCAGCACGCGCAGCAAAATCGTGCAACGCTCTTCGCTCAACAAACTCTCTGCCGACCTCGGCCTCGACCGCCTCATCAAGACGACGGCTCAACCAGGACCGCGCAGCAACAACATCGGCGGAAACGCCTTTGAAGCGCTTATGGGCGCTGTTTACCTCGACCGTGGCTACCACCACTGCCAATGGTTTATCGAGAAACGCATCATCGGCCGCCTGCTCGACATCGACGGCGTGGCCAACAAGGAAGTGAACTTCAAGAGCAAACTTCTTGAATGGACGCAGAAAAACCGCATCCTGGCTGAATACAAACTCGAAGAGAAAGCCGACGAAAACAACGGCACACAGATCTTCCACAGTTCGGTCGTGCTGGAAGGCATCGTTGCCGGAACGGGCGAAGGACACTCAAAGAAGGAAAGCCAGCAGATTGCAGCGAAAGAGGCGCTCACCAAACTGCGCCGCGAACCGAAATCCCTCGACAGCATCTACCGCGCCAAAGAGAAGCGCACGGCGATGGAGGCCGATGAGGTGTGCGTGGTGCCACGCATCGACGAAATTGAGGAAGAGATTGCTCAGGAAGCCAAACCGCATGTGAGCCGCAATGCCAAACTGGCACCGTCGCGCACACCGAAAGCGAAGAAAAATGCCGCCAAACCAGCCGCTGCTGAGGAAAAGGGCGACAACAAACCGGCAACAGGCGCTAAACGCGCTCCGAAACAGACCGCTAACAACGAGGCCGCCACTGCCCCGGCAAAGCAGAATGAACAGCCCAAACGCAACGAGGGCCGAAAGGAGCAGCAGAATGCCGCCCAGAAGGACATGAAGCAAGGTGCTGAACCTTCACAGAAGGAGAATGCACCGTCTCAGAAAGACAACGCACAGCCTCAAAAGGGAAATGCCCCTTCGCAAAAGGAAACGGCCCAGAACCAGAAGGAAACTCCCGCTGCACAAAAAGAGGCTGACGCTTCGCAGAAACAGCAGAAGTTGACCCAGAAGTCGGCCGATAATGCCCAGAGAAACGCTGACGCTTCTCAGAAAAACGGCGAAGCCACCCCAAAAAACGCGGAAGCCGCCCAGAGAAAAAAGAACGCTTCGAGCGAGGAATACAATGCTCCGACATCTGCGGAACCTTATGACGAAACTCTGCAGGACACCTCTGACGCTGATATGCGCCAGGAACGTGCCCCACGTCGCCGTCCTTCACGCCGCTCGCGCCGCGCCACCGCCCTTCCTCCCGTAGACGGTACGCCACGCAACGAAGCTGAAGCCGAACGCGAAGCCATCGTGCGCCAAGCTGAAGAGGCTGCCTACAGCCAGGAATAAATCGTTTACAGCCAAGGATGAACTATCCTAAGCCAAATAACCCGCAGACACACGTGGCTTGACTTCCCCAAAATCAAAGTCCCGGCCTGCACGATTCTTTTAAGGGGTGTTCTATAAATTAGCTTGAGCCGATTTTACATTTATCGCGAAGCAGATTGTTGTATTTCAAAGACGAGCATAGCGAGCTATGTGAGTCTTTGAAATACAGCAAGATGCGAGTGAGAAATGTAAAAGCGGCCAAGTCAATCCTAAATAAAGATACTCCATTAAAACTAATTTATAGAACATCCCTTCAGCGTTCCGAACATGCTGACCCTTTCGCTCAGCGCGTTCGGAACGCTTTTTAAATACGCCAACTCCTTGCTGATACTTACGCATCAAAGGAAGGAACTTACGCGTCGAAGGAAGAACCATATCCTTCTAAGGAAGGCGGGAGCAGAGAAGGAAAACACGATGTGAGAAAAGAGGTTTTTCTTGCAAAATACAGGAGTGTACCACGTGTACACCAGACTAAAACAAAGGAAAAGCAGTGCGGAAAAACTATATACCACTTTCGCTCACCTATACACTGACCTTTATTAGCAAAAATAATGTATTTGATTTTCAGAGCATTATAAACTTTTATATCTATATCAACAACGATATGAGGTTGTATGGGTTGGAAAGTATCTATAATTTTGTATCTGAAAACAACACGCAGAACATTAACCGACCTAAACCTTCTAACTTACTAAACTCAGACGGCGATTCATCGCCAACAGTTCCGTGCAACGGCACTATTACCCTCCACACAAAAAAGGGTTCCCTGCACACACATGAGAGCGCTCTCCACACACAAGAGGTTGCTATTCATTCATGAGGGGTGCCGTTGCACTAAAGGAACTGCGCAAGATGATTGGCGCACAGACCACGCGCCATTATCCAGATGTATGCCGCTGGAAGAACAAAAACTTGTTTTACAATCCCCAAAACCATCGTAATTTTTCTTCATAACCAATGGTTTGCCCCGTTCACGTGGAAACACATGAATGGGGCATTGATTATTTTTGCCCCTCCCGCCACAAGAAGCCGGGCAAAAATCGTATATTTGCGCTACAATGGCAGGCAGACATTTCTTGTTTCACGTCCTGGTTCCTGCACACCTATTTACAAGTAGTTGGTCAAAATTCTTTTTTTAATATATGCCAAGAGCATTATTCATACATTTGAAACGTCCTCTCGGGCGCATCTACTTACCTTGTTTTCAGTCGCAATGCCCGCATTGCTCCTTCAACCAAGGTGGCGTATCTGCATTCCGATAGAACATTTCAAATGTAAAAATAATTCTGACCACCTACTTAATATACAAAATCACTATGAATACAATCAAAAACACGGTTGCAACACGCGTCAAGCAACTGCAAAAATGGATGGAGGAGGAACGTCTCGACGCTTTCATCGTTCCCACCATCGACCCCCACAACAGCGAATATACCCCCGACCACTGGAAGGCCCGCGAATGGCTCACGGGATTCGACGGTTCTGCTGGCACAGCCGTGGTGCTGGCGGAAAACAGCGGGGCGCTTTGGACCGACTCGCGCTATTTTCTGCAAGCCGAAGAACAGCTCAACGGCACGCCATTTGAACTGATGCGCGACGGTATGCCCGGCACGCCATCGGTGGCGGAATGGCTCCGCAAAAACCTCCCGCAGGGCGGCAACATCGGTTGCTACGGCGAAATCATGACGCAGGAACTGGCCGATGACCTGGTGGGCGAACTGGGAGAGGAATACCAATGCGTCGTGACGGAAAATGACCCCTTCAGAGCCATTTGGACAGACCGCCCTGCCCTGCCCGACGAACCGCTCGAAATCATGCCCGACGAAACAGCGGGATGCTCGGCGGCCGACAAACTGCACCGCATTTTCGAAGCGGAGCACAAACACTGTCCAGAAGCTAAATATTTCCTGCTCAACGACTTGACGGAAATTGCATGGGCGCTCAATCTGCGCGGCAACGACGTGATGTACAATCCCGTATTTGTGAGCTATCTGATGGTGGGACAAAGTCGTTCGGTGCTCTACACCGACGAGAAACGTCTCAGCGCCGAAGTGAAACAACACCTATTCAACGCCGGCGTGGCCGTCAAGCGCTACAAAGGATGGAAGAACACCATTGAAGACGCCACAGAAGGAGAAATCTTCGCCTTCTCACGCGCCATGAACCTCCGCGTCATCAACCATTGCAAGAGTTGCAACGTGCCCTTCCGCTTTGTTGAATGGGAAATTCCCACGCTCCGCGCCGTCAAAAACGCGGCAGAGCAAGAGGGATTCCGCCGCGCTATGGAGCGCGACGGCGTGGCGATGGTTAAATTCCTGCGCTGGCTTGACGAAAACGTGGCCTCTGGAACCCTAACGGAAGTGGGCGTTGACGAAAAGCTCACCGCCCTGCGTGCCGAACAGCCTGGCTTCCGCGGCCTCAGTTTCGCCACCATCGCTGGCTATGGTCCTCACGGTGCCATCGTCCACTATGAAGCCACAGAAGAAAGCGCCGCCACGCTCCACCCCGAAGGATTACTGCTGCTTGACAGCGGGGCACAGTATGACTGCGGCACCACCGACATCACGCGCACCATCGCCCTCGGCCCCGTCACCGACGAAGAACGCCGCGTTTACACCCTCGTTCTGAAGGGCCACATCGGCCTCTCGCGCTGCCACTTCCCCGAAGGAAGCACTGGCATCCAGCTCGACCTCGCCGCCCGCTATGCCATGTGGCAGGCTGGATATGACTTCGGCCACGGCACGGGCCACGGCGTTGGCCACCGCCTCTGCGTTCACGAAGGCCCGCAGCAAATCCGCAAAAACCTGCGCGGCTGCACCATGATTCCCTTCCAGGCCGGCATGACCATCACTGACGAGCCGGGCATCTATGTGGCCGGACGCTTCGGTGTGCGCATTGAAAACACGCTGCTCGCCATCCCCGCCCAAACCACCGATTTCGGCACCTTCCTCACCTTCGAACCTCTCACGCTCTGTCCCATAGACCTCCGCCCCGTGGATCTCACCATGATGGACCCAACGGAACGCCAATGGCTCAACGACTACCACGCCACTGTGCGACAGCGCCTCATGCCGCTGCTCAGCGATGCGGCCGACAAGCAATGGCTGGAAAACCAAACGAAGGAAATCTAAGTATAGGTGTTCAACATTACTATAGTACCCAGTAGGGGCCAAATCCTCAACGCCGTCCCTGACTTTTTCACTACTTTTTTTTGCCGACCAAAGGAAATGTCTTAATTTTGCAGGGAAAAGCCGAACGGCCTTAAAAACACGCGCTAAGCCACACTTACGCAGCGCCCCAGGCAACGGACATAAATAATTCATCAAATAATAAAATTTAATTCAAAGATTTATGTGGTTAACTAACTCATCTATCGGACGGAAAGTCATAATGTCAGTAACAGGCATTGCGCTCATTCTGTTCCTTACGTTCCATGCTTGCATGAACCTGGTTGCCCTCATCGACGCTGAAGCATACGACATGGTGTGCGGAGCATTGGGCGCTAACTGGTATGCTGTTGCCGGAACCGTCGGCTTGGCAGCGCTGGTGGCAATTCACTTCATCTACGCCATCATCTTGACGTTGCAAAACCGTAAGGCACGCGGTAACAACCGCTACGCTGTGACCAGCAAACCAGAAAAGGTTGAATGGGCATCTCAGAACATGTTGGTGCTCGGCTTCATCGTCGTGCTCGGTCTTCTGCTCCACTTGTGGAACTTCTGGCGCAACATGATGTTGGCTGAATTCACCAATGGCGGCTACGCTTACGACCTCAGTGTCAAGGCCGACAAAGGTGCAGACCTCATCGCCTACACTTTCAGCAACCCAGTGTTCACCATTCTCTACATCGTATGGTTCGTTGCCATCTGGTTCCACATGACCCATGGTTTCTGGAGCGCCTTCCAGACCCTCGGCTTGAACAACAAGACTTGGTTCTGCCGTTGGAAGACCATCGGCTCAGTCTACGTATCACTCGTGATGCTCATCTTCTTGGCTGTTGCCGTTATCTTCTTCATCCAAGGCTTCTTCTGCGCTGCTTGATAAGACACCATATATATATCAAGACAAACGCAACAAGGATTTTTACATAAAATCATCTCATAAATTCTATTCAGAACATGGCTAACATAGATTCCAAGATACCTGAAGGTCCTATTTCTCAAAAATGGACAAACTATAAAGCTCACCAGAAACTGGTGAACCCTGCCAACAAGCGTAAACTTGACATCATCGTTGTCGGAACTGGTTTGGCTGGTGCCTCTGCCGCTGCTTCTCTCGGCGAAATGGGCTTCAAAGTATTGAATTTCTGCATCCAAGACTCACCCCGCCGTGCACACTCAATCGCTGCACAGGGTGGTATCAACGCTGCAAAGAACTACCAGAACGACGGCGACTCTGTTTACCGTCTTTTCTACGACACCGTGAAGGGTGGTGACTACCGTGCCCGCGAAGCCAACGTTTACCGTTTGGCAGAAGTGAGCGCCAACATCATCGACCAGTGTGTTGCCCAGGGTGTTCCTTTCGCACGCGAATATGGCGGCACTTTGGCCAACCGTTCATTCGGTGGCGTTCAGGTGAGCCGTACTTTCTATGCCAAGGGTCAGACAGGCCAGCAGCTTTTGCTCGGTGCCTACTCAGCCTTGATGGCACAGGTTCACGCTGGCACAGTGAAACTCTTCTGCCGCTATGAAATGCAGGATGTCGTGATGATTGACGGCCGCGCACGCGGTATCATCGCTCGCAACCTCATCAACGGCAAGCTCGAACGTTTCGCTGCTCACGCCGTTGTGCTCGCAACTGGTGGTTACGGAAACACTTACTTCCTCTCAACCAACGCTATGGGTTGCAACTGCTCTGCAGCCATCGCAGCCTACCGCAAGGGTGCTTACTTCGCCAACCCTGCCTACGTACAGATCCACCCGACCTGTATCCCTGTTCACGGCGACAAGCAGTCGAAGCTGACTTTGATGTCAGAATCTCTGCGTAACGACGGCCGTATCTGGGTTCCGAAGAAGCTCGAAGACGCCAAGAAACTCCAGAAGGGCGAAATCCAGCCTACTGACATCGACGAGGCAGACCGCGACTACTATTTGGAGCGCCGCTACCCGGCCTTCGGTAACCTCGTTCCTCGTGACGTGGCTTCTCGCGCCGCCAAAGAGCGTTGCGACGCTGGCTTCGGTGTGAACAACACTGGCTTGGCCGTTTACCTCGACTTCACTGAAGCTATCGGCCGCTTGGGCATCGACGTTGTGCTCCAGCGCTATGGCAACCTCTTCGACATGTATGAAGAAATCACCGACGTTAAGCCGGGTCAAGAGGTGCGCACAGGTGCCGACGGCATCAAATATACCAACCCGATGATGATCTATCCGGCCATCCACTACACAATGGGCGGTCTTTGGGTTGACTACGAACTCTCTACCAACATCCCTGGCCTCTTCGCCATCGGTGAATGTAACTTCTCTGACCACGGTGCAAACCGCCTCGGTGCTTCTGCTTTGATGCAGGGTCTGGCAGACGGATACTTCGTATTGCCATACACCATCCAGAACTACCTCAGCGACCAGATCACCGTTCCACGCTTCTCAACCGACCTGCCTGAATTTAAGGCTGCTGAAAAGGCCGTTCAAGACCACATCAACCACTTGCTCAACATCAAGGGTAAGAAGTCGGTTGACAGCATCCACAAGGAACTCGGCCACGTGATGTGGGAATACGTAGGTATGGCTCGCTCTAAGGAAGGCCTCCAGACGGCTCTCGCCAAACTGAAGGACATCCGCAAGGAATTTGAGACCAACCTCTTCGTTCCACAGCTCGAAGGTGTCAACGTTGAGCTCGACAAGGCCATTCGTCTGAACGACTTCATCACCATGGGCCAGCTCATCGCCATCGATGCGCTCCACCGCGAAGAATCTTGCGGCGGCCACTTCCGTGTTGAACACCAGACAGAAGAAGGCGAAGCCAAGCGCGACGACAAGAACTGCTTCTACGTTTCATGCTGGGAATACCAGGGCGAAGACAAAGAGCCTGTCAAGTACGAAGAGCCCCTCAAGTACGAGGCTATTGAAGTCAAGACTCGTAACTACAAGAACTAATTGGTAGAATCAACAATCTAAAGACAATCCAAAATGGCTAAAAATATAAGCTTTACTATCAAATATTGGAAGCAGAATGGTCCTAAAGATGCGGGTCACTTCGACACTCGTGAGATGCACGACATCCCCGACGACACTTCTTTCCTCGAAATGCTCGACATCCTCAACGAGGAGTTGATTGAAGAGGGTAAAGAACCATTCGTTTTCGACCACGACTGCCGCGAAGGTATCTGCGGTATGTGCTCACTCTATATCAACGGTACGCCTCACGGCAAGACTGCTGCCGGCGCCACTACCTGCCAGCTCTACATGCGCCGCTTCAACGATGGCGACGTCATCACCGTTGAACCTTGGCGTTCAGCTGCTTTCCCTGTGATCAAGGACTGCATGGTTGACCGCTCTGCCTTCGACAAGATCCAGGCTGCTGGTGGTTACATCTCTGTTCGCACAGGTGCTCCTCAGGATGCCAACGCCATCTTGATTCCGAAGCAGGATGCCGACGAAGCTATGGACTGCGCCACTTGTATCGGTTGCGGCGCCTGCGTTGCAGCCTGCAAGAATGGTTCTGCCATGCTCTTCGTCAGCTCAAAGGTGAGCCAGTTTGCATTGCTTCCTCAGGGTCGTCCTGAAGCTGCCAAGCGTGCAAAAGCAATGGTTGCCAAGATGGACGAACTCGGCTTCGGTAACTGCACCAACACGCGTGCCTGCGAAGCTGTGTGTCCGAAGAATGAGACCATCGCCAACATCGCCCGCCTCAACCGCGAGTTCATCAAGGCTAAGCTCCACGACTAATTTCTTCCAACAAGGGAGCGCGGCCTGCCATACGGTAGCCCCATCCCTGTAAACAAGGCTAATATCGCCTGAATAAGGCCTCTATATGAAAATCCCCGCTACGGTTTGAAACCGTAGCGGGGATTTCTTTTTACAGTTTGCCCAAACGAAAGGTAAAGTCGCAGAACTTATAACGTATCTGACAAAAACAAAGGACAATTTCCACCGCCGTCCCACCCCACCCCAAGAACAAGGCAGGCGCTACGAAATTCCAAACTCTAAGCCTGTCAGCGAATCTGGGAGCAGAGACGAATGAATTTGGGAGCCAGGGCCGACGCATTACTTTACGGCATCAATTTAGCAAGGAAAGAACTGTCCCAT